>Ga0180009_10004183_pt1 | contig 16075 bp, 20 predicted proteins | sample OS_PC_MetaG_FD_123537 | JGI IMG/M metagenome (GOLD analysis project Ga0180009, IMG submission 123537) | Groundwater microbial communities from the Aspo Hard Rock Laboratory (HRL) deep subsurface site, Sweden - OS_PC_MetaG | ecosystem: Environmental > Aquatic > Deep subsurface > Groundwater...
AACTTGTCCTCAAAGGATGACTCCTCAAAGGATGACTCCTCAAAGGATGACTCCTCAAAGGATGACTCCTCAAAGGATGACTCCTCAAAGGATGACTCCTCAAAGGATGACTCTGGTGAGCCTTCTGGTGAGCCTTCTGGTGAGCCCGAAAAGACTAAGTTGAATTATAAGTTGGAGATTATTAATAAGAAGTTTAGTTTGGTGGAGATTTCGGCTAAGGAAGCAGAGACTAAGATTGTTAAGATTGTTGGAAAGAGAACAATTGGAAAAGATAAGATTCAGATGAACCTTGATGATGGACAGAATGTTTTGACTAAAGAGAAATTCTCCATCGGGGATTCTGTTGTTTTGAACACTAAGGAGACTAAGATTGTTAAGATTCTTCCCTTGAAGGAAGGGGCTAAGATTGAAGTTGTTCTTGGAAAGCATGCAGGTGAGAAGGGCGAACTTGTTGGATTCGATGAATTGGTTCGGGGAAGAAATTATAAAATTAAATTAGAAGATAGGACTGTGAGTTTGCCTTATAAGACTATCTTGGTGATTGCATAAAATGACAGCAGAACAAAAAATGGCTAATCCTATGAGAGAAATTAAGTTGGAGAAAGTTATTTTAAATATTGGTGGAGTTGCTGAGAAGCTTGACAAGGGAGTTATTTTACTTGAGAAGATCAGTGGCAAGAAAGCGATTAAGGTTAAAGCGACAAAGAGAATTCCGACATGGAATGTTCGACCTGGATTAGAAGTTGGAACAAAAGTTACTCTTCGAGGAGAAAAAGCTGTTGAGATGATTAAGAAATTATTGCCTGCGATTGATAATACTTTGAAGGAAAAACAAATTCAGCCAAATTGTTTCTCTTTTGGAATTCATGAATATATTGAAATTCCAGGGGTGGAGTATATTAGGGAAGTTGGAATCATGGGATTCGAGGTAACTGTTGTTTTCACACGAGCTGGAAAGGCGGTTGAGAAGAAAAAAGTTAAGCGAGGAAAGGCGCGAAGAATAACTGTAACGCGAGAAGAGATTGAAGAATATTTAGTAACTAAATTTAACACCGAGATTTTGCGAAAGCAAAAGAAGGTTGTAGAGGAAGATTAAAATGAAAGTGAATTATAAATTCTCATTCATAAAAATTGGGAGAGCATTTTTATGACAGCGAGCGATTGGAGAAAAATAACTAGACAGCTTCGAGGAAAGCCTGCTGTTTTGAAGAAGTTTTTGAAACATAATAAGCCCAAGGCTCGAGCTTTTGGAGTTGCTGCTCAGAAATGTGAAGTTTGTGGAAGACACGGCGCACATATTTCATCTTATAATCTAAATTTGTGTCGACACTGTTTCAGAGAGTTGGCAGTTGAACTCGGGTTCAAGAAATATTCATAAAATGGTAGAAAATAAACAATATACAATAATCGGGCAAGTATACGGGGATATAGGAAGTGCATATAAAAGCTTGGCATTGGGACATATTAATTTAGCTAATAATTCGGAGAGACAGGCTAGAAGACTATTTGATGAATCATCTCAGGAGGCTGAGATTAATCTGGCAATTAGAGAAGATGTAGAAAAATCCTTAGGCACACTTATTCAGCATATAAATAAAGTGGAGGAAGCACAATGAGTCAAGATATAGTATCCGATGGATTAAACCAAATAATGAATGCGAAGAGAATTGAGAAGCGAGAACTTACAATTAGGAAGTACTCAAAAGTTCTACTTGGATTATTCAAAATGATGAAGGAGAAAGGCAACATCGATTATGAAGTTAATGAAGAAGCTAAAACAGTTAGTGTTAAGATTATCAAGTTGAACGAATGTAAAGCGATCAAGCCGAGGTATTACGTTGGTGTTGATGATATCGATAAATATTTGAGAAGGTTCTTACCTTCGAGAAATTTCGGGAGTTTAGTAATCTCTACAAATCAAGGATTGTTAAATCATAAGGAAGCAGTTAAGAATGAAATTGGAGGAAGCGTAATTGCTTATTTCTATTAAGATGAACAAAGTAACATCAAAGATGTTTCATAAATTCATTTGTTCAATGGAGGATATGAAAAATGAATAAGGATTTGGAAAGAATTATTGAGATCCCGGAAGGAGTTGAAGTTGTTGTTAGTAAAAACAAGGTAACTGTTAAGGGAAATGGAAAGGAACTTGTTCGAGAATTTGATAAGGGGAAAGTTTCTATGGCCGTAGCTGATGGAAAGTTTGTTTTAACCGCTAAGGGTGCCACTCGAAGAGAATCTAAGATGATTGGAACAATCTGGGCACATTTGAAGAATATGATTAAAGGTGTTGGAAAAGAATTTGTTTACGAACTTGAAATTGCTAATGTCCATTTCCCTATGAATGTTAAGGCTGGGGGAGATAAGGTTACTATCAAATCATTTTTGGGAGAAACAACATTGAGAGAAGCTAGAATTATGCCTAATGCGAAAGTAGAGGTTAAGGGAAGTCAGATTACAGTTACATCTCACGACATCGAGGCTGCTGGACAAACTGCGGCTAACTTGGAGAAGGCTACACGATTAACTGGAAGAGACCGGAGAATTTTTCAGGATGGAATTTTCATAACTAAAAAACCGTACAGAGTAATTTAATATGGTAGAAAAAGAAAAACCTACAGCGAGAAAGAAACCAGGATTTTTGAGAAAGGACTGGCACAAACATATCAAGTTAGGTAAGACTGTGAAGAAGGCTCGGAAGTGGAGAGCTGCTAAAGGGCGACAGAATAAGATTCGATTGGGAGTAAAGGGACATCAGGCAAGGCCAAAAGTTGGATGGTGTGCTGATGCGAGGACTAAAGGTTTCGTTGGAGGAATCGAGGCTGTTAGAGTAGAAAATATAAAAGAAATGGAAGCTGTGAAGGCCCTCAACAGGCATGACTCTGGTGAGCCTAAAGGAATAGGAGTTATTATCGGATCGGTTGGGAAGAAAAAGAAAACGGAATTAATTGCAAAAGCGAAAGAAATGAAAATTACAATTTTAAACAAATACAAAAAGGAGGAGAAGGTTGCACCGAGTGTACCCTTGGAGGGAAAATGAATTTAGCAAAGAAGAAAGAATTGGCGGCGAAAGTTTTGAAAGTTGGAAAGAACAGAATCGTTTTTGTAGAAGGACATTTGTTAGAAATTAAGGAAGCTATCACAAGATTGGATATCAAGGATCTTCATAAGGCAGGTGCAATTCAGATTAAGGAAGTTGGTGGACGAAAGAAAATTGTTAGAAGGAAACACCGAAGGAGAACCGGTAAGATTAAGAAAAAAGTTAATACACGAAAGGCGGACTATGTGATTATTACTCGGAAATTGAGAGCGTTTGTTCGAGGGCTTGTTAGAACTGGTGCAATTGACAAAGAACAGAATCGGGACATCCGAAAAGAGATTCGGGCTAGAGGATTCAAAAGTAAAAGACATTTAAAGGAGAGTTTGGAGGAAACTAAGTAAAATGATACATAAAATATTATGCAATGACAAAGTCCTTGCGGATCACCCAGTAGGTGATCTGGTGATCAAAAAACTTGGAGGTTTTTGCTAATGGGACTAAGAACAATGAAACGAAGGAGAAAGGAAAACAAGACAGACTACAAATTGAGAACTGGTTTGTTGAAGTCAGGAATTCCGAGGATAGTTGTACGAAGGACGAATAAGTATTTTATTCTTCAAGCTGTTGAAAGTCATGAGGCTCAAGATAAAGTTATCGCAACAATTACTTCTAAAGAGCTTTTGTCCCCAAGGGATGGCCCTGATGGCCCCAATAATGGGTGGGATGCTAAGAAGAGTGGAAGTTTGAAATCTATCCCGGCAGGATATTTAACCGGGTTGTTATTCGCTAAGAAATTAAAATCTGGGAAATATATTGTGGATCTTGGAATGGCTCGAACAGAATCTGGTTCAAGAGTATTCGCAGTTGTTAAAGGTTTGATTGATGGTGGCTTGGACATTTCGGCTAATGAGGAAGTTTTCCCTTCGGAAGAGAGATTGAGTGGAGAACATTTAAAAGAAGATGTTAAGGCAATGATTGCAAAAGTTAAGGGAGGCTTAAAATAAGATGGCAGTTACTGGGGAGGATAAGAAAGAGAAGCAGGCAGAGGAATTGGCTGAGAAAGAAATGGAGAAAGATTTAGACGCAGCACCCAAGGATGTACACCAAGGAGGTGCGAGAACCTCTTCGAAGCCTCCGGCCCAGATGGCATCCACTGACGCGGACAAGGTCGGCAAAGAACTATTGAAAGAAATGGAGAAGGTAGTTGAAGCTGAAGAGAAAAAGAAAGATAAAAAAATATCTAAGGAATTTGATGCTAAGGCTAAGACTGATGAAGGTCGAGGAGAATGGAAGAGAGAATCTCGGGAAGACAGATTTGCTAGGGAGGCTCAGGAGAAATTGGATAATTGGGTACCGAGAACTCAGTTAGGAAAAGATGTTCGAGCTGGGAAGGTTAAGAGTATTGAGGAAGTTTTTGATGCAGGACAAAAAATATTGGAGCCAGAAATTGTTGACCTTTTGGTTAAGGGTTTGCATACAGATACTTTATTTATTGGACAAGCAAAAGGAAAGTTTGGTGGGGGAAAACGAAGAGCATTCAGACAAACTCAAAAGAAAACTAAGGAAGGAAATGTTTTGACTTTTGGAGTTATGGCTGTTGTCGGAGATGGACACGGACATGTTGGTATTGGATATGGGCGGGCTGCTGAAACCTTGCCGGCGAAAGAGAAAGCAGTTAGAAAAGCTAAGTTAAATATTGTTAAGATTCCTCGGGGATGTGCAAGTTATGATTGTTCATGTGATGAGGACCATAGTATTCCTATCGCGGTTGAGGGAAAATGCTCTTCAGTAATAGTTAAGTTAATGCCGGCACCCCAGGGAACTGGTTTAGTTATTGGAAATGAAATGAAGAAGATTTTAAGGGCAGTTGGAATTAAAGACGTTTATGGAAAATGTTCTGGGAAAGTTAAAACTACATTTAATACTGCTAAGGCTTGTATGGCTGCTTTGAATAAATTAGGAGAGATTCAATATTAAAATGGCAATTTTAGTTTTAAGAATCGCGGGGCAAGTTGCTAATCGGAAGAAAGATAATGAAACTTTGAAGAGATTGAAGATGAATAAGAAGTTTACTGCGATTTTGGTTGAAGAGACAGACAGTATCCGAATGGGAATGGTTAAGGCTGTTGGACATATGGTTTCTTACGGAAAGATTGATGACGCTTTCGTTAAAGAATTGAATTCAAAGAGGAAGGCAAAAGATGGAGTTTACTTTTTACATCCTCCGAGGGGGGGATTCAAGAAGAGTTCTAAGTTGCCGACACCGAAGGGAATTTTAGGTAAGCATGAAGATATCACTAAATTAGTTGGGAGAATGTTGTAGTACGATGGTTAAGGTTCACAAGAGAACAAAGAATTCGCGAATTCGTGGAGCTAGAACCTGTGGTTGGGGATTCAGACAGAAGCATAAAGGTCATGGTAATAAGGGTGGTTTTGGAATGGCCGGGACTGGTAAGCGAGGAGACCATAAAAAACAATCTGCGGCAATGTCGGTTAAGGGAAAATACTTTGGGAAACAAGGAGCTACATCTAGAGGAACTCAAAAAGATAAGTCCGAAAAGATTAATTTGAAAGATATTAAGTCTAATTTCTTCAAGAAAGATGGAGATAAGATTAATTTCTCTAAACATAAGATTCTTGGAACTGGAGACGGATTTAAAGCGGAGATTACTGCTTTGAGCGCGAGTGCGGGTGCTATTGCCAAGATGGAGAAGGCTGGTGGGAAAATTATCTTGCCAGCTAAGAAAGGTCCAGCTAAGCAATATGTTGTGAAGGAGCCCTCAATTCAGGGTACCTCTGGCGAGGCAAAGAAGGTCGAGGCTAAGGAAGAAGTTAGTGATGACAAGGAATAGAGTCTACAAAACTTTATAAATATTAAATTATTTAGATAAGTAAGAATAATAACATGGAAAAAGTAATGGTTACATTTGATGAAGGATCTAAGGAGGATGTTGTTGCAGCCTTGGGATTGGTTGAATCTGAAGAGACTTTGAAAGATTCAGAAGGTTTATTTATTACTAATCAGAATTTTGAAGGAGTGGAGTTAAAAAATTTTGGAGGAGTTTTGATGGGATCAAAGGTTTTTATAAATAATGACTCTATTGAATTAGTTAAGTTTTTTTCTTCCCATTTAGAATAGGTCATGGTTGGTTTTTCCGAAATCTTAAGCAAAGTTCCTGGAATAAGTTTTAATATTGGAACTAAAGTAACCAATATCCATATTACGAATTCTGGAGTTTTGGTTAATGGGAAGGATCAAGGTTCTATAGCAAGACAAGCAATTTTAGATAATATAAACTCTGGCAAAGATGATGATAGTTATCCTTGTGATATTCTCCATGAGGATCTACTTGGAGACTACAAATCTCTTGAGGAAATTATTAATAAAGAAAAAGACCTGCTAAAGATTCTAAAAAAAGTTTTGCCTGAAAATCGTTTTGAAATGATTTTAATGGCAAGACGTGTTCATTTTGCAATAGAGAAGAATGAAGGAAGTCAAAAAATTATTGCTCTAGTGAGTAAACTTGACGGGGACTTCCCGAGAGATGGGAAAAAGGTTCTAAATTTATTCAGTGCTGACTACTTCAATAGCACAATCTTTCCTTTAATTGAATCATTCAAGGAACATGATCCTGACAGTTATGTTGAAAAGTCTAATGACTTATTTGAATCGATCTTGAGATTTTTTCCAATTGCAATATTTGTCAACAATAATACTTCTGTTGGTAAGATTTCTGAGGAATTGAGAAAGAGATTAGGGTTGAAAAAAATTCCTTTTATAAAAATCCATGCTATTGGACTAGATAATATTTCTAAAGTGGAAACGGCATTATTAGATCTGAAAGATATACGCTTTAGTATCGAGGATAACCGATTCACGACTTCTCGAGGGATTGCTGCCCAGATGGTTAAAATAAAGTTTAACTATAATTAAAGATTTTTCGACATAACAATCTTTATAAAACAAATTTATCTTCATTAAATCATGATAAATAGTATAAGGGGACATTAGATTAAGATTGTTTAACGATAGAATCGTTAATTATCAAAAATCTAAAGATTTTTTCTTATGGGATTGCGAGAATTATTGCATAATTTGCCGGAGGTTCGAGGGCCGACGGAGAAGAAAGTTAGTTTCAATGTTAAGCTTAAATGGACTTTAGTGATTCTTGTTGCGTTTTTTGTTCTTGCTAATATTCCTTTATTTGGTATCGCAGGAGGTTCTCTTGAGAGATTTGAGTATTTGGCGATTCTGATGGGTACTTCGTTCGGTTCGATTATCTCGTTGGGTATCGGTCCAATCGTGATGGCTTCTATTATTCTGCAGTTACTTAATGGTGCGCAGATTTTGAACATTGATACTAATACTGATGAGGGTAAAAAGTTTTTTCAGGGAATGCAGAAGCTATTGGCGTTTGCGTTTGTAATTTTTGAAGCAATGGTTTATGTTTTGATGAAAGGTATTCAGGCACAGCCGGGGTTTGTCGGGATGGTTATCTTACAGTTGTGTCTTGGTGGTTTCCTAATTATCTTTATGGATGAAGTTGTTCAGAAATGGGGATTCGGTAGTGGTGTTTCATTATTCATTGCAGGTGGTATCGGTTGGAGGTTATTTACTCAGCTATTCCAATTCATCGGGACTACTGGAGCTTTTGAACCAGTGGGGAAAGTTTGGGCGTTGATCTATGCTGTAACTCAAGGGCTGGGGGTAGATGCAGCTTGGGCTATTTTCCCGATTCTTGTTACCGTCGCTTTATTCCTAGCAGTAGTATTTGCGCAGAGCTTGAAAGTTGAAATCCCGTTAGCATTTGATAGGGTTCGGGGTCATTCAGTTAAATGGCCATTACAGTTTTTCTATGCAGGAGTTATCCCAGTAATTTTGGTTTCGGCTTTGGCCGCGAACATACAGTTGTTTGCATCGCTTTTGCAAAATTGGATGGGCCATGCAACTTTCCTTGGAGGGTTTGGTTCTACAGGTACTCCGATTTCGGGTTTAGCATATTGGATTAATTCTACTCCGTTATTGGAGATGATTATTAAGGGAAGTTTCAGGTGGATTTATGCATTCCAGGCATTTTTCCATGTTCTATTTTATGTAGCGTTCTCAGTTTTATTTGCATTCTTTTGGGTTGGAACTTCTGGACAAGACGCTCGAAGTCAGGCTAAGAGGATTATGAGTTCAGGTATGAGTATGCCCGGGTTTAGAAAAGATGAAAGGGTTTTGGAATCGATTTTGAAGAGATACGTTACTCCGCTGACAGTGATGGGTGGTGTGGCGATTGGTATTTTAGCTTCGGTAGCGAACCTTCTTGGAGCTTTAGTTGGTGGAACTGCGATTCTTTTAGTAGTTATGATTCTTTATCAGTTATACCAGAACATTGCACAGCAACATGCGGTTGATATGAATCCTGCACTAAAAGGATTCTTTGGTGCTTAGATTTAAATAGGTGTTTTATGAAATATTAATATGACGATAACAGAGATGATGATTGCGAATCCTATTCCGGCTTTGATTGTAGTCTCGGTGTTGGTAACTTTTGTTTCTACTCTAGCACATAAGTGGTTGACGAACCAGGAACATATGAAGAGTCTTAAGAAGAGGCAGAAAGAAATTCAGAAAGAGCTTAAAGGTTGTAAGGATGAATGTTTGATGAAGGAATTGAATTCGGAAATGCTTAAGCTTACGGGCGTAATGATGAAGTCTTCATTTAAACCAATGTTTGTGACAATTATCCCCTTCCTTCTTTTATTCTGGTGGCTTAGGGGAATTTATACTCCGATTATGGGTGGGAGCTGGATTTGGTATTATTTGGGATTTAGTATTGTTTCTTCAATAATTCTTAGAAAGGTTATGGATGTTAGCTAATCATGAAAGTCGAAAAGAAAATCTGGCCGCAATATTTTCAAAATATTATTGATGGTAAAAAGAAATTTGAGTTGCGGCTGGCGGATTGGAAATGTAATGAGGGAGATATCTTGGTTCTAAAAGAATGGGATCCTGAAACGAAAGGATATACTGGGCGAGTTGTCGAGAAAAAAGTGGGTTATGTTCTTAAAACAAACGATATTAATTTTTGGCCGAAGGAAGATGTTGAAAAATATGGTTATCAGATTATTTCTTTAATTTCTCTTTAGCTTTTTTTACAAATTGTCTTGGAGTTAGAATTCCAAACTCAGAGACTATTCCTGTCACATCTTTCATATTTGTTTTATCAAATGCAGGGTTGAGGACTTTTATTTTATCATCACGTCTATCCCAAACTTCCCATGAGGGACGTTTTTCAATTTTTACTTTATTCGTGAATTTTCCTGAAACCCCGCAAGAGTAAGTTGGAACTCGGTGGTTTTTTGCCATACGATTTAGGGTGCTTGTTCCTATTTTATTCGCCACGATATTTTTGGTAAATGCATCTGCTCCGAATAAAAAAAGGTCACACTTTGATATGGATTCTTCTGCCGCAAGGTCTGGCGCTATGAAAACTTTTATCTTTGCTTTTGCTAAATCGTTGGCAGTCGTACGTCCTTGGAGCAAGGGTTCGACTTCGGAGGTATAAACTACAAAATCTTTTTTTCTTTTTTTCTTTGCATATTTTAGAATATCAATTACCGTTGAGGAATGGCAGTGGGTGTAAATGTTCATGTCGTTCTTGATGAGCATAGCACCTTTTTTTACAGTTATCTCGTGAGATTTCTTTAAGTCATCTAGAAACTTTTTTGCAGCAGTTTCGGGAGTTTTTGATTTTAGTAATATTTTTATTGCGTTTTGCATTAAGGGTTCGGTCGGACGCGTTGCTAGGATTTTTTTTGCGGAGGATTTTTTCGGATCTAAGAGGAATGCCTTTATCCCTGCCTTCGCCACATTTTCCGCGCCTTGAATCTTCACTGATTTTATATCCTCCAAGAGACTTTTGAATCTTGTGCTCACCTTTTTTTCCATGATAGTCTTAGTAGATATAAGTATAAAAGTTTGCCGAATACTATATAAATGAGAGATTGTTTTTAGGGGGAGGTGATAAAATGAAAGTAAACAATAAGTTTTCATTCATCGCTCAGGAGACTTCGCGATGATTGAGATGTTGATAAAACCAAAGCGGGCTGAAAGGCGGCCTTGGGAAATGTTTTTTGTGGGGTTGTTCTATGCTTCGGTTTCCTTACTTCTAGTAACATTCGTTTTTGGTAAAGATTCTATCTTGAAGGAAGGTTCGGGACTTTTAGTGGTTATCTTTACTGTTATCGCATGTTTGCCTTTTATGTATTATATTATTAAGTTAGAAGAGGGTAAGGATGTGCAGATTAATGATTCAGGGAGATTAATTAAAGAGCATTCTAAAGCAATTCATGCATTGGTGTGGCTGTTCTTAGGATTTGTCGTTGCATTTTCTTTTTGGTATTTAGTGTTGCCAGGGTCTGCAGGACAAAATTTTAATTTTCAAATAAAAACTTTCTGTGCGATTAATAGTCCCTCGAGTTATGGGAATTGTATTGAACAGCATGGAATCCCTGTCGGAACTGGGGCGGCGACTAGTGGGGATTTCTTTTTACGAATATTTTCTAATAATGTCTATGTCTTGATATTTACGATTTTATTTTCGTTAGCGTTGGGGGCAGGGGCGATTTTTATCCTGGTTTGGAATGCTTCAGTAATTGCGGCAGCCATAGGAATCTTTGCAAAGGGAGAATTGTCGGGACTGGGGACTGGACTAATGAGATATATGATTCATGGAATCCCGGAGATTAGCGCGTATTTTGTCGGGGCATTGGCTGGGGGAATAGTTTCGGTAGCGATTATTAGAAGAGATCTTCATGGGGAAGGAACTTGGAAAATTTTGCAGGATTCTTTGATAATGGTAATTATTGCGATAGTCATTCTAATTATTGCAGCATTAATGGAAGTTTATTTGACTCCCCTTCTTTTTTAGTTGCTGCGAATTTAGAGAGTGATAAATTATGCAATGGCAAAGCCCTTGCGGATCACCCAGTAGGTGATCTGGTGATCAAAAAATCTAAAGATTTTTGCTAATGGAAGTTTATTTGACTCCTATTCTATTTTAGTTAGTCTTGTGGCAGAGCCACGCGGGAAAAAAGTAGATATCTTTTTAAGGAGTAATTTATAAGATAAATCATGATTGAGTTGCTATTAATCTCAATATTTGTAAGTTTTTTATTGACAGTATTAGTCTTACCTAAATGGATTCAGAAGTGTAAGAAAATTGGTCTGGTTTGGGAAGATATGAATAAGTTCGGTCATCCGAAAAATGTGGCTTCTTCAGGAGGAGTAATGGTCGTTCTTGCATTTGTCCTCGGAGTGTTATCTTACATTGCATTAAAGACTTTTGTCTTTGGGGGAACTGTTCGAGCGTTAGAGATTTTTGCTTTGCTTAGTGTTATACTTATATTAGGAATTGTTGGGCTTACAGATGATTTATTGGGATGGAAGCATCAGGGTTTGTCAATTAAAATGAGGCTCCTTCTTGCATTTATGGCATCTATCCCTTTGGTAGTTATTAACGCAGGTACTCAGACTGTAGCGGTTCCTTTTATTGGGATGATTAATTTTGGAATTGTTTATCCTCTTGTTTTAATTCCGTTAGGAATCGCTGGAGCGACCACGACTTATAATTTTTTGGCAGGATATAATGGATTGGAAGCGGGGCAAGGAATCTTGATCGTTGGTTTCTTATCTTATGTGGCTTATGTGACCGGGTCCCCATGGCTTGCGATAATTGGGCTTTGTATGGTCGCGGCATTGTTCGGGTTTTATATTTTTAATAAATTTCCGGCAAAAGTTTTCCCAGGAGATACTTTAACTTATGCGGTTGGGGCGCTCATTGCTGGAATGGCTATCTTAGGAAATTTTGAAAAAGTTGCAGTTATCGTTTTTATTCCTTATATTATCGAAGTTATTTTGAAATCTCGTGGAGGGTTAAAGAAACACTCGTTTGGGATTCCGGATAAAAAGGGGAATTTGAAATTGCCTTATGATAAGGTCTATGGTCTTGAACATTTAGCAATTAAAATTCTAGGAAAGGGTGCTACTGAGAGAAAGGTCGTTTATCTGATTCATGCATTCCAGATAGTGTTTATTTTAATCGCATTTTTGATGCTTTGAGAATGTTTTTAAATGGATGATAATATAAGTTTTCATGGATGTTGCAGTTTACTTTATACTAGCAATTATAGCAGGGATAATTTATGCTATTATGCTCAAGAGAGAATTGGAAGGACAAAAAAAGCTTTCTTTAAAGGATTTTTTTATTACTACTCCTAAGATTTTCAAGGATAAGCGAGTTCAATGGGCTTTTGTAGGAATAATCCTTTTGTTTGTTTTATTTACAACTTCATCTATCCGACTTTCTAATTGGGATTTGTTGACTGATCAAACGACTGGTGAAAAAATTCCATTGGCGTTGGACCCATTTTATTTTTTAAGGTTATCGGAAACTATTGTTGAGCAAGGAAGTTTACCTGAAGTTGATGTTATGAGGTATCCTTCAGCAAATGCAACATTTAGTCCAGAAATTATGCCTCAGGTTGTTGTCTGGATGTATCGGGCAGGAAACATTTTTGGAGATTATACTCTTCGAGAGGTTAATGTTTTTTCTCCGGTCGCATTTTATTTTGTTGGTTTGATAATTTTCTTCTTTTTGATTTATGTTTTGACAAATTCAAAGACTATTGCAACTCTTAGTAGTATATTTTTAGCTTATGCTCCTGCATATCTGTATAGAACAATGGCAGGGTTTTCGGATCATGAAGCTATTGGTATGGTAGCTCTTTTTTCAGCAATGTTAGTTTTTAGTTTGTCATTAAAGTGGATAAACAAGCATAAAGGTCTCTTGGGAGCCGGGCTTTTTGGATTAGGTTCCGCGTTCTTGTCTACCCTAACAATTGCTAGTTGGGGAGGAGTTGCTAAATTATTATTTATGATGTTCTCTCTAGGTTTTTTAACTTTTTGGTTATTGAGGGTTAGGGAAAATAAAGAATTTGTTAAACGTGGACTTTTGTTTTATTCCACTTGGGTAGTTTTTAGTTTTCTCTTTGGACCAATATTAGGATATGGTGTTAAGTATATTATTGAGGTATATATGTTATCCTCTGCCGGTTTAATTAGTTTGTTTGTACTCGGGTTTATATTTATTGATTCGGGTTTCCTTCTTTGGGGAGATAGAATCTCTTTCATTAAAAAGAAATATCGTGCAGCCTATAGTTTCGCAGGGATATTTGCATTGGGAGTTGTTGGGCTTACAATATTGGGAAGGAGTATTACATCAGTTCTTGCAGAAGTTTGGTTAAGTATTTTCCATCCGTGGGGGGTCGGAAGGGTTGGACTTACGGTTGCTGAAAATGCTCAACCATATCTTTTAGATTGGATTAGCCAGAGTGGAAAAGTTATTTTTTGGATGGCATTTATAGGAATGTTATTGATTGGATTTGAGTTTGCAAGAAGAGTAGAAAATAAAAAACTAAAAGTTCTTGGAGTTTTCTTTTGGATAGTGATGGTTTGCAGTTCCTTGTTTAGCCGAATCTCTGTGGCTTCAATTATGAATGGGACTAATTTCATCAGTCAAGTAGTATATGCTGGAGGGTTATTAATTTCCTTAGGATTTTTTGTCTGGGCTTATTTTAATGGAAAGCCAAATAGTTCAACTAGACCTGAAATTATTTTTATAGCTGCCTGGGCATTTGTTGTATTACTTTCTGGGCGTGCAGCGCAAAGAATATTTTTTGCAATCGCCCCGTTTATGTGTTTTATGGCTGCATATTTTATAGTAAAATTATTTAATTATTATCGAGAAAATAAGGAAGAAATCCTTAAAATTGTATTAGTTATTGCAATCATAGTCTCTATATTTTTAGCTGCAAGAAGTGTCTATGATTCTAATGAGGGTATAAAAATACAAGCTTCACAACAAGGTCCTTCAGCACATTATCAATGGCAGGCAGCGATGGGGTGGGTTAGAGAAAATACTGGCGAGGAGTCTATATTTATGCATTGGTGGGATTATGGTTACTGGGTAGAGTATCTTGGAGAACGTAGGACCCTTACTGATGGGGGACATGTGGTTACTCATTGGGACCATTTTATTGGAAGGTATGTCTTAACGACCCCTTACCCAGAGACTGCTTATAGTTTCATGAAAACTCATAATGTTTCTTATTTATTGATTGACCCCACAGATTTAGGAAAATATGGGGCATATAGTCGGATTGGAAGCGGAGACGATGGGACTGATAGATATGATGCAATTCCAGTGATTCCATTAGATCCGCGTCAGACAGTAGAATCTGCCGATAAAATTACAATGGTTTATTCTGGAGGAATGGTCCTTTTTGAAGATATTGAATATGTTACAGATACCGGTACTATCTTTTTGCCTGCGGGGAAAGCAGGTCTCGGAGGGATTATATGGAGTCTTAATAATGAAAATAACACAACTAATATTAACCAACCAATAGGGGTTTATTTCTATAATAATCAAAGATATGATATTCCTATTAGGTATGGGCATACGGCGGGAGGACTTATTGATTTTGGGGGCGGTCTTGATGCAGTCATTAAAATAATCCCCTCCTTTGATGGCAGGAGTATTAATCAATGGGGGGCGGCTATTTATCTTTCTCCAAAAGTCTCTAAGGGATTATTCGCTCAACTATATTTATTGGATGATGCTTTTGGAAACTATGGTGATATGAAAATCGCGCATAAACAAGATGATGGTTTGGTTGCGAGTATTAAGAGTCAGGGTGGCGCAGTGGGAGACTTTATTTATTATGGAGGTTTCCGAGGTCCAATAAAAATCTGGGAAATTAGTTATCCTGAAGGGACCCTTGCGAGAGAAGAATTTTTTAGGACTTCAGGGGCTTGGGCAGAATTTGATGATTTGGAGTTTGTAGCTTAATGGTATATAAATTTAGGGCATTAGATTTTAGATTATGCAATGGCAAAGCCCTTGCGGATCAAAAAATTGAAGTTTTTTGCTAATGGAAAATAAATCACAATTTAAGATAGTAATTGTTATTGGGACTCGTGCAGAATTTATTAAAACTTTTCCGGTGATGTTAGAGTTTCAGCGGAGAAAAGTTCCTTATTATTTTATTCATACCGGACAGCATAATCTTGGAGAATTGTGTGAAATTTTTTCTGTAAAAAAACCGGATACAGTTTTGACTCCTGAACCAGGGGAAAGTTCCAAGTTTAATACTCGGCAAGGAAAAGCAATTCTTTGGAATTTAAAATTGGTTTGGAGGATACGTAAAGAATTAAAGACGTTGAAAAATTTGAAATATGTACTTTATCATGGCGATACAATGACTACCGCCTCTGCAGCTATTGCTTCTTCAAGACTTATGAATCCATTTAAGAGATATAAAAATGTTCATCTCGAGGCAGGATTACGAAGCTGGGATAATTTTGAACCTTTTCCTGAAGAAATTTCTCGAAGAATAGTTGGGAGATTTTCGGATATTTTGTTTGCACCTTCTGAAGAGTCTAAGACAAATTTAAGAAAACTAAAGAAAAAGAAAATTTTGGTTTTTGGGAATACTATTGTAGACTCAGCTTACTATGCTTTAGACCTAGCTAAGAAGAAAAAAATTAAACCTTTGGCCGAGGGAAAGTTTGCTTTGGTGACAGTTCATCGTCATGAAAATTTGAAGAATAAAAAACGAATGGAAAAAATTGTGGATATTTTGCTTTCAGTAGAAATCCCAACATATTTCGCAGCACATGATAATACTCTGAAAAAATTGAAGGATTTTGGGCTTTTGAATCGATTAAAAGAAAATAGAAATATTAAGTTGATAAAACCACAAGATTATGTTAATTTTATTTATCAGATTAGTAAATGTTCGTTGATAATTTGTGATGGGGGGAGTATGCAGGAGGAGAGTTTGATTTTTGGAAAGCCTTGTGTGATTCTTAGGAATTCTACTGAGCGTCCAGAAGGATTAAAAACTAATTTTCAGTTTTTGACTAAACTGGATGTTAACGGGTCCCGAGAGAAGATTCATGAGTATTTGTCTAGGGGTTTTAAG
>Ga0180009_10004184_pt1 | contig 16073 bp, 19 predicted proteins | sample OS_PC_MetaG_FD_123537 | JGI IMG/M metagenome (GOLD analysis project Ga0180009, IMG submission 123537) | Groundwater microbial communities from the Aspo Hard Rock Laboratory (HRL) deep subsurface site, Sweden - OS_PC_MetaG | ecosystem: Environmental > Aquatic > Deep subsurface > Groundwater...
AAATGAAAAATTGCCAGGGGTGGTTATTCAACCCGCCGAAAAGAAATAAATATAAAAATAAGTTTTTTGATATATAATTAAAAAGAGATGGAATTGAAAGTTCGTTTATTAAAATGGTCTGCAGGAATTCCTGTGGCAATGGTTAATCTTGAAACAGCCGAATTAATGGGAATTCATGAAAATGATAGGATTTCTATAAAAAAGTTTTCAAAAGAAGGTAAAGAGTTTTCAACTATAGTAGATATTGTTGGTAAGATTATAAAAAAAAATGAAATAGGGATATCATCAGAAATAAAAGAAATTTTTGATCTTAGAGAAGGACAAAAAGTAGATGTTAATCTTGCAAAATATCCTATAAGTTTGGGCTATATAAAGAAGAAACTTGATAAAAAAAAGCTTTCAAAAAAAGAAATTAGAGGAATAGTTAAGGATATAACAGGTAATTTTCTTTCTGATCCTGAGATTGCTTTATTTGTTTTTGGGATGTATGAAAATAAAATGGATTTTAAGGAAACGGTCGATTTAATTGAAGCTTTCTTAGAATTTGGGAATAAAATTTCATTCAAGGGAAAATTTGTAGTAGATAAACATTGTATAGGGGGCATACCTGGAAATAGAACTACCCCAATTGTTGTTTCTATATGTGCTGCTTCAGGATTAATTTTTCCAAAGACTTCTTCTAAGGCGATAACAAGTGCGGCTGGAACAGCAGATGTTATTGGGGCAATAGCTGAGATTGAATTCTCCCTAAAAGAATTAAAAAAGATAGTAAAAAAAACAGGGGCTTGTATGGTCTGGGGAGGTTCTCTAGAACTTGTTCCAGCAGATTCAAAGATTATAAGGATAGAAAAGATGCTTAAAATAGATCCCAAGGCACAATTGTTAGCTTCTATAATGTCCAAAAAGCTTGCAATGGGGAGCAAGTATATTTTAATAGATATTCCTTACGGAAAAAATGCAAAAGTCAGCAAAAAAGAAGGATTGAAATTAAAAAAAGATTTTGAGAAAATGGGAAAACATTTTAAATTGAACTTAAAAATAGTTCTAACAAATGGAAGCCAGCCAATAGGAAAAGGTATTGGTCCCTTATTGGAACTTATTGATGTAATAAAAGTTTTGAATCCATCAGAAGAGGGGCCCAAAGATCTGGAAAAAAAATCTTTATTTTTAGCTGGGCAAATATTAGAAATGACAAATAAATCAAAAAAAGGAGAAGGAATGGACAAGGCAAGAGAGATCCTTAATTCTGGGAAAGCTTTTGAAAAGTTCCTCCAAATAATAAAGGCTCAAAAAGGAAGTATAAAGAATCTTGAACTTGGGAAGCATAAAAAAAATATATTAGCAATCCGTTCTGGGGAAATATCAGAAATAGATAATATAAAAATAAATCTTCTCACAAGAATAACTGGTTGCCCCGTTGATAAATCCTCTGGATTGTATATATATTTCAATGTTGGGGATAAAGTAAAAAAAGGAGAAAAAATATTAACTATTTATTCAGAATCAAAACCACGGTTGAAGGAAGCCTTAGCATATTACAATAGGGAAAAACCCATAAAAATTGTTAAAGGATAATTTTTTTAAACTTGGGTTGTCTAATTTTTGTATGAGAAGAGAAGAATATAAAAGAAGATTAATAGAATATTTCAAAAAAAACTTAAAGAAAGGATATACCGAGGAATCTTTAAGATGGGCTCTTATCAATCAGGGTTATTCAAGAAGTATTATAGATTCTGCTTTAGAGGAAACACACAAGGAGTTTGCGGAAGAGGCTCCCATTCTCAAGGAGAAACCAGTTATAAAATATGAAATTCTTGATGAGAATGACAAACCTGTTCTAATAAAAAAACCATGGTGGAAGAGGATTTTTGGGTTATAGCAAGATTTTTAATCTCTTCCTTTTACTTTTATACTATAAGGGAACAAAAAGAATAAGCCTCCGTCGCATAACGGTATTGCACCTGCCTTGAGTTGCCATTAAAAACAAGCAAGCAGGGCCCTATGGGCGCCCAGGTTCGACTCCTGGCGGGGGCGTTTCAAATAGAATAAATCTTAAAAACAACACTTTCTTGTTTCAATTTATAAAATGACAGTTTTGGAATTTATTTTTACTTTATTTTCTTCTTATGGTGAACTCGCTTCTTTTTTGGGGGGTTTTTTTGGGGGAGAAGAATTTATAATTGCACTCTCTTTTTTGGCGGCAAAAGGAATTTTACCTATATGGAAAATTTTTCTTTTTTCTTTTTTGGGGATTTTTCTTCATGATGTCTTTTTTTATGCTATCGGAAGATCAAGAATTTTTCAAAATATCCAAAAATTTGAAAAATTTATTCATTTATCAAAAAAATATGAACATATTATAGTTAAAATAGATAAGAAAGGAGTTTTGAACCTTCTTTTTACCACAAAATTTATTTTTGGAACAAGACTTCTTACTTTAGTATATTTAGGATTCAAAAAGAAAAAAATTAAAGAATTTTTAATTGGAGCTTTCATAATAGAGTTCTTTTGGGTAAGTTTATTCATTTTTCTTGGATGGTTTTTAGGGAATAGCTTTTATTTATTTTGGGATATTTTTAAAAATGTTCCTTTAGCAATAACTACAATCCTTCTTTTGATATTCTTCTTTATTAAATTTAGAAAGTGGATGAGCAATAAAATATTAAAAAAAGAAGGAATTGCAATTTAAAATAATTTTATAATTAATTTTACTCAAAAAAATCAAGAACTCTTGAATCTGGACTCATAAGAAAAATTTCATCTTCTTCAAACCTTAATCCCCTATAAATTTTTTGAAGCAGTTCTCTGCGTGCCTTGTCTCTATAGAAGCACCAATATTTTTTTGGATTTGTTCTATTCAATATTTTCCAGAATGCATCTTGCACATTTGGATTTGGGAATTTTGTAAATATTATACTTCTGCATTCATCACCAGGAAAATCTATTCCTCTTGAGCATTTTGTTGAAAAAAGAATATCTATTTCTCCACCTTTAAATTTTTTTATGTTCATACCGTCTTTATCTTCTCTTTGGGTTTCAATTAGGTTTTCCCGTGTAATTAAATTTTTAAGATTGAACTCTTTTTTTTCTAATTCATTAGGAAGATCTTTAAAACCATTGACATGTATTAAAATGGGTTTTTTTGCTATTTCTATGCATTTATCTAAAACTTCCAAATATCTTTTTCTATTTGTTTTTCCGGAAGAAAAATTAGAGTATTTACAGTCCATTTCATCTCCTGTTTTTAATATTTTTATTTTTCCAGGGTTTTTAGTTTCTGCATCTATTGTCTTAAATTTTTCTATTCCAAAAATTTCATTAATAACTTCTTTAGAATGAAGTGTTCCAGACATTAAAACAATGATTTTATTTTTATCCACCATTTCTTTGAATTTTTTTGCAAGATTTATTGTGACAATATTTGCGGTCAAATTTTCTTCTTTTCTTTCAAATATCACATGACTTTCTTCCATAAAATCTTCAAACATCTTTACAGTATTTTCAACATCATAAACATAACTTTCCTCATCTACTTCCTTCATGAATTCAGAATTTTTAAGAAAAATTTTAAATAAATCATATAACCCTGTTTTTTTAAGTTCCACAATTTCTTTGTTTTTTACCAAATTATTAATTTCTTTATTTCTTTTAAGATGATTTAATATTTCATTCATTTCTTTTATAATTTGAAAAACTTCTTCATCATGAGTTACCACATAATTAAGGGAATTTTGAAGTCTATCAATATTTATGTTTCTTTTATTAGAAAATCCGTCTAGAAATTCATCACATTCATCTATTATCTCCACTTCTGTGGAGGGTTTTCTATCCATTAAACTTTCTAGTTTGTACTTAAGAGAATTAAAAATAATTATATCCGAGTCTATATATGAATTGAATTGTTCGTAGAAAGGGCAGCCTTTTTTTCTTCTATAGAAAACAAAATTTTTATCTTTGAGTCCTTTGTATTTTCTTTTATCTTCATATTCCATATTTTTTATCTCAAATTCTTCCGGAACAACTGGACTCCAGTAGGGGCAAACGGGAGCTATTGACAATCTCTTCACATCAGATATCTTTGCAAAATTTTTTGGGTTTATTTTCTTGTTTTGACTCAAGTATTCCCTTATTCTTTGGGAATTTTTTTCTTTTATCTCAATTTTACAAGGGATATTTAAATTGTCTGCAGATAAATCTTTTGAAATAAGTTCATTTAATTTCTCTCTTTTTCCTTCAAAAATGTCATATAATTTTGAATTAACTTCTTTTTTTTGTAGAGGGATTGCATTTTTGTTATCCTCAAGAAACTTGCACTTATGATTATTTCTCCCTGTTATTACAGGTATTTTTAATTTTCTATTTTTGGCATCAAGAAGATATTTATTTTCTTCATAATCTCTTTTGTATTGCTGTTGGAGCGCTTTGCTTGGGACAATTATAGAGCTTTTTCCTAGTTCTTTTGCAATATTTAATGCTATTGCGCTTTTTCCAGTTCCACATTTTCCATGAATAAATATTATCTTGTAACCATCTTTAATAGAATCAATAACTTCTTTAACAACATCTTCTTGTGTTTTTCCGTTAGAGAATTTTAGAGGTTCAAGGAATTTGTCTTTTTCATATAAATTCCATACCATAGAATATGAAGAATTGTAGAAGGTTATAAAACTTTTTGTTAGATTTGACTCCTCTTTATCTTCAATTCTCTTTTATCCTTACCCAAAACATATGCACGGGAAAATTCATGTTTATCAAGTAATTTGTAGTCTTTTAATCCAATTTTTTTTAACTCTCCAATCAATATTTTAATGAAATCTTCCATTTCTTTGTTAGTTGGCATTCTATCATATCCAAGCCTCTCTCTTGCAAATCCCACACTCATAAAACCCTTTATTTCTATAAATTGGGGGGAAGCCTTTTTTATGAGTTTAGCATATTCTTTTGCTTGTTCAGGAAACATATTCAAATCTTTAACTAAATTCATTCTAAATAAAGTTCTGGTTTTGCTTTTTAATTTTGGAAGTAATTTTAGAGTTTCATTTAATTTTTTCCAGGCATTCTTTATTGAACTTCTGTGAAATTTATTATATGATATCTTATTAGGAGAGTTAACAGAAACATACAATTGAGTTGGTAATTGATTTTCTTTTAATAGCTCTCTTATTTTTTTTGGATATAATCCATTTGTAACTAAAAAAGAAGTTTTTTTTCTATGGCGGAGTTCGGAAATTAGTTTTCCAATGTATGGATAGATTGTGGGCTCTCCAGAAAGCGAAATTGCAAATTGCATTGGTTCTTGGGCCTCTTTTAGTTTTTTTTGGTTGGCTCGGCTAAGTTGTCTTTTTTTTGATTTTTTGTCAATATTAAATCCATTTAATAATTTTTTTTGGGCATTTATGCAAGAATCAATAATTTCTGAAGGGGAATCAATATTTCCAGGAATTTTATTTCCTGTTGTGTATTCGATTGCTCTCCAACAATGGATGCATTGATTTGGGCAATAAAGCGAAGGACTCATTTGGCAACACAAGTGGGATTTAATACCATAGAATTTTTCTTTGTAACAAACTCCTTCGTTCCTGAGAGATTTTTTTGTCCATCTACAAATTTGTACAGCAGAATGTTCATTTTTTCCCACAATTCTATAGTGCTGTTTTTTAAGAATTTTTTTTACATTTTGTGGAAGCATGTTTATTACAACAAAAATATCATTTAAAATTTAACCTATGAAGCTTACACCCCACAAAACCATAAGTAAAAAGAAAAGGAATAAAAAGAAATTTGTGGATATTTTAAACCAAAGTTCGGCTTTCCTCTTACTTTTTGTTAGGCTTAAAATTGTCAAATAAAAGAATCTTCCTCCATCAAATATTCCCATGGGAAGCATATTTATTAAAGCAACACTTAGACTTATAAGAATAATCCACCACAACATATTATATATAAATAATCCCGCTTCAAATCTAGGTTCATAATATACATGATTCTTTTTGAATGAGGATAAGGTATTAACAATTTTTCCCATTAATCCACTTCTTTTTTGCTCCATATACCCCACACCAACCCAAGCTTTTTCAGGATTTTCTGGATTTTTTCCAAGTGTAATTTCATAATCTTCTATTATATTATTTTCTTTGGTTGTTATGGTTATATTATCTTCAGGAGAGTATTTTGAAATTTCTTCACCAAAAGAATCCCAATCCTTTATGGCTATCCCATTGATTTTTATTATTGCCCCACTTATTTCGTTTCTTATAGCAGGAGAATCATCATACAAAATTAAGTAATCTTCAATGTCTTTTTGTTCTTCTAAGCTAGCTTTAGTTATGAGGTAAGTTTTTCCAGAAATTTTCACTTCGTTCAATCCATCCTCTTTTGATAATGCCAATAGGTTTTCATAAGTTGAATTTTCAAGAAGGATATTATTTACAGAAGTTATTCCATATAAACCCACCACAGAATAAGAATAGGTATTAAACTCTGCCCCCATTGGAGCAAAAGCGGTTGTAAAAAATATCCATATTACTCCAAAAAATAAGATAGCAGTTAGTAAATTTGCAAAAGTTCCAGCAGCCAGAACTGCCATTTGGTTGAAAGAGCCACTTTTTTCCATACTTTTTTCATCTTGTTCAACAAATGCAGCTGGAAATATTGGGAAGAAAAATGGAAAGAATCCAAACCCTGTAGATTTTATTTTTATATCATATCTTCTCATAAAAATTCCATGCATAAATTCATGAGTTATTGCAATTATAGCAAGAATCACTATCCAATAAGTAAAATAAAAAGGGGGAAGAAAATCCAGTTTGAATACTTGGGGAAGATATGGAATAAGAGGGGTTATAGGGGGCACTTTTATATCTCTAACTATTTGAGGATAAACCATATAAATATAAATTATTTTTCCGAATAAGTAAAGCATAGAAACCATAAGAATATATCCAATTCCTATTGAAATATAACTCAGGAATGAGAGTGTTTTTTTGTATTTTCCCCCCACCTTATTTATTAATTTTACACCCCAAGTAGTTCTATATAAAAAAAGCAATCCCTCTTTTTTCAGATTTTTTCTTTTTATGTAAAGAAACAGTGAAATAAAAATTACAAATATTACAAGTAGACTTATATCAAGAACAATAAAATTCATTTTTACCTCGGGTTCAAAAGTTAAATTGAGTTTAAAAGTGTAGTGGTATTCTTACTTTTTCTTCAAGGGTCTAAAAGCACTTTTACCACATTTTCTACATCTCACTTTTCCTTTAAGAATTTTTTGAATATCTGATTTCATTTTTGCTTTGCAGCTTTTACATACAAAAACATTCTTAAACAATCTATTTTGTGCTTCAGGTATTTTTGCCATTTTATAATTTTCTCTTTACTATTTTTTCTCCTTCTACATCCCAATATTCACAATTTCCATTTTCCTCAAGTTCTTCAAAAACCTTGCTATCTGGACATGGCATTTCAATTGTTTCAAAATTTTCCAAATCCATAACACTTACTTTTCCTTCTTCCTTTGAAAGAATTTGCCCTTTTCTTTTATCTACAATTGGAACTTCCATTCTTTCATGTCCAGGAACAACAAAAACCTTTTTTGTTCCAGTTATTATTCCAACAGCTTCAATTCTACACTTTGCGTGTCCGTGTTTTCCTGTTTTAGAAATATCTATACTTTTTACCACACAAGGCATACCTTCGACAAGGATATTAGTTCCCACCCTTATTTCTGTTGCATTTATAATTTTAAGCACCATAACATAGACAAAAAAAATACATTTATAAACGTTTTTACTTAAGAGATTTAATAATGTTTAAAAAAAATGATTTTATTGAAATAGAGTTTACAGGAAGAATAAAAGATGGAGAAGTATTTGATTCTAATGTCTCAGAGGAGTTAAAAAAATTAAATTCAAACAAAGAAGCTAAACTCTTTGTTTTTTCTCTTGGGCAGGAAATGTTTCTTAAAGGGGTAGAAGAATTTTTAATAGGAAAGGATGTTGGAAATTATGAAGTGGGCTTAAAACCAGAAAAAGCTTTCGGGGCAAGAGATCCCTCTCTTATTCGTATGATTCCTATGAAAGTTTTCATTGAGCACAAAATAAACCCTCTTCCAGGGGCCATTTTAACTTTTGATAATCAATTAGGAAAAGTTCTTACTGTATCTGGTGGGAGAATAATGGTTGATTTCAATAATCCTTTAGCTGGGAAAGAAGTTGTTTATGTTGTAAATGTTTTGAGAAAAGTTGAAGATATAAATGAAAAGATAAACTCTTTGAATGAATTTCTTTTCAGAAGAAATTTCAAATTTGTTATAAAAGATAAAAAGTTGATTTTAGAGGTTGAAAAAGAATTCAAAACTTTTGTTGAGCTTTTTAAGGATAAGTTTAAAGAAATCTTAGATTTGGATATTGAAGTAAAAGAAATTGAAAGTGAAAATTCCAAAAAAACAACAAATAATCTTTCCAATCTTTCAAAAAATAACAATAATCCTTAAAAACCGAAACAACTTCTTTTTGGTATGGAAAATTTACATGGAGGAGAAAGTTCTTTTGATTCTCTTTCTTCTGATATTCATATGATTGATAAAGAACTAGAAGAATTGTTGAAAAAACAGTCTGCAAAAATTAAAATAATAGGTGTGGGGGGTGGAGGAAATAATTCTTTAAGCAGAATGAGAGAAATTGGAATAAAAGGGGGAGAACTCATAGCGGTAAATACTGATGCTCAAGATTTACTTTATGCAAATGCAGATCAAAAAATATTAATTGGAAGAGAATTGACTCAAGGATTAGGTGCAGGAAGCAATCCTCAAATTGGTCAAGAGGCAGCAAAAGAATCTAGTTCTGAAATAAAAAAGAGAATAACAGGAAGCGATATGGTCTTTATAACTTGTGGTTTGGGAGGAGGAACAGGAACAGGGGCCGCACCTATTATTGCAGGAATAGCAAAAAAACAAGGGGCACTTACTATAGCAATAGTTACATTACCTTTTACGATTGAAGGAAAAAAGAGAATAGAAAATGCGATGAATGGTTTGGAGAAACTTGAATCAATTGTAGATACTTTAATAGTAATTCCAAATGATAAGCTTCTAGAGCTTGCCCCTGATTTGCCCCTTCAAACAGCATTTAAGATTGCAGATGAAGTTTTAACAAATGCAGTTAAAGGGGTTACAGAACTTGTAACAAAAACTGGTTTAGTAAATCTTGATTTTGCAGATGTTAAAACTATAATAATTGATGGGGGAGTTTCTTTGATAGGGATGGGAGAGTCAGATAGTCAAAATAGAGCTATAGAAGCCGTTGAAAGGGCGATAGATAATCCTCTCCTTGATGTAGATATATCTGATGCAACAGGGGCTTTGGTTAATGTCATAGGGGGTTCTAATATGAGTCTTGATGAATATAAAACAATCATTGCTACAGTAGGAGAAAAATTAAGTCCTGATGCAAAGCTAATAGGTGGAGCCCAAATAGCAGAAGACATGGATAAATCTATAAGAGTTTTACTTATTGTTACAGGAGTCAAATCTTCACAGATTCTGGGACGTAGTGAATCCCTTGAAAGTGTAAAACATAAAGAGATTGAGGAAGAATTAGGAATAGAATTTTTTGAAAATTAATGTTATTTTTATTTTCCGAACAATTTTTAAACTATTTCATTTATAGATAAAGGATGGAAGTAAAATCATTTTTGTTGAAATGCAAAAGAGTTTGGCAAGTTTTGAAAAAACCAACAAAAAAGGAGTTTGAACTCACGGCAAAAGTTTCTGCAATAGGAATAGTTCTTTTGGGTCTTATTGGATTTGCTATTTCACTTGCAATGAAAATTTTTACAGCATAAATAAAGGCTAGAAATTAACAACAAAACCTTTATAAATAAACAATTTTATAAATCATCATCTGCTTCTTGGATATTAAGAAGTAGTTGGAACAAAACAAAATGATTTTTATAATAAAAGTAACAACAAACAAAGAAGAACGTGCCGTCGATATGATATCAGAAAGAGCAAAGAAGAAAAATCTTAACGTATATTCTGTTTTACGTCCTCATAGTTTAAGGGGATATATATTTCTTGAAGCAGAAGATAGAGAATCTGTTGAAGAGGCAGTTTTCAATTTGCCTTATGTAAAAGGAATCATAGGAAAAACTATTGATTACTCAGAAATTAAGGGAATGGTTCAGCCTACTATGGAAACAGTTTCAATAAAAGAAGGAGATATTGTTGAGTTGGTTGGTTCAACTCTTAAAGGAGAAAAAGCAAAAGTTTTAAGAATAGATAAACAAAAAGAGGAAGTAGTAGTCAGCTTATTTGGAGCAGTAGTTCCATTGCCTGTTACAGTAAAAATAGACGATATCAAAGTCATAAGACGTGAGGAAGAAGAAAATGATGATTAAAGATGTTGGAAGATTATGTAGGGCAAAAATTAGAGATTGGAGATTTGGAAGAAATTTTTATTATCCCAATAATAAAAAATGTTTAAAACTTAGGGGATTAGATTTATCATCCAATGAATTTGCAGAAGCTTTAGATGATTATTGGTTATTTTCTAGACAAGAAATAAATTTCAAAAAAAGAAGAATTGGAGCAACCAAAAGTTTACTTGGTAAATATGAAGATAATTCAAGAGCAGAGATAATTCTTTCAGATCTTACTCAAAAACTTGAAGATAGCTTACTTATTAGTGAAAATATGGTGAGTTTATTGGGAGAGTTTAGAAAAAGCTATTATGGTTGGAAAAGAGGAGATATTATTTATAAAGATTTTGAAAATTATTGTGAAGACTTTCTGGAATCAATAAGAGATATTAAATCTCCGATAGATAATTTAAGAAAGGGGGTTTTTTCTAATGCAGATTAAACTTTTGGTAGAAGGAGGAGCAATGAGCCCTGGACCAGCTCTAAGCCAAAAATTAGGTCCAGCCGGAATCCCTATAAATCAAGTTATACAAAAAGTAAATGAGGCAACAGCAAATTTTAAGGGATTGAAGGTGCCTGTAGAATTAGATGTGAATCTAAAAACAAAAAACTTTGAAATCAAGATATTTTCTCCTCCTGTTTCTGAATTAATTAAGAAAGAACTTGGAATAACAAAAGGTTCAGGATTGCAGATTAAAACACAAGTTGCAAATGCTTCTATAGAACAAATAATTTCTGTTGCAAAAACAAAGATGCAAAATTTATTGTGTAAAGATTTGAAATCAGCAGTAAAAGTTGTGGTGGGGACATGTGTAAGTTTAGGAGTTTTAATTGAAAATAAACCTGCTAAAGAAATAGAAAGAGAGATTGAAGCAGGAAATTATAATGAAGAGATTTCACAAGAAAAAACCGAAACTTCTCCTGAAAAAAAGCAAATTTTAAGTGATTACTTTGATGTAGTTCAGAAAAAACAGGAATTAATATTAAAGCAAGAGAAGGAAGCTAAGGAAGCTACTGAACAAGCAGAGACAAAAGTCACCACAACGACGGCAATTGCTACAACAGAAGCAGACACATCCAAAGTAGAAAAGACAAAAGAGTCGGCTAAAAAAAAGTAATCAAATACTTTATAAATTGCCAATAGCTCTTTTTTTATATTGAGGTTGTGGGGTAACCTGGTAGCCTTCGAGGTTTGGGACTTCGCGATCCCGGTTCAAATCCGGGCAACCTCATTTTTAAAATAAAAAGACGAAATGGCAACAAAATCAAAAAAAACAAAATCTGCAGGAAGATTTGGAGTAAGATATGGTAAAAAAGTTAGAGATAAACTTGTTCAAGTAGAATCTAAACAAAGAAAAAAGCAGAAATGCCCTTTTTGCAAGAGATTAGGTGTAAAAAGATTATCTAAAGGAATTTGGAAATGTTCGAAGTGTGATAAAAAATTTGCAGGAGATACCTATCATATTCAATAAAATGGCAACTTATAAGTGTTTTAAGTGTGGAAAAAAAGTTACAAGTAAGAATCTTGAGAAGAGGTTTCTTTGCCCTTTTTGTGGGAGCAAAATCTTCTTCAAACCAAGGACAAAAGTAAAAATAGTTAAGGCGGAATGAGTTATGAAAGACAAAGAGATTCAGGAGATACAATTCTTGGAACAGGGTTTACAAAGTATACTTTTTCAGAAGCAAGCTTTTCAAATGGAATTGTCTGAATCCAAGGATGCATTGAAGGAATTGGAAAATTCTAAAGATGAAGTCTTTAAAATAGTGGGACAAATTATGGTTAAGTCTGAAAAGTCTAAAATGAAGCAAGAAATTCTAAATAAAGTAAAGATTTTTGAATTAAGAGTAAAAAATCTTGAAGAACAGGAAGTTTCTCTTTCAAATCGTATGGAAAAGATAAGAAATAACAATTTGAAGGTGTGATTCAGAAATATACAAAAAAAATCCGAAATCTTTATAAATATCTCAATTATAAATTTATAATGGTATTTAATAAATTAAAAAAAGTTTTTTCAATTTCTGGAGGAAATGACGGTGATGAGTATATTGAAATTGATTTAACTAAAGAAGAGAAAGACCACAAAGTGATGGTTAAACTTTTTACCTTAAAACAATACGAAGATGTTAATGATGCTCTTAATGCCTTGAGGGAAGGCTATACAATTGTTATAGTGGATATTAAAACTTTAAGACAAAAGGATCCTATTGAATTGAAAAGGGCGGTATCGAAACTTAAGAAAACTACTGATGCCCTTGAAGGAACAATTGCAGGGTTCGGAGAGAATCTCGTTATTGCAACTCCTTCTTTTGCAAAAATACAAAAGATTGACAAACAAAAACCAGAACCAAAAGACAAGTTTGATGATTATTAATTCTTGCCAAGTTGACTTTTACTTTTATTATAAACTATTTATTAAACATTTGTGGCTGAAAAGAGTGTTTTTAATGCAACAACTATCGTTGCAGGCACAAAAAGAACAAGTAGTGCTCCAAAGACAGATGAAACTAAATCCCCTACACCTATTCCTATAAGTGAACCTGTGACACTTTCCATGCCGAATTTACTAACAATAACTAAAATTGCGCTAGAAATTAAAAATGTTTGAGATTGTTTTCCAGAAACATTTATTTTTATTCCAACTATTAAACCAAGAATGACTAAAACAGCATAGATAGGCGAACTATACTGAACTATTTTATCAACAGGAATAAAAAAATTGGTTCCTACTCCTATAATTACAGCTAAGATAACTCCTGTAAGGAATAACCATGCTCCCGTAAAATTTTCCTGAGATCTAATTGCCATACTACTAAAACCTAATTTTTAAAATATATAAACTTTTGGAATTGAGAATATAAAAATTTATAAACTATTTTTATTTATTGTATCTATAAAATTGGTGTAAATATGAAAAAAGTATTTTTTTGTTTAGTTGTTTTGATTTTGTGTTTTCAATTAATCAGTGCAATAGATACACATATTGATATTAAAACAGTTCCTTTAAAAAATGTGAATTTAGTTGTTTCAACTAATGATCCTCCTTACATAGCCAATAAAGACGCAAATGAATATGGGGATGTTTTTTTCGTTTTTCCTTCTGATTACTCTAAATTTGATTTGACCATTTTTGTCAAGGATGTTATTGAAAATAAGAAAGTAGCTTTTAAAAAGTTGGAGAATCAGATTGCAGGAGAAGATATTTATATTGAAGTTGTTCCTAGTGGATTTGAAATTGTTGAGACTCCTTCCGAAGAAGAAACAAATACAGAAGAAAATAAGACGCTTGTGGGGAGTTCATCCAATGAGACCGAAAAAGAAATTTTGAATGAATTTTTTGAAACTGACAATCAAAAAGAAGAAAAATCCAAAATACTTGGTTGGGTGGTTTTTGGAGAAAATGGTAATTTAAAGAATGTGATGATTAGCATTGGGGGAATTGTTGTTTTGGCATTAATAATCTTCTTTGTTTTTAAGAAGTTTAAGAAAAAGAAAAACAAAATTCAAGTTAAAAAATTAAGTGCTTGGATGGAAGAGAAGAAGAACCCCAACAATTCAAACACTAAGAATAATTCTAATAATTCTAATTCTTCAGAAGATTATAGCAAAGCTATAGAAGAAGCCCAAAAGAAAATAGAGGAAGCACAAAGAGAAATAAACCAACTTAAAAATAGAGATAAAATAAAACAAGCCGAAGAAAAACTTAAGAGAGATGAACAAGAATTAAGAAACTTGAGAGGATTCTGAAATTTCTATATATAAATAGGTAATTTTTAAAAAAGATTAAACTTTCACCAATTTACACAGTAAATAAAATATATCCTCAAAAATATAAATCTTTATAAACCATAGTAACTCTGGAATGATTACAAATGAAAATGGAAAAATCAAATATTTTGTTTGCAAGCATTTTCGCATTCGTATTTTTAATAGGATTTGCTAGTGCTATAAGTTCAAGTGTATTTGTTATTACCAATTTAAATTATCCTTCAAGTGTTTATGAAGATGAAAGTTCTTTCACATTTACATTCAATTTAACTTATACAGGAACTTCTGATGACATAAATATTTCATTTGAAGATTCTACAACAAGTTTTGGGGCTGTTTCCATTCCTACACAAAAAAGTATGAATGGAACGATTGATGAATCTAGGATTGTAACAGGAACTATTACTGGTTTTGAAAATCAAGGGGGAAATACTCTTAATGTTATTATTAATGCCACAACAGGCTACTCGATAGATGATGAAACTACCTTTTCTATACAAATAAATAATATAGAAGAAGCTGAAACTTGCGATGTATCTGACAATGGAAATTTGGATATAAGTATAAAAGATGTTTCTGTTGAAAAGGGTTACGGAAAAGATAATGAATGGTTCCCTCTGGACAAAATAGAAATAGAAGTTGAAGTAAAAAATAGTGGTGATGATAAGATAAAGAATATTGAAATAAAGTGGGGGTTGTATGATGAAGATGCTGATGAATGGGTTATAGATGATAAAGAAAGTGATTTTAATCTTAATGATGGAGATAGGGAGACAGTTATGATTTCATATACATTAGATGATCCAAGAGATTTCGAAGATCAAGGAAATTATGTTTTCTATGTTTGGGCAACAGGAGAAGATACAGAACTTGATGTAGATACTTGTGTAATGGACTCTGAGAGCATAGATGTAATAATTGAAGATGATTTTGTAATTTTAGGAGATTTAGAGATGCTTGAAACAGTTTCATGCGGGGGAGAAGTTCAATTTTCAGCAGATGTATGGAATATAGGTGAAGATGACCAAGATGAAGTTAGTGTTATACTTTATAATAAAGAATTGGGATTAAATGAGCAAGTGGAGATTGGCGATATAAATGCTTTTGATAATGAGCTTCTTGATTTTACATTCCAGATTCCAAATAATGCCGTAGAGAAGACATATTCCATAAAATTTACAGTTTATGATGAGGATAATAAAATTTATAAAAATGATTATGATAAAGACGAATCTATATACAGTGTTTTCCTTAAAGTAGAAGGAAGTTGTTCTGTTGCTAAAGCCTCAGTGAATGCTTTCTTGGAGTCTGGAGGAGAAGCTGGGAAACCTTTGGTTGTTAAGGCAACTATTGTAAATACTGGAGATAAAACAAGCACTTACTTGGTAAATGCAGCAAGTTATGCAGAATGGGCGTCATCAGCGACTCTTGATAGAAGCTCATTGACTCTTGATGCAGGAAAATCAGGAGATGTTTCTTTGACTTTTGATGTTAAGAATGATGTTTCAGGAAACAAATTATTCTATCTTGAAGTTCTTTCAGAGAACGAATTAGTAGTTAATCAACCAGTTCAAGTAGATATAACAAAGAAAAGCTGGGGAATAACTGGAAGCTTAATCTCTGGAGATAATAAGTATATATGGGGAATTGGATTTTTGAATTTAATCCTTGTAATATTAATAATTGTTCTTGCAGTTAGAATTTCAAGAAAATAAGTTTTTGTTTTTTTGAGACTCAAATTATTTAAACGTATATTAACTTTTATTTTTATGAAGAAAGGGAAGGAGTTTATATATTCTATATTTGTAAGATATTTTATTCTTATTTTGGTTGCTCTTCCAAATTTCTGGATTTTTTATTTCATATTTACTCCCTTCACAATTTATCC
>Ga0180009_10004185_pt1 | contig 16069 bp, 16 predicted proteins | sample OS_PC_MetaG_FD_123537 | JGI IMG/M metagenome (GOLD analysis project Ga0180009, IMG submission 123537) | Groundwater microbial communities from the Aspo Hard Rock Laboratory (HRL) deep subsurface site, Sweden - OS_PC_MetaG | ecosystem: Environmental > Aquatic > Deep subsurface > Groundwater...
TATTTTAAGAGAAAACAAGATGTTGTCTGGAGCTCATGCAGATAGGTTGCAAACTGGAATGAAACATGCTTTTGGTAAAACAGTTGGTACTGCAGCACAAATTAAAAAAGGAAAAACTATTTTTACTGTTTATGTTGAAGAAAAAGATGTATTACTTGCTAAAACTGCTTTGAAGACTGCCATGCCAAGAATGCCTGGAAAGTCAGAAATTGTTTTTGCTTAATTAATATTCGGTGGTTATTTCGTATGTTTCTCCATTTGTTGTTATTGTAATGTCACCGTCTAAATCTGTTCTATAAACTTCTACCCCTTTTGAAGCTAATCTACTCAATGTTTCTGGATGTGGGTGTCCATATGGGTTCCCTAATCCAACCGGAATTAAAGCTACTTCTGGAGTCATTTGATTTAAAATATTAGTGCCGCTAGAATCACTACTTCCGTGATGATGTACTTTATAGATTTCTAAATCTCCTGGATTAAAAGTATATTCACAAGTTGTGGTTTCACAATCTCCTCCAAATAAAAGTCCAATTTCATTATAATCTGCTCTTATTACGATTGATTTTTTATTTTCCTGACCACTACTACTAGAAAAACTATTCACTACATGAACAACTTCAACATTAACTTCATCACCTCCAAAATTTATCTCATTTCCTAAATATAATGTTTGTCTTCTATCTCCTGCTGCAGTAACATAATTTGTGTAAGCTGTAGTTGTATAACCTCCACCTCTATCAAGTGCTTTATCAACTGGAAAATAACTTAAAACATAATCTAAACTGCCAATGTGATCTTCATGATAATGGCTTGCTAAAGTGTAATTCAAATGTGTTATGTTATGAGTATTCATAAAATTAAGTATATTAAACTCATTTCCATTTTTTCCAGAATCTATTAGCATTGTATCTCCATTTGGAGCTTTTAATAAGAAAGAATCTCCTTGGCCAACATCAATTTCATAAATATACATTAATCTTTCTTCTTTTATACAATCTGTTCCGTTGAAAACTTCTCCTTCATCATCTCCACAACAACCATATCCATTATAATTCCATAAATATTCACCAACATCTGTTTCTCCTTTGGTCCAATTGTGCCCGCATAGTTCACAAACTTCCATTCCGGGCAAACCGGTGTCACAGTCCCACCAACCTTTTCCAATGCATATTGCTTCGTGTTTATCTGTTCCATCTAAATCAAGAATTATAGATCCATCACCAGGATAGCAAATTCCGTTTAAAACACAGTAATTTTTTGTTGGGCAAAAAGCTGAATCTCCACGGTCATTTCCGTAGCAAGGGCCTGGTTGATTGCAAGGCCCTCCACCAGAAATGTTATTATAACTTACATTGTTAGTGTCTACATAATCTGAAAAAAACCACCTTTCATAAGTTTCAGTAATGCTTTTTATTGGTTTTCCCCTAAAAATCTTTGGCGCTACTAATGGAGTTATCAGTATTAAAAAGACTACAAAAAGAACTAGGAACTTTTTCATGGGTATCACCCCTTAGAAGTATTCTTAATTTAGAACTTTATAAGTTTTTCCAAAACCTTTATATAATTCTTAATGTCTTCATAAAATTAAGAGGTGAAAATGTCTAATATAGCTTGGTTCAAAGATCTTTCTAAAAAAGATATCCCGTCTGTTGGAGGAAAAGGTGCTAATTTAGGAGAGATGTTTAATAATAACTTTCCAGTTCCACCTGGTTTTGTTGTTACTGCTCAAACTTTTAAAGCATTTTTAGATCATAATAAATTACAAGGACCAATTAATGAAATTTTAAATGGTTTGGATGTAAATAATAATGAACAATTACAAGATGCTTCTGAAAAAATCCAGGAACTTATTATTAATGCTGAAATGCCTATAGAAATTAAAAATGACATTATTAATTCTTATGAACATTTAAATGTAAACGTTGATATTTTTAAAACTGCTTCAAAAGAAACAATTAATATGATAAAGGCAGGTAGAAGTTTACCTTATGTTGCAGTTAGATCAAGTGCTACTGCTGAAGATTTACCAGAAGCTTCTTTTGCAGGACAGCAAGCTACTTACTTAAATGTTAGAGGTAATGAAAAAGTTGCAAAAGCTGTTCAACAATGTTGGGCTTCTTTGTATAAAGCTAGAGCTATTTATTACAGAGAGAAAAATAATTTTCCACATGAAAAAGTTTTGATAGCTGTGATTGTACAAAAAATGATTAATTCAGAAAAAGCAGGAGTTACATTTTCTATTAATCCAACAACAAATAATGAAAATGAAATTGTAATTGAAGCAGCATATGGTTTAGGTGATGCTGTTGTTTCTGGCTCAATTAATCCTAATACTTATATCGTTGATAAAAATACTTTAGAAATAAAGGATAAGAAATTAGCTGACCAAGAATGGATGTTAATCAGAGATGATAATTTAGGAAGAACTATTAAAAAAAATGTTTGGTCTACTTTAAAAGAAAAACCAGTAATGGCTGATGATGAAATTAAGAAATTAGCTGGAGTTGTTAGAAGAATTGAGAAACATTATCAAAAACCACAAGATATTGAGTTTGCTATTGAAGAAGGTAGATTATATATTGTTCAAGCAAGACCTGTAACAACTCAGAAAAGAGTTACTGAAGAGGTTAAAGATGAAGTTCAAATTTCTGGTAATGAAGCAATTTTATCTGGTTTAGCTGCTTCTCCTGGTGCTGCTTTTGGTAAGGTTAAAATTATTAATGGTCCAGGTGAATTAGATAAGGTGGAGAAGGGCGATGTCTTAGTTGCTGAAATGACAAATCCTGATTATGTTCCTGCAATGGAAAGGGCTGCTGCTATTGTTACTAATGATGGTGGAACTACTGCTCATGCTGCTATTGTTTCTAGGGAGTTGGGTATTCCCGCTGTTGTTGGAACTGAAAAAGCTACAACTGTCTTAAAAGACGGTCAAATGGTTACTGTTGATGGAACTGGTGGAAAAGTTTACAATGGCCAATTAGAGATTAAACATGAAGAGGAAAATTTTGATGTTGGAGACCAACCAGAAACTATTACTAAAATAAAAGTTATAGCTGATTTGCCAGATCATTTAGATCATGCTGCTAAGTATAATCCAGATGGTGTTGGACTTGTTAGAATTGAGTTTATGATTGTGAAGGGCGGAGTTCATCCTGCTAAATATATTAAAGATGGTCGTGAAGAAGAATATATTAATTTACTTGTTGATGGAATTTCTAAGATTGCAGAGAAGTTTAGTGGAAAACCTGTTTGGGTTAGAACTTCTGATTTGAGAAGTGATGAGTATAGGCAATTAGAAGGTGGAAACGAAGAGCCTGATGAAGATAATCCAATGCTTGGTTTTCATGGAATTAGAAGATCTTTAATTGATGATGGGATTTTGAAGGCTGAGTTTAAAGCTATTAAAAGAATTCATGAAAAGGGTTTGAAAAATGTTGGAATTATGTTGCCTTTTGTTATTTCTGTTGATGAAGTTAAAAGGTCTAAGGTTATTATGAGAGAGATTGGTTTAGAGCCTATTCAAGATGTTGATTTTGGTGTTATGATTGAAACCCCTGCTTCTGTACAAATTATTGATTTATTATGTGATGAAGGTATTTCATTTATTTCATTTGGTACAAATGATTTGACTCAGACTACACTTGGTGTGGATAGAAATAATAGTAAATTAAGTGATCTTTATGATGAGATGCATCCTGCTGTTTTAAGAGAGATTAAACATGTTGTTAAGGTTTGTAAAGAAAGAAATGTTGAGACTTCTATTTGTGGTCAAGCTGGTTCTAATCCAGAAATGGCTAAGTTTTTAGTTAAAGTTGGAATTGATTCTATTGCACCAAATGCTGATGCAGTTGCTAAGATTAGAGATATTGTTTCTAAAGAAGAGAAAAAATTGTTGTTAGAAGCTGCTAGGAATAGATGATTATTCATTTCTGTGAGTATTTTGATATATCAAACTTCCTATAGTGTAGAGCACAGTAACAGAAACTCCGATAATATATGGAAATGCTTTTTCAAATGATTCACTTGCTCCATATTGGGTTGTGTCTATGATTATTCCACGTGTAATTCCTGCAAAAGTTCCAAGACAAATAGCTTCACTTAAAATTCTTCCTAAGCTTTTTTTCTTTTTTATTCTATCTGTCATTTTCTATTATAGATAACTTAATAAAGGATATATATAAATCTTTCTATATGTTACTACTGTGCAGGTGATACAAACCGAAAGGTTTATAAAGGAGTGAATTAAGAATTATATTAAGAAAAAGGAGGGTTAATACAAAATGGTATACACAATCTCAAATGAATTAAATAATGCCTTAGTTGGTGCAAGAAAAAACTTTGATGTACAGGTTAATTTTGGTACTGGTCAATATGAGCAAGGAGATACATCAACTCATGCTGTAGATTTTGGATCAGACACTGGCGCAAATGTATCAGAAAGTGGAACTCCTGAATATCTAATAGGTACTTCAACTTTAATGAATGATCAGGTTGCACCCGTCGTTCATGCAGAAGTTAGCCCAGCTGATTGGAATGACTACGTTACAAGTATTTTTGAACCAATTGATGGCGATTACAAAATGGCTGCTGCTGATAGAATAGCTCTATTAACAGATGTTAGACAGTACGGTGCTGGCGAACCTTTAGAAAGTGATATAACTAGAAATTATGTTGGTTTAGTACATGGTCAAACAGCTTTAGGATATATGGCTGGAAGAGCACTTACTGATAATGACAAAGACTCTATTGGTAGATTTTTCCAAGTAGATTTAGGACAAGGTCCAACTACAGATCCAAGATTAGTTGATGTTTTAAATCACTATGGTGGAATTGACAGACCAATTGTTAGAGAATTACTTGGTATGAAAGGCAGAGGTATGCAAGCTCAAAGAAAATCAATCTTAAATGATGATGCACAAAGAACAGAAGTTCTTGAAAGATTAGTAACTACTGATGTGCAAGGATCAAGAGAAAGATTGTTAAGAATAACAGCCATGGCCGAAGCAAACGGCGCTTATCAAGCTGCACAAAGTCAAGGACCATAAAAATGGTAACAGAAAAAGATTTAGTTGAACTAAGATCAAAAACAAGTTATTTGACAGTAGTTCATGCTAGACATCCTTACACTGGGGTTCCAGTAGATTTACCGGTGACTAATAAGACTACAGAAGAACCAACTTTAGATGACAAGTTAAAATACGTTGAATCAATGGCAGTGTATTCAGAAACTTAAATTTTTTTCTTTTTTTAATTAAAAAGGATAATCAAGATGGAAAAAAGAAGATTAACAAGGGATGAAAGAGACGAATTAAATAATAGATATTTTAGAATAAATCAAAGATTTGCAAGATTAGGAGCTGCTATAATTGTTGCAGGAGCTATTACGGCAGGTACAGGATTCTGTATTGGATATTCTTCTTCAGCAAATGTACCACCTGAACAGCGAGTTTTAGAGGTTGCACGCGAAGTAAGAAAAGATATTAATGAAACTCTTAGACAAATTTCTTATGTAAATGAAGATACAAGATTGTATGAAATATCCTATCTAACTGATGAAATAGTAAACGACTACGAAGGTAATCCTGTTGTTGAAGGGTATGAAACTCAGAGACAAGAGAGAACCGAAAGAAGTGCATTGGTTGGTTTAGCTGGCATTGTTATTACTAGTCTGGGGCTTGCTACTAGAAAAATTAGTGATATTGTATGTTGGAATAAAAGAAAGCGTTTGTTTGATAAGACTTAAAATTTTTTCTTTTCTATTCTTATAATTTTTTCTTTTTCAATTAATTTAGTTGTTATTCTTCTCATGACTTTTTCAAATTCTTCAGCTTTTTCCATATGCTTATCAATTTCTATACCCTTAAGATATTTAACATTACCATGAGATATTTCTTTCATTAGTTCATACATATCAATATACCAAGAAACATATTTTTTCTTTAATTTTTTATTTTTTACAAAAACATCGTAAAGCATTTCTCCTACATATTCTGGACTTGGAGGTATTACATTAGCTGCCATTAAAGCTGCATGACTTGAATCTACCATTGACCAATAAAGTCCTTCTATAGAACTTATTATGCTTTGTTTTGCTTTTGAAATATGAATTGGTGATCTTCTTAATGTATTAAATATTGCTTCTGGTGTTGGCCTTATTCTTCCTTTTGCTAACATTACTTTTAATGGATCAAAAAAACCACCAAAATCTATTAAAGCTTGACCATAACGAATGATATTTATTACAACTGGATCTCCTTCTTTAACTTCTTCCCAAAATGCACTTAAAGTTACTGTATTAATATGTAATTCTCTTTTGTAGTTTTGTTTTGCAATTAATTTTCCTAGTTCTTCTCTGTACCAAGCTATTAAGGTTTCATCCCATTGAATTGTACAATCATCTATGATTATTATAATATCAATATCGTTTCTATTTTTCTTTTTTTGAGGTACTGAGCCAAATAAAACTATAGATTTAATTATTTCTTGGAATTGTTTGTAAGCTTTTATTGAAAAATCGTAAGCTATATCATAATCTTTAGAAATGCTTTTCTTTACTGATTTAGAACTCTTACCTCTTTTTTTATTTTTCATTTTTACATTACATTACGTCTTGAATCATTTTATACTTCTCCACTTGCTCCCATTTTAACATCCTCCTGTTAAGTTGTTCCTTCATCCATTTTATCCCGTATCGTCTGCCATTTTTTCTCCAAGGTTTATTTTATTTCTTCCTTTTAAATATTTTTCTATATCCTCTTTGTTAAAAAAATTAGAAATTTATATGATTTTTAGATTGAAAGTAATGTTATTTCTTATAAGTAGTTACAAATAGAAAGGTTTATAAATGATGGATTTTAATAATTAAGTTATGGTAAATCTTGAAGATGTAGATAGGATGCTTCGAAGAAGAAGACAAGAAAGTTTAGAACTTACCTTGGGATTAAATGATATTCCAAAATCCGAATTGGATTTATTTGACGAAAGATCACTTCATACTACAAATTTACTTTTTGATTTTCTAACTATAAAAAATAACTTATTAACTTTAGAAGAATGGAAGGAATTTGAAGGGGGTAAAAGCAGATTATTCGGAAACATAGGAGCCAGAAAAAGTTTAAGAAGAGCCTATAGTATGGCTGTATATGCGCGTGATGATATTATGGAAGTTGCTGGCATTGAAACAGATATTTATTCTGAAGTTACCCCGGGGGATATAGAAACTTTTAAGAGAACTTATGATGATCCTTTTTACCCTGATAATAAAACCTTTTTCTTATCAGAAATGGAAAGACAATTAGATAAAACAGTTCATAATTTTATTGGGGAAATCTCCACCTTAGTGGACAATGTTTATCAAGTAGTTGCAAGTTATTATGGAATTGATACTTTTTCTAGAGATGCTAAAAAAAGCGTAATTCGTATTCTAAGGGATCGAGAAAACAGAGAATTAGCTGAACACCTTTCAACTGCATTTAGAGATTCATTACCTTTTAGAAATTTTAATAATTTAAGAAACTATTCTTTGCATGCATGTCCTACACACAATATTCGGTTTCCAGATACACAAGCTTATGGGGATGTAGATTTTTTTTCTTTAGCTCCAACTATATCTTATCCTACCTCTTCTGGATCTAAAGAAGGGACAACTGAAGGATTATATGATTTTATGTTGGGACTTTATTCTCATGTTTTGGATAGTACTAAAAGAGCACTTTACTTAATGTTAGGTGTAAATGAAGAATTAAAACTTCAATATCCGATTGCTGGCCCTCTTAAGATTGAAGAATAATTTATTTCAAAAACTTCAAAAATTCTTTTCTCTTTTTCAAACTACATTTTACAATTAAATACATATATTCTTTAGTAAAGATGATGTGTATAACATAATCTCTTTTTCTGAAAAATTCGTGCCTTTCTATCCAACCTTTATATTTTGCAGATAATATTTGTGGTTCTGCATTTAAATGGTGGGAAATCCCTAAATCATCTAATAATCTAATTAACCAATGAATATATTTTTCGCTTTTGATATCTTCAATCTTTATCTTAAAGTAGTTTTCATCTTTGTTATTGAAAATTCCGCTTATCTTTGGTTTTTCATTTAATTTGTTATATGCCTTTTTGGCTTTTTCTTTAATTTTCCCAGTCCAAAAATCTTTTTTGTAATATTTATCATACTTTATTTCTAGTTTTATTAATCCTAATCTTTCAAACTTTTTGAGTATTCTTTTTATTTCTTTAAGACTTAATTCTAATGAACTACAAGAATAAATAGTATCTGGATTGACTTCCATTAAATCAATTACTTCTCCTAAAAGTGCTATTTCTTTTTTAGTAAGATTTTTCATTTCAGTTGATTATCTTATCCTAACATGTTTAAATAATTATCTAAAGTAAATTTATTTTTTAAAATTAATAACAAAACATATTTAAACCATGAAACTGAAAATTATTTCTGTGAAAAATCTATTTGCTAAAGATGAATTTAATCTTCTTGGAGCATTTTACATAGAAAGATTTATTTCTCATTTGATTTATTTTGCTCCAGCTTTTTGGATAATTTTTTTTAATGAAAACTTAAGTCTGACTCAAGTAAGTATTTTATTTGCAGTTTTAGCAATATCCACTTTTATTTTTGAAATTCCAACCGGGGCTTTTGCAGATTTGTTTGGAAGAAAAGCTTCCACATTATTTTCTTATATTTTATTAGGAATCTTATTGCCCCTTTTTATGTTTGTTGAGAATTTTTACATTTTACTTTTGATGTTTGTTTTATGGGGGTTATTTGGAACATTTTATTCTGGAGCTAGAGAAGCTTGGACAGTTGATAATTTAAAATATTATAAAAGAGAAGATTTAATTCAATCATATTATCTAAAAGAATACTCAATTATTAGAGTTGGTATGTTTTTATCTGGTTTTTTGGGGGCTTTTATTGTTGCAAAATTAGGTATAGCTTCAATTTGGATTTTTGCAGGACTTTCTTGGTTTATCTCGTTTTTTCTTCTTTTACCTGTAAAAGAACATAAACTATCCAAAGAACAAAAAACTTCTTTTAAAAAATTACAAAAACAAGCTAAAACAGCAATAAGTTATTCATTAAAACACAAGATATTATTATTTATCTTATTAGCTACGTTTTTCATCGTATTCAGAGATTCATTTGGGGGAATGATAGTTTGGCAGCCATTTTTAAAAGAATTGGGTTTTCCGATTTTTGCTTTGGGATTTTTGTTTTCTGCTTCTATGATCCTAGGAAGTATTGCTCCATTTGTGGCTAAACCGATCTTAAGAATTTGTAAAACAGAGAAAAATTATTTTATTGTTCTTTTAATATTTAGTTTATTGTTAAATATTGGAGTTTTATTTGTTAATAATTTTGTTATTGGTGTTGTATTTATGTTAACATTTTTGTTTTTAATTGATTTGTTTGTTCCTGTTAATGATTCTTTTACACAGGGATTTATTCCAAGTAAGACAAGAGCAACTGTACTTTCCTTTAAAAGCATGATAATAGCTTTAGCATATGCAGTTAGTTTGCCAATTACTGGTTTTTTTGCAGATAAAATCGGTATTCAAAATACAATAGTTTTAGGAGGGTTGTTTTTGATTCCTGCAATATATTTTTATTTTAAAATTAATCCAAAAGGGAAAATTGCAAGTTTGGAAAAATACACTTTCAAAAAATATTCTTCAAAATTTCCTGAATTATTTAGAAGAGAAAAATCTAAACTTAAGAAAATTTTACCAAAAAATGCTGAAATAAAACACATAGGAAGTACTGCTGTAGTTGGTTTAGGTGGAAAAGGAATTATTGATATATTTATCTCTGTTAATAAAAAGGAGATTAAAAAAACTAAAGAAAATTTAGAAAAACATGGTTATAGATTTAAACCCACGGGAGGAAGTAAACAAAGAAAATTCTTTGAAAAAGATTACAAACATAAAGGAAAAATAAGAAGGGTTCATATTCATTTAACATACCACAATAGTAAAGAGTTTAAAAATGCTGTTAATTTTGTTAAATATTTAAAAGATAATCCAAAAATGGCTAAGGAGTACGCTAAAATTAAAAAACAAGCAACTGAATTAGCTAAAGGAAATGCAAAAATATACCAAAAGCATAAAAAAGATTTTTTAGAAAAATTAAATAAGAGAAAAGTATAAAAACTGATAATTCAAATTAGTTTTATGAAAGATTTGGGAATATTTCAAAAAGAGTTCAAAAAATTAGATTTTGATTTACAAGTTCATGCTTTAATGTTAATTGACATTTCTAATGAAATTGCAAAGAATTCAAATAAAAAAATAAATAAAAACAAATTAATTGCCTGTGCGGTTTTGCATGATTCAAAAAACCATGAGAAAAATCACGAAAAGGTTTGTGCAGAATATGCTAAAAGATTTTTAGAAAAAGCAAATTTTTCTAAAACATTTGTAAGGGAAGTTTACAATGCAATTTACAATCATACTAGTAAACCAAAAGTAAAAGATTTTACAATTGCTTGTTTTTATGATGCCGATATTTTGTGCAGATTTTATGCATTAGGCATTTTGAGAGCTTGGAACAACATAAAAGCTGGTTCAAAAGATTGGAATAAACTCTTTATTAAATTGTCTAAAAAAAGTAGTTTAGAAAAATATTTGGTGGAAATTAAAAAGAAACTTCAATTAAAAGAGTCTAAGAAATTATTGCAATCAAAAGAAGAGGAATATTTATTCGGCCATAAACTGTTAAGAAAAATTATTTTAGATTTATAGAAAGATATAAAAACTAACAACTTAAGTTTTATATTATGGAACCTAACCTAATAATAATTAGAGGATCTCCAGCTTCAGGTAAAAGCTCTCTAGCTAGAAATTTGGCCAAAAAGCTAAAAGGAAAAATAGCTTTACTGATAGCTGATGAGTTTCGCTGGATAATGACAGCCCATGAAAATAGAAATAAAAAGGATTATGATATTTCCTTTGACAATTTCCTTTATGCTTTAAAGAATTACTTAAAATCAGGATATACAGTTATTGTAGAAGATTCATGGATAAGAAAACACAATGATAAATCAACAAATATAAAGAAAGTAATTAGTTTAGGAAAGAAATATAAAACAAAAATAACTCAAATCTTGCTAAAAGGGAGCTGGAAAACTGTTAAACATATTAACACCTTAAGACCCATGGTTATTCCTCAAAAAGAACTTAAAGAATCTTATGAAACAGTTTATTCAAAAAAGATTAAAGATGAGATAGTAATTAATATTGATAATAAGAAACCTAATCAAATTTTAAAAGAAACTCTTAAAATAATTAACAATTAGAAAACTATAAAAACCAATAAAAGAAATTTTAATTTATGCAAATTAGAATCGCACAACCAAGAGATGTAAATAAAATAATCCCTGTTTTTAAAGATTATGAAAAGGCAAGCGTTAGTTATTTACCTAAGAAATATAAATCAATGAGAAATAAAAAGAAACCATTAAACAAACACATTAAAATTGCATTGTTAAAAGATATTAAACAAAAAAATTCTAGATTTTTGATTATGGAAGATAATAAAAAAATTGTTGGTTATATTTTCGGGGAGATTAGAAAAGATAAACACCCTTTATTTAAAAGACCGAAAACAGGTGAATTGAATGATATTGCTGTTCTTAAAACATATCAAGGGACAGGTATAGCAGGCAAACTGTGGAAAGAACTACTAAACTGGTTTGAAAAGAAAGTATTTAAGTTTTACTTTTCATGAACCAAACCAAAATCTTCCATCTTATCAACCATAATACTTAAAATCTTAGGATCCTGCAATAACTTCTTCATCATATCATCTTTCTTTTAAAAAGTCAAGAATAGAAATAATATTCTTTTTATTTGTAGATTCTGTAATTAATAACAAATTAAAATTCTTATGTTTTTTCTGAAAGTCTTCTAATCCTTTAAATTCCCTTTTATGTAATTTGTCTGTAGCAGTTACATTTATTGCCTTGTCTTTAACAACGAAATCAACTTCTGATTTTGATTCAGACCAATAGCTAACTTCATCATATTTTTCTAATAATTTGATTAAAACAGTATTTTCAAACATTTTTCCTTTGTCTTTAGAATATTTTATACTAACAACATTTACTAAACCATTATCTGTAACATATAATTTTGATAATTTAGATATATCATGCTTTATTTTTGCTGAATAAGAAAAATAAGTTACTCCAAACAAAAGAAATGCATCAATCATATAGCTAACATACATTTTTATGGTTTCATCTGAAAGTCCAAAAACCTTAGATAATTTATTATAGCTAACTTTTAAGCCTGCATTTACTATAAGATACCTTGCAATTTCTGTTAATTGTTTTGAATTTCTTATATTATATCTGTCTATTATATCCTTATGGATTATATCTTCAAAATATTGTTGCAATAATGCTAATTTTTTGTCTTTATCTTTTTCCAAAACAACTTCTGGAAACCCACCAAATAGAAGATATTCATCTAATGTTTCTTTTTTATTGAATTCTGTAAACTCTGTAAACGATAAAGGCATAATCTTAAATGACAGATTTCTACCAGTTAACAAAGTAGATAATTCTTTGGATAATAAAGAAGCTGATGAGCCAGTAACTATAAATTTGATATTTTCATTAAGGTCATATTTTGTTCTGATCCATTTTTCCCAATTCTCTATTTTTTGTATTTCATCAATAAAGAAGTATATTTTCTTTTTGTTTTTGGAGTAATTTTTGTATGCCTTTAAAACTTCTTCAAATAGCTTTATATTTAAATTGTTTGCGAAATTATAATCTTCTAAGTTTAGGTATAATATTTGTTTTTCGTTTATTTTATTCTTTGTTAATTCATATATCAACTGCTTTAATATAGTTGATTTCCCTGACCGCCTAATGCCTTTAAAAACAAGAATTTCCCTTCTTTCCATATAAGGATAAATCATTTTTATGTATTTTTTTCTTTTAACACCTACATCTATTTTTTTCTCCCAAATATTCCATTTTTTAAGAACTTCAAGTATGGTTTTCTCTTCCATTCTGTTAATAAGTAAAAAATAACTTATTTATAAAGGTTCCGATTATATCGGGAACCTATAAAAGAAAGGAAATAATTGCCGTTTTTGTTGTTTTTGGAGAAAGAGATAAAAATATAAATTAAATAAAAAAAGTCTACATTTTTCTATACATTGGGTGTTCCTGAAAATCTACTTTTGTCTCCACCCGCTTGTTGGCCACCTAATTCTCTTGGTAAACCAGGTACAAAACTTGCTCCGTGCATATTAAAGTGTTGTTGTGGTAGGGTCATACCCATTCCTAATCCATAAGGAGCATAAGTATCTCTTATATCTGCCCAATTTGGGCCCCCTTGATAAGTGTATAAAGGAGAATCAAAATATTCCATCATAGATATAGCTGGATTCATTTTGTAATGATTTGCTAATCCACCTGCTTCTATTATCCCTCTTCCTTCGAAACCTGCTTTTTCAAGTTCTTTCATTACTTCTTTTACTGGAACATTTCCCATTCCGGGTGCTAAGTGAGCATCTGTAAAACCAAAATTATCTGTGATATGAGCATGTTTTACATAAGGAGCTATTTTCTTTGTTTCTTTTATTATTTCTTTATTTGTAAAGCCTTGTTTTTTTAATAAATTTATATGGCCCATATCCCATGTTGCGCCAATAAACTTTTCAGCGGTTTTTTCAGCTTCTTTTTTATTCATTCCTTTTTTATCTATTAATTGTTTTGCAAATTCTTTTCTACTCTTAATAACCATATCTTTTAAGGTATCTGCTCTTGAAAGTGCAGTTGTTGGGAAAAAGTTTTCAATTACAATTGTTGGAGTTGTATCTCCATATTTATCAAATGCGTAAAATGCTGCATTTCCTACTGTTTTTGATCCTTTATCTGCTGCAAATTGATCGCTTGTTGTAAATAAGTCGGGGGTATATTCCTGTGGGATTCCACTAATAGCACCAATTAATTTTCCTGGAGTAATTTGTTCATCTATCCCTCTTCTTTTTAATTTTTCTTTGACCCATCCTTTCATTTCCATTATAACTTTTGCTTCTTGTTCTGGACCTTTTGCATTTTCTAGTTTATCACTGAATTTTTCTTCTGCTTGTTCACTTATCTCATGTTGAGAATGGTAAGCTTGCCCTAATTTTTCTAGTTTTTTCTCAACTTCTTTGAAACCTGGTTTTTTTCTTGCTTCTTTTGAGGAATATGTTTTGAATTGATGATGTAAATTTTCTAATCTGCTCATTATATGTTGGTCTATTTCTCTTGCATGTCGATCTTGAAGCCTTTGTTGATAAGTTAAATTTTGTAATTGTTTTTCTTCTGCTGGTGTTAAAACATTTTTTCCATCTACATTATGACCGTATTGTAAAACTGCTAATTGTTCTTGAGCTTTTGCACCCATCTGCTCTATTTCATTTTTTTGTTGTTGTAAATTCATAACTTCTAATTGGGCATCCCTCCAAGTTGTAGCATTAATATTTTCTAATCTAGCTTCTGGCGTGTAAATTTTTTCTTCCCCAATGTGTTGTAATACTTCATGTTTGAGTGGAACCATTTGACCAGTTTGTTGGTTTATTCCAATCATTTGTTCTACATGGGTTGTTCCTCCACCTTCGGTTGGTAATGGTTCTGGAGAATATGTTGGTCCTGGAACTCCGCCTGTTGAATGTAAATTTACTGGAATATTTCCTTCTGGGTCTAATCTATGTGCCCTATCCAAGGTATGTCTAAATTCCATTTCAGATTCTTTTCTTTGTTCTTCACTCCAACCTTGTTTACTAAATCCTGCTGGTTCAATCATTGGTGCGTGCATTGAAACTTTTGCACCTGTAAGTTTAGAAAGTCTTTTCATTTCATCTAAATGACTTTCTGGAATAGAATCTAAAAGATCTATTTGCATTGTTCCAACTTCTATGTTTTGAACTCCTGCATTAAGAGATCTAGCTAATTCTCCTAGTTGATTTGCTACGGTTGGATTTGTTGTAAAACCTTGCTTTCCTGCCGGAAGATAATAACTACTATCCATTCCTGATTCATAATTCTTGTGAAAATTTTCTGTCATGATTCCATTATATGATATTCTATTTCATCCTCTCTTTTCTTATCTTTGGTTTCGTAATTTTTAAAGCTTCCTGTTGAGAATAAATCTACGTAATTTTGTAATCTTTCTGGTGAAATGTTGTTATTAAACTCTCTTCTGATTTCTGCTCTCATTTGATTTTTTATATCTGTTGTTGGAATTAAATTTCCTGAAGGGAGTAAATGTTTTCTTCTTAGGTTTCTGCTTAATCTTCCTACTAAATCACTTTGATCTGCTGTTTGTGTTCTAGCTGTTGGTCGAGAGATATATTGTACATTTTCTTCACGGGTATATTGTGCTTCTGTTGGTTTTATTTCAGGAGCGTTTGTAAATTCTGCTTGTGACCTTTCAGAAGGTTTGTATTCTGGTTCCTTTTGTAACTTAATTGGTTCTACTGATTTAGATTCTACTGGAGCTTGTTCAACTATTTCTTCTAAATTTTCTTCTAATTCTTCAATTAGTTCTTGGATAAGTTGTTTTAATTTTTCGTCATCTGTTTCTTCCAGAATTTTTTTAAGATAGTTTACTTTAGCTTCTTTAGTTTTAAACTCTTTTAACTTTTCTTTTATTTCATCTATTAACTTTTTTACCATGTGAGCATTCTGTGTGCTTTTTTGAAAACACTATATGTTGCTAAGCAATAATTTAAGGCAGCTGTTTCAGCTTCTTTTTTAACTTTAGATGTTCTGAAACCTCCAGCTGTATTTGACCTTATGTTAAATGCTTTTGCTCCTAATTTCATTGCTCCAGCCATTTTACCAAATCCTTTAAAGGCTTCAAAAAGTGGAAATCCGCTACCATGTTTCTTTTTTTCTTCTTTTGTTTCTTCTTTAACTTCAGTTGGTGTTAGATATTTGTCTAAATCTTCTTGTAATTCTGCTAAACTCACCCCTGTTAGACTTTCTACAAGATCCATATTTTTGTAAGATTCAAATCTTTCTACTTCTTCTAATTCATCTTCTGA
>Ga0180009_10004186_pt1 | contig 16063 bp, 10 predicted proteins | sample OS_PC_MetaG_FD_123537 | JGI IMG/M metagenome (GOLD analysis project Ga0180009, IMG submission 123537) | Groundwater microbial communities from the Aspo Hard Rock Laboratory (HRL) deep subsurface site, Sweden - OS_PC_MetaG | ecosystem: Environmental > Aquatic > Deep subsurface > Groundwater...
GGGGGGGGGGGGGGGGGGGGGGGGGGGGGGGGGGGGGGGGGGGGGGGGGGGGGGGGGGGGGGGGGGGGGGGGGGGGGGGGGGGGGGGGCGGGGGCGCGGGTTTTGTATTTTTTATTGCAGAATACATTCCAGGATCCCCGTTTACCGGTATTCCCTTCAAATTTTCCTGAAAGGTCCCGAAATAATCCGCCCATATGGATGCTGCACCACACAAATCAACTCTTGTGAAGGTTGAAAGAACCACCTCCTCCTCTATTCCCGGAATTTCACTCCAGGAAGTTATATCTCCGGTGACAAAAATTCTATAAAGGTTTTCCTTTGATAAACCCTTGTAATATATTGCCGAAGCAGCAGGATTAAAACGGTTCATGACAGGAACCACAACATCTTTCGCCACTGCAAAAGGTATGATATTACGGGAAAGAATTTTCGACCGGTCGTCTGAATAAAGCCCCAAATCTGTCCTTAGCAGTTCCGATTCCGACAAAGCCTTATTGGAACCTGCAGGAATTACCGTGATCTTTACCGTTGGATGAGATTGCTGGTATTTATCGGCCCATGTCTGAACCAAAGGATAGAGTGAATATGATCCTTCAACATTCACAAATGACCTCGGAACCCTGGACTGCTTATGCTCAGTCTTTTCCCGGACTTGCCTGCAAGCGGGGAAAAGCGTCGTTAGGAGTACTATCAGGATTAACAAACAATTAATTCCTGCTTTTCGATAGCGACTTAAAGCAGAATATTTTTTTCTGCCATTCATTGTTAATGAAATAACAATACAAAGTTAGACATTTCCGGATGCCATTGTATTTAATCAAATAAAAATATTCGAAATAGGAAAATACTAATCAGAAGGCTCTTGATACAAATACCCACAAAAGAAAAAAGCTAAATTTATCAGGGATTGAAGAAAATAAATCATCCGGAATCTCCAGGAAAGCCCTGCAGTATTGTGTTACTGATCTTTATAAATATTAAACAATACCTTTCTTAAGACTTTGCTTCCATACTCCAAAGCACCACTGTCCAGTGGCAAGGAAGGTTCGGATGATGGGAAAACTCCGTTAAAAGGATCCAGCGTAACTCCATTCAATGGATCAAAAGAATAATTAATGATGCCACTGCCATGCTTTTTGTGACTCATGCGTTCCAGGTTTAGCGTTTAAGAAGATAGTAGCGTTTGACTTGCAAGATATGAACTAAAACAATCGTTCACAATAAGAAGATACATGATATTGTTGCATGTTTCACGTATGTTCAGGAATTTAAAAATACCGGACTTTGAATTTTAAAAGGCAAATTTGCTTTATTATTAATAATTTTGTGAAAAACAGAATAAATAGTTATGATGAAAAATCTAATTACTACAGTAATCATTGCTGTTATATTAAGTTCTTGTAATACAGGGCCTTCATTAAAACAGGGGGTAGATTACCGGATGAGTGCCGCAGGAGATACTATCATGATGGAAAGAGATGGAAATGGTGTGCTTTTATCGGAATACACAGTCAGAATGGGCAAGAAAGATGGACCCGCATGGGTTTATTATCCGGAAGGCGAGGTAAAAGAAGAGTCGCAGTACAGGGGTGGTCAAAAAAACGGTATATCCAGATGGTTTTATAAAGATGGGACCGTTTATGAAGTAACTCCTTATAAGGATGGAAAAATGCATGGCATCATGAGGAAATTCAATCCTGATGGCACTTTGCTTGCAGAAATCCCTTATCAGGAGGGAGAACCCATTCCGGGAACCCGTGAATTTGCGAAAACAGGAGGCATTCTTTCCGATTACCCGGATATCCGGTTCTTCCTGGATACCACCAAACAAGCCGATGGTATGTTTACCTTAAAGATGCTTCGTACTGATAAGGAAAAGGAAATCGCCTTTCACTATTATCAATTTGAAAACGATGACAGCGTTCGTGTGGCAATCCCTGTGAGGAGACATAACGGAATAGGATATATGATCTTCAACACTTACAACAAAAAGGACATCCCGGATGAGGTTACCGTTTATGGCACTTTTACCAGCAAAAGAGGCGTGCCGGTTGTGCTGAAAAAAACATGGAGGAAGAGTGATCCCGTGCCTGTTGATCCGAATGCTGCCAACCGGAAAGTTGTCAGGTTCTGATGGATACACTCCCCCTCCAGAAAAAACATCTGGTTATTGCTGGGTAAATTAGAATTTATAGCTTAAACCCGCATTAACAATACCTGCATACCCAAATCCTACTTCTGCAAATCCGCCAAACGCTTTACCAATCCTAATACCAAAAGCATTGACCTGAAATGCAAAATAAACACTGGTATTGTCGTCTCCCTGGGTATCATCTTTAAAGTTAAATTGTTCATAACAAGCACCAAGTGCAACTCCGGAATACATAGTTACCCATTCTTTGCGAACATAGTTGAAATCGAACCTGACCATACCTGTTATATAGGTATCGGTCGACTCCACATCGACAAGTGTATGGGTTATGGGCATTTTTACTGTCTTTTTCATGTTAAAACTCTGGTAAAGGACTCCTAAACCCAGGGTGATTTTTTCGTTCAGGTTTCGCTTATAACCCAAACCGGCTACACCAAATGTTGAGATATCCGAACTGACAACCGTTGCCCCTGTCAAAGGACCTATCAGAAAATCTTCGAAAATATCCCCGAAAGTTTCTGCAAATCCGGGAAAAGTGCCCGCACCATAGTTAACATAAATTTCATTGTTCCTGTCCTGGCTAAAACCCATAACAGCCAGAAATACAAACATTACTGCAATAATTGCCTTTTTCATGTTGATTTGATTTAAGTTATAAAATATTCCCAAGGTTACTTCTTGTCAGTAACCATTTCGATATCCGTTTTGGCTTTAGAAATAACGGATAACAAAACAATTGTTTTATCCAAAATTATAAGGAATTGTTACAGAATCAACGGTTAATTTTGTAAAAAAACATCATTTTTTACTGTTGTGCAAAACCCCATAATGATTGGTTCAATGAGAATTTTTTTGAAAGATTAAAAAATAGTTACAGGTTGCAGGTTGCATGTAACATGTAACCTGCGTCCTGATACAAATCATGCCCAATTCTTATTAAATATTTTATTTGTTATTACAACTTTTTATGAACTTTATCGTCAATCAACACATAAAGATTGAATTTTGAGCGAGGAGTATATTGACCTAAGCAGGAATCTGATCAGGGATTGCATCAAGGGTGACCGGCAGGCGCAGTATAGATTATACATGCAGTATTCGAGATCCATGTATAATATATGTATTCGTATGCTTGTCAACAGAGAAGATGCAGAGGACATTCTCCAGGAAGCATTTATCCAGGCATTCCGGAGGCTGGACACCTTTAGAGGGGAGTCTTCGTTTGGAACATGGCTTAAAAAGATTGTAATCAATCGATGCCTGGATTTTCTTAAAAAGAGGAAACTAGGTTTTATGGATAGCGATGAAGAAAAAATTCCAGACAGACAGGATGAGTCATTGGAGGAAGATAAAATCAGCAATGAAATGATCCATGAGTGTATAAAAAGCCTGCCGGAAGGCGCAAGAGTTATAGTAAACCTGTATCTCATGGAAGGATTTTCCCATAAGGAATCAGCCAAAATGCTCGGTATTACTGAATCAACCGCAAAAACCCAGTATCACCGGGCAAAGCACCTGCTCCGGGAAAGAATTAATGAAAAAACGTTGTATGAAAAAGCTTGAGGATATTATAAGAAATAAACGCCCTTACCTTGATGTTGAGGAACCAGACCATGCATACATCTGGGAAGGTATTGAGCGAAAAATGGAACCTAACCCAAAAAAACGGAGGCATTTCCTGAAAATTGCTGCCATTGCTCTAATAATACTATCTGCTGGTGCCGCCATATTCATTCCGTCTTTGCGGAATCAGAATGAAAACACTTTTATCACTCTGTCTGATATATCTCCCGAACTTAAAACAGAAGAAATGTTTTTTACGCAGACAATTTATCATCAGATGGAAGAAATCAATAATGCAAATATTGATCATGAGCAATATAAAACGTTCTTTGAAGAAATCGAAATCCTTGATAATTATTACCAGGAATATCTTGGTGACTTACAACAAATGGGCGATAATCCCCGCCTCATAAAAGCTATGCTTCATTATTATGAAATGAAAATCAGGATCCTGGAAAAAATGTTAAATGAAATTGAAAAACAACAATATTATGAAAACAATAGAAAAATTTAGGATGGTTGGATATATGGCCGTTATAGCGTTCATGCTGCCTTTACATAGCGTAACTCAAACTGTCAACAATCAGGAAGAAGCATCCATTGATTGCCCGGTAAATGCCTCCACTCAAATTCTTTTCGAAAACAAAACCGGCGAACTGGAAATACAAACCTGGGATAAATTATCGCTTAACCTGAAAATCTTTATTGAGATAAAAGGCGATCAGAAAGATGTGAATGCTACACTGGAGGCAATTCGAAAATTACCGGTTAAAAAATCAAATACTTCCATCGAAATCAACACACAATTTTATGAGAACTGGAGTTCAGGGAATTTCCTGGGAGGGGATAAAATAAAACTTACTTTACATACAGGGACAAAGGTATCTCTCGATAAACTGAAGGTAAATTATATTCTGACAATTCCTGAAAACAACGATTTTAAACTGGTCAATAAATATGAAGATGTTATGATGGCGGATTTTTCAGGAAAAGCCGAGTTGTTGATATACGATTGCGATTTCCATGCAGGCAATTTTTCAAAAGACCTGAAAATCGAATTAAAATACTCCAGCGCTAAACTGGGAAATCTTGGAAGCCTCTTTTTAACCAGCTACGATTCCAAAGCAGAAATTGAAGTTTGCTCCGATCTAAAGTTAAATTCCAAATATTCTGAACTTGACTTCGGGAAAACCGGAAATATTTCCCTCAACGTATATGATGACAAAGTTTTTATCGACGCTCATGGAGATATTACGGGAGAAGCAAAATATACAACATTGTTCGTGCACGATTTCGCTTCGGGCAATCTGGTTCTATACGATTGCACCCTTAAAGGCGCAAATGCCGGCATTTTTATCCTAAAAGCAAAATATACCAAGATCGAGTTCCTTTCAATTGAGAACCTTGATTTTCAAGAATGTTATGATAATACTATTAATGTTGGCTCATTGGGCAATATCGATTGTCTTTCAAAATACACTACCTTCACCGTTAATGAACTTAAGGGTTCATTTAAAATAAATAGCTACGATGACAATATTTCCATCGGAAAAGCAAGCCAGACCTTTAAAGGACTCGAAATAGAAAGCAAATACTCCAATCTGAGTATATCGCTTCCACATGATCTGCCTATCATTCTTACAACCGATACTAAATACACCAATCTAACCTTCCCCAAGGATAAAATGCAGGAAAAACGATATCATAAAGATGACAGTGAATTCCAATATATAGGATTTACAAAGGACTCAGAGGAAAGTAAGTGTATACCAATAAATATTTCAGCCTATGATGGTCAGATAGAAATAAAATGAATCATTTCCTGGAACGCAGGGTTAATCCCTGTGTTCCCGCTTTGATCATCATTCATAACGAATAGCATCTACGGGATTTTTTGATGCGGCTTTGTAACCAACCGATGAAACGGTTAGAATAGCAATTAAACTTGCTGCAATAAAAGATAATAAGTAATCTGAGAAATTTTGCTGAGCCCTATAGGCAAAGCTGTTCAGCCACTGATCCATTACAATCCAGGCTATAGGAATGGCAAAAATGGAAGCCGTTACGATCAACTTGAGGAACCTTACCAGTAAATCATGAACAATAGTCCAGGTACCGGAACCAAGTACCTTTCTGATACCAATTTCCCTGGTTTTATCTTCTGTGATAAAGGTCACCAGTCCGAATAATCCCAAACAAGCAATAACAATGGCAAGAAAGGAAAAATATTTAAATACTCCTGCAGTTCTTGCTTCCGCCTGATAAAGCTCAGTCAGTTCACTTTCCAGTAAAAAATAGTCGAAAGGCTGGGAAGGATATAATCTCTCCCAAGTGTTTCCGATCTCTTTCAGGATTTCTTCTATATTGTTAGGATTTACCTTTATGTTCAGATACCTGAAATTATTTTCATTCACTCCGATAAGAAAGGGTTTCATTTCCTGATGCAGTGAGGTATGATGAAAATCTTTTACTACCCCTATAATCTTATATCGTATCTCATCCTCGTCCAACTCTCTGGCAGGTATCCTGATAACCTTCCCAATTGGACTTTCCCATCCAGCCTGCCTGGCCAGCGTCTGATTAATAATAACTGATAATGAATCGGATTTTATTCCTGGCGAAAAATTCCTTCCTGCAACAAGTTTCATTTTCATTAAATCGAGATAATCAGGAGTAATGTCCGTAAACAGGATCATCCAGCTCTCATCCTTGGGAGAACCTTCCGGGATAAAACTACGGCGCTGCTCAAAATTGCCCGGATAGCTCAAGGAGGCTGCCACCTCCTCAACCCCAGGAACCTGTTTAATTTCGCTCAATATGGTTTTGTAGTTCTTAATTACATGACTTTCACGCATGGGGATTATTACAATGTTCTTCGGATCATATCCAAGATCTTTAGTCCTGATATAACCGATCTGCCTGTATACTGTCAACGTACCTGCTATCAATGCAATGGTAATAATAAACTGAATAATCACCATCACACTTCTGAATATTGATTTACCCGAACCGGTAAAGATTTCACCTTTTAAAACTCTGACAGGCCGGAATGATAACAATACCATTGCAGGGTAAACTCCTGCTAAAACACCAGTGAAAATAATGATAACAGAAATTGCAGCAATAACAAAAAAACCCGATCGATCATGATTTAGCAAACCATCACCCATCAGTCGATTAATAAAAGGATGTGAAATCTCTACAAAAGAATAGGCCAATAACAGGCTAAATAAACTAATGATAAGGGTTTCGGTTAAAAATTGGCCGGTCAGCTCCCATCTGCCGGCCCCGAATATTTTTCTTATTCCTACTTCAAGTGCCCTGACAGATGATTTTGCTGCCGACAAATTCACAAAATTGATGGTTGCTATGATCAGAACAAGAAATGCAATGACTGTAAACAAATAAACTTCAGTTATATCACCATTTGGTTGAAGTTCGTGCAAAATATCCGAATGCAGGTGTATCCTGGTTAATGGGGTTAACCTGACCTGAAAAGAAGCATTGGATTCCTCCATTTCGTCCCCCATATACTTTTTTACTATAGCATTGCATTGTACTTCAACTAATTCAGGATCTGAAGATTCCTTAAGCATGATGTAATTATGCGAAATAAAAGCAAAAGGAGATTTCAGGTAGGGCCCATATCTGGGATGATTTCTTAAAGAGGATAGTGATAAAAGTCCGGAGAACTGAAAATGAGAGGTTTTCACAGGATCACGAATCACTGCGGTAACTGTGTATATTTTATTATTGTTTATCTTAATCTGTTCACCTATGGGATTTTTATTCCCGAAGTATTTTTCTGCCGTGGATTGAAGAAGAATGACTGAATAAGGTTCTTCGAGGCAAACCGGGGGATCCCCGCTTACAAATTCATAATCAAAAACCTTAAAAAAGCCTGAATCGGCATAAAAGAAATCTTGCTCATAGAATTTCTTTTCACCGCTTTCAAATAAATTATTCCCTGGAAAATCCACGATACGGGTACCTGCTTCCACCGAAGGGATCTCTTCGCAGAAATATTGTAAAAGAGGAGCTCCGCTTACCGCTGCTTCGAAATGATTCCCAGCCATCTCACCGATCAGGTCTATCCTGCTTATCCTGTTTGCAGCTTTAAAATGTTTATCATAGCTGATCTCGCGAAAAACATATAGCATAATGATTATACAACATGCCATACCCAAAGCAAGCCCCACTGTATTAATGGAGGTGAACTGCCAGTTTTTTAAAAGGCTTCTAACAGCAATGCGGATATAATACTTCAGCATAAATTAAATATTACAATGCAATTCAAATCCGCTGGTTGGAAAAATTTGATTGCGACAATCGTGCCACTGTATGTAAAACCTTAATTTTGGGAGAATTAAACTATAGGCACTCTTTTGCCTAAAAGGAAAATGTTTCACAAACGTGCAATCATGTACGTTTACGAACAAAATACCTTAACAGACAAACATTTCGTTAACTTAGTTGTTAAATATTCAAAACCTTTAATTATGATCAGGAATATTTTTATTTTTACATTTATTGCGCTGGTATTTACTTCCTGTATGAATAACAACACTCAGGAAGCATCCCCGGCAACTTCAAACAGTGATGTTATGTACTATTTTAATACTTATCTGGAAGGGACATCCCTTGATTCAGCAATTGTTACAGTTACTGAAGCGTTGAAGAAAGAGGGTTTTGGGGTGATATCCACTATAAATATCCAGGAAAAAATTAAAGAAAAACTGGGTAAGGATTTTCGTCCCTATATCATCCTTGGAGCCTGCAGTCCGCAACATGCCTATGAGGCTCTTAATGCAGAAGATAAAATTGGGACTATGCTCCCTTGTAACGTTATTATCCAGGAAGCCGGAGAAGGACGTTATGAAGTGGCTGCAGTTAACCCCATTGCATCTATGCAGGCCATTAAAAATGAAAAACTGGGCACGGTGGCCCAGGAAGTTACTGTTAAACTGAAAAAAGTGATATCTGACCTGGACAATACCGGGAAATAAATCCCGGTACCAGGCCTCATCCGGTCAGGGATTGTCGTTATCTTCAGATAGGGTAGTCTCAAATTCCCATTCATCCGCGGGAACGCTGAAAACTATTTCATAATTCCATTCAGCGGCAGGAACCGTAAATGAGCTGATACCCTGCACCCACATACTTATTCCATTTACAGAATACCAGGTGAAAACATTATGGATGGTCCTGGTCAAATGGGCTGTTTGGGTATTGAAATATTGTTCCGAAAAAGATCTTTCTCCTTTAATCATAGTTGGCTTTTTTTAGTTCTTTTAGTCAGATTAAGTTATTCTTCAGGATTTTGCTCTAAAACGGTGAACATTCGAGCGCTCTGGGCATTGCTTTGGTCCTTCCTGATGTGTAGTTTCCAAATCCAAAGCCACCCCTTCGTTTCTTCTTATCGAACATATACAATTCATCAAGCTCAATGACGATGGTTACCTCATGGCTTCCTCCGGTTGCCTTTGTAATATCAGTCAGCATGCAATCGTAGGAATAAAACATCTTTATTCTGGATATCTCATTGATAAAGATGCTTAATCCGGCAGTCAATACCAAAGCATCATTGTTCAGGAACTCGAATTCATCATTCCTGTACCAGATGCCAACATAAACAGGGTCACGATATACATTGATCCCTGCAGAATACGATTGCATTCCTCCCTGATACATGTATATTACACCAGGATTGAACTTAAAGCCGCCTTCGGAAATATTAAAGCTTTTCTTTCTTCCTCTGTTTATTTCATCCTGAACAATGAAATCCCCGGTAACAACTAATTTTCTTGGTAATGGAGATGATTGCTGCAAGAATGTTTCATTGGGACGGAACAGGTGATGAACTGCAATACCAATACTACCAATTACTTCTGTGGCCTTCCAGGTTGGTTGCACAAACCTGAAAACACCTCCCACACCAAAGTCGGGGTATGTTACCCGGTCATCAGAAGGATGCTTGAAAGAGGTTTCATAGATATTACCGTATCTTTCATCCAGTTGATCAGTGAATACCAGACGGTTCCAGTCGATGCGTTTCTGGACAAATGATGCAAGTATCCCGAACTGTGTGATCATATTATGATGTATTGGGATCCTTACAGCCACCGTAGCACCGATCATCGTCCGCTTGATGTATCCTTCTCCTTCATTGTCCGAGTCAAACATCAATCCTAATCCCCCAGATCCCGGTATGTTACGTGCAGCCAAATCCATATTGAAGTTGAAATTCCTGAAATCTTCAGGAAGTTTTACCCATTGCTGCCTGTAAGCAAACCTTGTTCGCATACCTTGGGATATTCCGACATAGCCCGGATTATAATACGTAGGATTCGCAGTCCACTGAGAATACTGAGGATCCTGAGCTGCTGCCGGAATCAGCATTGCGATCAGAAAACCAATGATCAAGAGCTTTTTAATAGTTTTCATAGTTGAGGATTTTATCAGTTCTATCTTTTATTTCATTTTATGTTATCTCACCAAAGTCACCGTACCCTGTGCTTCCCTGGAAAGGCCGCTCATATTCCCAACACTTTCTCCTTCCCATACCGTTCCGTCGCGGAACATGGCCTTGACTCTCCACATATACACATCCTGAGGCAACAACTTACCCTTGTAGGTTCCATCCCAGCCTTCCACAGGCCTTCCATCATCATCAAGCCGGGTCGATTCCCAAATGATATTGCCCCAGGTGTCGTAAACCTGGATCAGGAAGGACTTCAAGCCTATACCTCTGGGCTGGAATTTTGTGACGTTCGGATTACCGCTGGCCGGTGCAAAGGCATTCGGCACGTACAGGGATTTGAACACAAACTCATACTCGAACATTGCCGAATCCTGACAGCCGTATTCGTTCCACGATACCAGCGTGATCCTATAATTACCGTCCATATCGTACTGATGTACGATCGGGGGATCTGTCTCATAGCTGATCAGCCCGTCGCCCCAGTGCCATTCATATTCTTCGGCCCCGAAGGTCTGATTGTTCACCAAAACATTACCCTGAACATCATCCCAGTTATCCACCACCGTAAAGCCTGCCTCCGGTACCGGATTCACTTCAACCGTCTGACGGATCGTGTCCATACAACCCATATCGGTGGCTATGCGCAGTTCCACATCGTAGTATCCAAGCTCATCGTAACGGTATTCGGGATTCTGCGTCAGTGACGTATCGGCCGGAGTATCCGGATCACCAAAGTTCCAGTGCCACGAGACGATCTCGCCTCCCTGGTCGTTGCTCTGATCCGTGAAGTAGGTCTTGTTGCCGATACACACCGGCGTTGTCACAAACCCCGCTTCAGGCCTCGGGTTAACCCGCATGGTCTTGCGGATCGAATCCGTACATCCGTGCCGGTTGGTGATCGTCATTAGTACATCGTACTCGCCCACTTCCGTGTAGAAATAACTCGGGTGCTGCTGCGTACTCGTATCGCAAACACTTGCCAGATCCCCAAAATCCCAGCTCCATCCACTCACCTGAGTGTTGGATACAGACTGATCCAGGAAATTGGCCTCCTTACCGTAACATAATGATGTACAGGTGAAATCTGCCAGCGGCGAGGGCTGTACATCTACCTGACGATAGGAGGTATCGTAGATGTAAGTATTGTTTACATATCCGTGGATCACCAAACGTACCAGGTAACTGCCCGGGTCTTCATAAGTATGTGTGATCGTTGGGGTATGGTGGATGTATACCGTATCGCTGCCATCACCCCAGTTCCATTCCCATAAAATGATATACGGACTGTTCTGCGTACTGTCGGTGAAGGTTAGATCGGCCCGCTCGCATACCAGGGTATCCTCCAGTGCAAACAGTGAGTTAATACATGGATTGACCGTTACCTCACGGGTAAGTGTATCCACACATCCATTCTGGTTGGTAACAATTAATGTCACTCCATAAGATCCTGGCCCGGGGAAAGTATGATCAATCCTTGCCGGTGAAGGCGGTGTATAGGTCTGTACCGGTGTGCCGTCTCCAAAGTACCACTGCCACTCCGACACCGGAACCCCGCTACCGGTAGATATATCATAGAAGGATACCAGCGTGTCGCAAGGTATTACATCCCAGGTGAATTCTGCTACCGGCAATGGCTGAACGATGACCTGCGTGTAGGTCGTCACACTGCAGCCATGGTTGTCGATAGCTTCCAGTTTCACCGTATAAGCGCCCGGATTGGCATAGGTGTGCACAGGTGCAGGCAGGGAAGAAATATTACCTGGCTGCAATGGCTCGCCAAAGTCCCAGTGATAGCTTACCAGGTATGTGTTCGCCGGTGAAAGTACCGTGTCGCGGAACGTGACGGGATCTTTATGGCACGACTGGCTGGAGAGTATCTCCACCTCCAACCCCTCGGGTATGCATACCTGACGTACTACCGTGTCGCTGCAACCACGCGTGTCGGTCACAATCAGCGTCACATCATAACAGGTATCCTGCTCGGGGAAGATATACTGCGGGGCCTGCATGGTCGACTGATGTCCCGGCTCAAAGATCCAAAGCCATTCTACAATGCCCGAATATTGACTGTGTGATGAATCGGCAAAGCTTACCTGCCCGTTGGAGCATGCATTCACATCATAACTGAACCACCCTTGAGGACCTTCATGGACCTGGATGTCCAGATAGGTCGAATCGGTACATCCGCTTTCTGACGTAACCGCCAGGGTCACCCGGTAAATGCCCGCCTGTGCGTATACATGCGTCGGGTTCATCTCCAGGGAGGTATTATTGGGGGATGAGGGATCCCCAAAATTCCACTGCCAGCCGGTTATGGCCTCTCCCGTAATCACATAGGATAAGTCTTCGAACTGCGTAGCATGACCTATACAGGATGCCGTATAGTTAAATACCGCGATGGGCCTGGGAGTGATTTCCACTTCATGGCTTACCGTTGCCTCACATCCGCTCACATCCGTGATCGTTAAGGTTACCTCATAGATGCCGTAGTTCATATAACTATGCGTTGGCTCCATCAGGTTCGAATGAGGCGTGCCATCACCGAAATCCCAATCGTATAGCGCCACATTCGCCGGGTTGGTCACCGTCTGATCAATCGTAAACTGTGTTATATCGCGCATACAGGTGCCATCCCATAGAAACTCTGCCGGTTCCCCTTCCACAGCCTCAACCGTGCGGGTGATAGTATCCTGGCATCCGTTGATATTCGTTATCTGCAGCAATACCACGTAGGTTCCCGGAGCAGAGAACTGATGTTCGGGGTTCTGCAGGATAGAAGTATTGTTTATGCCGCTTGCTGGATCTCCGAAATCCCAGTACCATGCAGTGATCTGACCACCTCCGTTGGGTACCGATAAATCTGAGAATTCAAATAAATCACTTGCACAAGCTCCATCCCAATCGTAATAAGCCATTGGAGCCGGGTCTATCGTAACCCACTGCGTCATTGATGCCTGGCAGCTGTCGGAGGTGGTCACCGTTAAGGTGGCTCCGTAAGTACCTAGCAGAGCATAGCTGTGATATACATCCGCATTGGCAGGATAATATATCGTGGTATCCTCACCGTCTCCAAAGTCCCAGTACCACCTTACTATGTATCCTGATGCCGTGGAAGAATTATCATCAAAGAATACCGGATTGTTTTCACAATTGGGTGCAGTAACGGTATAGATGGCATCAGGAGCCTCAAGTACTGTAATGTCATTCGAATGGGCATTGGTGCATCCGTAAATATCCGTTACCGTTAGAGTTACCGTATAGGTGCCCGGTACCGTGTACAAGTGCTGTACATAGGGATTGTAAGCCTGACCACCATCGCCGAAATCCCAGTGCCATGAGGCAATGATCTGGGTGTTCATCACCGTTGAATCCGGCCAGAACGATATCAGTGTATCCTCGCAGGTGATGTCATATCCGAAATCAACTGCCGGAGTTTCGCTGATATAAACCGGCTTAATGATTGTATCCGAACAATTGTCGTTGGTCACAATGATCAACATCACATTATAGGTGCTGTCACCGTGAGTAAACAAATGCATAGGATTTTGCTCATAGGAGCTGTTATTAATTCCCGATCCCGGATCATCAAAATCCCAGTACCAGTAAATAATGCTGCCCGGAAGGTTCGGATAAGAGGCATCGCTGAACTGTACCAGCTCGTCTTCGCAATTGCTGTCCCACTGGAAATTCGCTATCGGTCCCTCATTTACCGTTACCTCGCGTGTGAAACTATGCTGACAACTATCGGAATTGGTCACCGTTAAGGTTACCCCATAGGTTCCTGGCTGGGTAAAGTGATGCCATAGGTTCGGATTGTTCGGGAAATAGATCGTCTCGGTGGGTGAACCATCGTCAAAATCCCAGGTCCAGCTTACAATGTATCCGTATGTTGTCGAGGAGTAATCCTGGAAATATACGCTATCGTAAAGGCATATGGGACCTGAATGATCGAAATTGGCCAGCGGTAGCGGGTGCACTATAACCTGGTGGGTCACGCTGTTCTCACATCCGTTGGTATCGCTAATGGTCAAGGTTACATTAAACGTACCTACCGTGTTATACACATGCGTTGGGTTGGGGATGTTGGTAAAACCACCATCGCCGAAATCCCAAAGGTAGCTCGTGGTCATTGCCCAGTTAACTATGGTTGAATCCATATAGAAGTATGTCGGTTCGCCAAGGCAAGCAGGTCCGGAGGTAAACTCAACCGGTGGTGCCGGGTGGACAATGACATCCTGGTACATCGTATCCTGGCAACCGCTCTGGTTGGTTACGATCTCCATTACCGTGTAAGTACCCGGGGAACTGAAAATATGAGTCGGATGCTGCAGCGTTGAAGTATTGAAAGGTGAGGCTGCATCACCAAAATCCCAGTACCACTCCTGTATAGGATTGCCTCCGTTAGGGATGCTATGATCCGTAAATACAACTTCTTCATCTTCACAGTTCGCTGTGTATGTGAATAGAGCCTGCGGACTGGGTATCACCATCAGTACCTTGGAGATCACATCATAGCAACCGCCTGAGGTGATCACACGCAGGGTTACCGTATAGGCTCCTGGTGCACCGTAAGCATGCTGGGTATCCGGTGAAGATGGATAGTATATTGTATCGGCCGGAGTGCCGTCACCGTAGTTCCATATCCAGGTAGTGATATATCCTCCCGGGGTGATCGAAAGATCATGGAAATCAATCTGTGCATTTGCACACTGGTTATTGATGAAAGAGAAGTTCGCATACGGGCCTTCGGTCACCAGAATCGGTTTGATCACCGTATGATCGCATCCGTAAAGATCGGTCACCGTCAAGGTTACATTGTAGCTGCCCGGGGTATTGTAATAGTGTTGTGGATTCTGTAATCCTGAGTAATTGGCAGCTCCCGAAGAAGGATCCCCAAAGTTCCAGCTCCAGTTGATGATCGTACCCGAGGGTAAACTCAGATCGGTAAACTGCGTCGGAAAGTTCACACAGGCCGTATCGGCCGAAAAATCGGCCAATGGCAATGGCCTTACCGTGATATCCTGCTGGATGGTATCTTCACAGCCTTCCAGATTGCCTACGATAAGTGTTACGGTATAGGTACCTGCGTATGGATAGACATGCTGGGGATGCTGTACATTGGAGGCATAATGCCCGTCACCGAAATCCCACCACCAGTATATGATCGTGCTGCCCGGTGCCATCGACAAATCGGTGAACTGGGTGGCACTGCCCTGGCAGGCTATGTCGGCCGAAAAGTCTGCAATCGGACTATCGGTGATGGTAACCGTCTTGCTCATCGAATGGGAACATCCATAGGTAGCCCATACCGTAAGGTTCACCTGATATGTGCCCGAAGAAGCATACGTATGGGAGGGATTGGGATCGGTCGATGTGTTACCGTCGCCAAAGTCCCATAACCAGTTATTAATGATGCCATTATTGGGAACAGTTGATTCATCCGTGAAATACGTGGGTGCTCCTTCACATACACCCGTCCAGCTGAAATCAGACGAGGGACGGTACTGAACGTATACCTGTTTCATCACCTGAGACTGGCAGCCATTGGGTGAGCCTACCGTAAGGGTCACATAATAGTACCCGGCAGAAGCATACGTATGCTGAGGATGCTGAACGGTCGATGTTAACCCGTCGCCAAAATCCCACAACCAGCTCGTTACCGCACTGCCCGTGCAATACGACAAATCAGTAAACTGGGTGGCTTCACCGTAACAGGCCGTGTCGGCTGAGAAATCAGCCACCGGCTGGTACAAATCAAGGTTTTGAGTTATTGTATCCTTACAGCCGTGGGAATCGGTTACGATCAACTGCACAAGGTATGTTCCGGAACTCGCGTAAACATGGTCGGGGTTTTGCACAGTCGAATA
>Ga0180009_10004187_pt1 | contig 16063 bp, 12 predicted proteins | sample OS_PC_MetaG_FD_123537 | JGI IMG/M metagenome (GOLD analysis project Ga0180009, IMG submission 123537) | Groundwater microbial communities from the Aspo Hard Rock Laboratory (HRL) deep subsurface site, Sweden - OS_PC_MetaG | ecosystem: Environmental > Aquatic > Deep subsurface > Groundwater...
GTTGGTGCCATGAGCCCAATCAATTCTCTCCTTCGGAGAATCACCAAGGCCGGGACTCGGATCAGAGTCAGGCCCCAGCGAATCGAGGTTGTCTCCCGCAGCATCGTACCAGTGGTAGAGAAGCGTGCTGTCGAAGTCCTCATGGCTCAGATCGAATCCGGCATCGATGATCGCAACGGTAACAGTCTCTCGTTCATCCCAATTGAAGTCTATTGCCTGTTCGAAATGAATATCTGCTCCCGGAAAGATGTTGTTCTTCAGATGCCACTGGTACTGATAGTGGAGATCATTCGGGACATGATCCTGAACCGCTATATTGTAGAAGTTTGGTACTGAGTACTCGACAAGTTCAGACTCATAGAACGTGTTCGATATCTCCAGAAGATCCTCCGCCGATTCAGCGGTCATCCGAAGCATGTATCTCCGATCGTCGACACTGTCTATCTCTCGTATCTCTACATTGTACATCAGAACGAACCCTTCGAACTCTGCAATAGACGCTTCATCGACCACTCTGACTGTGAATTCATCGGTCAGATACACAGGTGTGCTGTCCGGTGTTCCGAGAACCGGGTTCGCTATCTTGACTGCCACATGGTTCCGAAGGTTGATTAGAGCAGAGTCTATAGTCCAGCTATCCAGAATGCCGTATGACCATGTGGAGCCATTGACATTGATCGGTTCGAATGTCGTATCTATGCAGGGCGCATCGACAGTCCTGAGCACTCCCTCACCATCAGGGTTGAGCACTACTGTGACAAGACTGTCACTTATCGGAACGTTGATCTCTTGGCCGAGTGAGTAGTAGTGGTATTCCGCACCCACAGCCGATCCTGCTGAGAGAGCGAGGATCAATGCAAATATCAACAATCCTATTGTTCTGTAAGACATAATATTCCCCTTTCAAGAATTCAGTTCTTTCTTCGAGTCTCAGACTGACTTCCTCTTGAAGACCTGAGTCTCGACCATATTCACATGTCACATCACGGACAGAATCAAGCATTACAAATCGCCGTACGCATCGACTTTGAGGAGGTAGTAATCGCCGGAACTGGCAGGATTGAGGGTCCGCGCCCCGATGATATACCCGCCGTCTGGAGTCGCTGCAATTGACATGGCGCCATCAATGTTGTCACTTCCATATGTCTTTTCCCAGATCAGGTTGCCAGTGCCATCAACTTTGATCAAGTAGACATCGCTATACTCCGCTTCAGGCGGTTTGGTCGCACCAGCCAATATGTATCCGCCATCCGGAGTGGCCACGACGGAATATGCAAGGTCACTCTCCATGCCGCCATACGTCATTTCCCAAATCGTGCTCCCTGATTCGTCTACCTTAGTCACGTAGACGTCCGCCACACTTCGCGTATATCCTCCCACAACATACCCCCCACCCGGAGCTGCAATCACACACCTCGAATCGAATGCGTTCAGTTCTGCTCCCAAGATGTTTTCCCAGACTATTTCTCCTAGATCATCCACTTTCAGCAGCTGAACATAGGGGCCAGAACCTACTATGACAAAACCACCATCAGGAGCTGCAATCGTAGAAAATGGTCCAACATCTACGTCATGGAACTTCTGCCACATCACATCTCCCGCTTCGTCGATTCGCAGTAGCCAGAAGTAACCGGGAGGTGCATCGCCGCTCCAGAAGTCAGCCGTCGCACCAGCAGCTAAGTAGCCTCCACTCGGAGCGACGCAGATTGAGTAGGTAGAATTGTCATGATATCCTTCGAATCCTTTGTACGACCGTCCCCAAACAACTTGGCCTTCTGCATCGAACTTGACGATCAATGCATCCAGCAAGAAGTCAGCATTGAATCCTGTTTCGCCCACCGTGATGTAACCGCCATCCGGCGTAATCGCCACATCCCACGCATCGTCAGCCTTGCCGCCGCCGTAGACCGTCTGCCAGACTATCTCGCCGTACTCGTCAACCTTCACCAGATAAACATCACTGTATCCGGAACCATACGAACTGGTTTGGCCAGCCATCACATACCCGCCATCAGGCGCTACGACTACTTCCTCCAGCAGCTCCTGATATGGTCCGCCATACGTTCGTTCCCAAGTGATGATGAGCGTGTCGGGGGTTTTGGCGGAGATGGTGTTCGATACTTCCGACCAGTTGTGCGATTCATCTGATGTTCGAAGTGCGAAATAGTACTTCGTCATCGGTTCGAGGCCGGTGACTGCGAACGACTCGACAGTGCCAGCAATTGCCGGTGTGTGTGGATTGGTGCAGCTTGTCGCTGAACTCCAATTCGATGAATCGAGCTCTGATGTCGAATATCTGATGTCATACTGCGCCGCTTGTCCTGTGATGCTGTCATCGCCGGGGGCGGTCCAGTTGAGCCGAATACTTCCGCTTGATAAGCTGTCGATTGCGAGATCGGTCGTTGTGGCTGGCGGCTCTCGATCCTGAACAGGATCGATCATCCTGTCGCCCTCGCAGGAGAGCAAGAGCGCAATTACAAATATCAACAGAATGATCGGCAGTGAGATTAGGGGATTGGTTCTCAAATACTTGTGGCTGGACATCATTCCTCCCTTTAGTCAGGTCTCGAAAGACCCCGATTCATACCCCAATCCGGCGCTGAATCGCTTCCAACACCGGTCATTGCAGCATTCCCCCTGGTCATATGCGCCCATCGAGCGCGTCCGTTGCATTCTTGACTCTACTGAAATTAACCCAACCCTTTCGTTCTTGTCAACCATTGAGTTCACCTCACACGACGATCATTCTGCGATTGTTGTCTTGATTCAGGATTACTTGCTCAGCAGGCACCTCCTTTCGTGCTGTCTCATTCATGTCACCGCTGCGCGCCACTCGGGAGAGCGGCCGGGCCCGACATTGTCTCAAACAGTTTCTATCCCCGATGTAAGACCCGGCCTGATGCAGAGCAGTGTCGAGAGCAATGTTTAGACGCTCGTACGTTCAGCCACGTTTCAACTTCCCTCTCTCTCTCCGCATGTGACTCACAGAAACACATTGCAAGTGTCGTGCCGGATGGTGCATCACGTGAAATGTTTGGCTTGCCAGAAAGCACAACTCAGTGATGATTAGGTGGTTAAGGAAACGAGCAGGTGGATCGCGACAGTCACAAGTGATGTGTCGAACTAAGCTGTGACCATTGAATAGTTACGAGTTTTCTTACGAGGTGTTACGAGTCGACATTCTATGCCCTTGTGACACAAGCGATTGAAGATCCGCAACTGTCGCGAATCTTCTGCGAGTTGTCTGCGAGTTGGTGACTGCACCGCCAGAATTCCTCCTAGCGATGCTGGCAGAAGGTGTACTCCTGCAAGAGATAGTGCAGGAGCATACCCGCTGTGCACGCTTAGACAGCAACCTTACAAATGCAAGAACATTCTTTTCTTTGCTAAGAATGAATCATGCAGTCGCTGTCACTTCTGGAGCATATGATAGATGACAATCGCAACGATTGCGGCCGCCAGCGCTATAGCAGTTGTGGCCCAAAGAGGCAATACTCTTGGTCGCTTCAAAGCACTCTCCTTCATAACAGCTGTTCAAGTGCACAGCCGATGGTTGTTCCCAGCATGCCCGCTCCACATCCGATACCGAAGCAGGCAGGCCACGCCAAAGCTGAAAAAATACACGCTACCGCTGCAGAATAACAAGTAGCATTATACCCAATAGCTAGACACTTCAGGTACTGGTTCCAGTCCCAAACATCTGGATCACGCGGATCGGGCGGATCTGTAAGAGGCGCAAGGGATGGCTTCTGATCGTAGAACGCCCATGTGCTTGGTCGAAATGACTCGGTCCACATCATCCGACCGTAAGATCCGTCCGGAAGCTGCTCCAGGCCGACCTGGTACTCCAAACCCTCATCGTCACCCCAATAGAGAGAAGGGTAGTTACCGTAGAATACCTTTTCGAGTTGAGCATGCCACCTCTGGCCATTATAATTCGTATACTTTATCAGAGCGAGCGATTCTTCAGAAGAATCTGCAGTCGGCTGCTCAAACGCAAGCATCGTTATCTCAACTGAGATCGTATCACCAACCTCCCAGGGATTGTCTCCAATCATCTCTTCGGTGACCTCAGCAGAGGTGGCGATGTATTTGCATCTCTTGTGTGCTATGCTGAATCCTTGATTTGCCAAGTAGATCTCCGTGATCACGATCTGATCCAAATTAAGAGCGGACATAATATGAGCCTGCCCAACTTGACTTCCGTACATGTAAAGCGTACCTGTATACACGATACCGGTAGATGGATCTTCCGATGAGAATGGCCAAATGACCCCCTCATGCATCGCTGATCCGCTCAAAGGTTCCCCTTCTGTCAACTCCGCAGACGCATTCGTCGTAACGTCCTTCTCAGTGCAGCCGATGAAGACTGTCGGCAACATGTACACCCCTATTAGCACCAAATGAAGAATCTTGTTAAACATAACCTACCACCCTTTCCGTCGGTCTCCAACAACAATCTCGTCTTTACCTTTCTTTCTGTTTGTTCATCGCTCTCTGTACCACCTCCTTCGGGAGAGAGGCCGGGCTCTATGCGCTTGCATTCCCTGTCCCCCGTACAGAACCCGGCCTGGTACTCTGCAGTGTCGAGAGGTTTCCTTAGACGTTCACGTATCCAGCCACTAGTCTTTCTTCCCCCTCGCTGTCCGTGAGTGGCTGAATAATCATATGGCAAAGGATGTGCCAAAAGGAAACGACTGCGTGATATCCTGTTCGGTCCGAGGTGCAACTCAGTGACTAGCAGTATGATAGGTGGTGGTGGGTGTTGATCGCGATAGTGACTAGTGATGGGTCGAGAGAAGCTACGACCATTGAATAGTTACGAGTTTTCTACGAGGTGTTGCGAGTCGACTTTCTATGCCCTTGTTACACAAGCAATTGATGATTCGCAACTCTTGCGAATGTTCTGCGAGTTGTCTGCGAGTTTGCGAATTGAATGGAGGAGGACGGAAGATCAGATATCGAGCTTCTTCATTTGATAACGGAGGGTCGATTCAGGAATGCCGAGTTCGCGCGCTGTTTTAGACTGATTGCCGTCGTTGTGGCGCAGCGCGTCCATCAGTTGCTCCCGTTCCACAGAGAATTCGTCGATGCGCACATCGGTCTTGCCTGTGGCACTCAGCACTTTCAGCAAATCATCAATGCTGTCTCCCGGAGCAAGAGCCATCATGCGATTGATCTCGAATTTCAGCTCACGGATATTCCCCGGCCAGTCGCGATTCTTGAGGCGTTCAAGCAAAAGTTCGAAGTTGCGATTGTCAGTCGATGCACTGTCGAAGCCGGTTCCCTGAAGGAAGAACTCGATAAGCAGCCTGATATCGTCGTGGCGGTCACGGAGCGGGGGAAGGTGGATTGGCATCTCCTGCAAGCGAAAATAGAGATCACTGCGGAAATGACCCAATTCCATCATCTGCTTCAGGTCAAGGTTGGTCGCTGCGATAAACCGCACATCGACCTTGATGTCGGAAGTCGTTCCGAGCCTCCGAACACTCTTAGTATCGAGTGCTCTCAGTAGCTTCGTTTGCGCATCAGGTGGCGCATCGCCGATCTCATCGAAATAGAAAGTGCCTCCCTCAGCCGATTCGATCAGCCCGACTTTGTCATACGCCGCGCCCGTGTATGTCCCTTTGCGGTAACCGAAAAGCTCCGATTCCAGCAGTTCGGAGGGAAGTGCGGCAGTGTTCACAATCCGGAACGGTTTGTCGGCGCGATTCGACGATCTGTGGATGTACTCAGCCAGAAGATCTTTACCGGTGCCGGTTTCGCCGGTGATTAGCACCGTGTGCGTAGTGTCCTTGATTCTCTCGACTGTCGCGAGTATCTCTTTCATCCGCCGATTGGCGGTGATAATAGTCGGCGCAACCTGCCCGCTTCTTGCCAATGCCACAGACACTTCCGCGCTTCTGCGCTGATCGGCAATCGCGCTCTCAACCTGATCGACACGTTTTGGGACTTCCATTTCGATGAAGAGCATCCGCGACATCTCGAGGTGACGGAGTCGTTCATCGAAGCTGTATGACTCCGACTTGCCGGCTGCGAGATATGACAGCGCAAGTTCATAACGAGCGCCTATCTCGCGCAGAAGGTCGATCGACTTCTTGAAGTAGTCGCGAGCGGTGTCAGTTTCTTTCTTGTGAGTATATATCTGACCGTAAGCACGCCAGAGCGCGCCGAGTTCGATTCGTTCGTTGATTTTCGTGATAGCCGCCCCGGCTTTAGCTGCTGTCTTCTCGGCAATATCGAACTTCTCTTCAGCAATGTCGACATCCGTCAGCATTCGCAATGTCTGTGCAACCGCCGATGCAGTCGGTTCCGGCATATCGAGGACTTGCTGATAGTACTCGCGCGCCTTGGCGTAGTTGCCTTCGGAGCACTCGATAGCGCCCAAGAGCTCATTGCATACAGCTTCGTCGCAAGCGCTTTTCAATTCGACGAAGATGCGTTTGGCACGATGCACCGTTGCCCGTGCGTCGGAATGCTCTACTCTAAGAATTGCGCTCATGCCTCGCAACTGAAGGACGTGTCCCGTAGCAGAGATGGTAGAACCTGCGTCACTCACCGAATTCAGAATCTCACTCGCCTCCCTTATCTTTCCCATTAAGAGCAGGACCCTTGCCAAGTTTCGTCGGTTACTGTCAACTCTTTTTTGAGAGTGATATTCGATGGCGAGAGAAACCGTTTTCTTAAGCACATCGCAAGATTGGTTCAAATTACCCATAATGTAGTGCAGACGCGCAAGGTTGTTCAGCGGAAAGAGAAGTGATTCGTTGTCCAGCGCCTTCCTGTAGAAAACGTACGACTCAAGGAACGCTTCTTCAGCATCTTTGAATCGTCCCAAATCTACCAGAATGAGGCCGAGAACGAGTTTCATGTCTGCATATAGCGTGTCTCTGGTTGCTTCTCGCATCAAGCGCATTGCAACCCTTATTTTCAGAAGTGCAGCCTTCTGTCGGCCCATTCTATAAAGAGTTTTCGCGAACAGGTAATAATACTCTGCAATGTCAGTCCGGGACTCCGAGGCTATCACACTTCGGACTTTTCCGAGTCGGAACTGAGCCTCAGCGAATTGCTCATTCTGAATTAGCTCGTCGACTCTTGACCTGATGTGGTCTATAACAGACAATGCTTCTCTCATCACAGAAGATCCGTTGTGCTCATTTCAGATCTGTCTCCCAACCGTTATCATCCCCCTCCGGCCGTCTATCACTTAATCTCTTACCGGGGGGAGTATCGGAAAGGCTTGGCCCCTCTATTTGGATCACAATTATGCCGGTCAGCGGCGAAGCGATTATCAGATACCTCTCAACTACAGGTCTCAGTGACCTTTGCGCTAACTTTGGTGGGAATGTTTCGTTTTCGCGGGCAGGAGTGATTTCATCGGCGGCAGAGCTTCTGCTCGATGTGGCCGATGTCGCGCTGTCTGTAGCATGCGAGATCGGGGGAACAACCAATCCCAGCATGAACAACGCGAGGGTGAGGGACAGGATCACCCGTTTCATTGTCACATCTCCCGTTAGAGTACTATATATTCTTCAAATGCTCTCTGCTCAGTTCTCAGGATCGCCCTTCCGTATGTCGGAGCAAACAGAAATGCCGACTTACAATACACCAGTATTCTATCGCTCTAAGTATAAGAGAACCCACTGTCAGAACCTGTCAGTGGAAAACCCAGTTTTTCGACTTATCTTGTGTTTTTTCCTATCCGGAAATCTTGGTACTGGATCGGTTTGGATTCCGACCCAGCAGGAGACTTCGCATCAATTTCCTTAGAGTCTATGTCCCGTCTTGAATTGCGTATTTGGACTTACGACCCACTGACAGTTCGCCACTACCTAAGCGGATTTTCATGGGCACATTCTGAATCTTCATGCCTTTCTTGCACGAGCCGTCGTCATTGAAGTCAGTAAACTGCTCCCCATTAATGACAGTTGAATATTGAGCTAGTATTATAGCGGTTGGACATTCAAAGGAGTTCAGCCATGAAGCGAAGACAATTGGATTCAAAGGCGAACGCTAATATCATCGCCTTAGCACTTGTCTAAAGGGACAGTATGTGATATTGTAGCAGTCAGAGGTCCGGTGTGATGCAGAGGCCTTATGCGATCTGGAATGGCTAGTCAGCAATGGAACGAGGTCACCTCGGGATTTCAATCTGTTTGGCTTCCGTCATTGCAGCGCAGAATCGGAGTCAGGACATCACCACTAGCTTAGTAGAAATAGGAGGGCTGCCAGTTGAGTAGCAGCGAAGCAATTGCACACACATCTACTGACGCTCGCGTACACAGTCTAATTGATCATCTCAAAGGTACTGCCGGGCGCTGTGCGGCTTTTGCATCATCGTTTGGATGCAGCGAATGGGGGCACTTGGCCGGCCTTTGGCACGACATCGGGAAGTATTCGATCGAGTTTCAGCGCAAGATACGAGCTGTGGGTGGCGAGGATGCACACATTGAAGCAATGGCAAAGGTTGATCATTCCACGGCAGGAGCTCAACACGCGACCAAGTGTCTTGGCGGATCGTCCGGCAAGGTTCTCGCGTACATAATCGCAGGACATCATGCAGGCGTTCCAGACGGATTCTCGACTGAATCCTGCCTTCGCAGTCGACTCGACAAGCAAATTCCGTCCTACGATAAGTGTCCACAGGAAGTCCTCGAACCCAAGCGATTAGTATTGCCATTCACACTCACTGCTGACTCCGCAGGAATTCAGATCAGCATGCTAATAAGGACGCTCTACTCCTGCCTTGTCGACGCCGACTTCCTCGACACCGAAGCGTTCATGTCCCCGCAGAAGGGCCAGAAGAGGCTCGGCTACAAGACGCTAAGTGAACATGAGCATGTATTCTTTGAAGAACTTGAGAAACTGCAAAGGGCGGCATCTCCGTCGGAAGTAAATCGGCAAAGGGATATCATTCTTGACCAGTGCCTCAACGCGAGTGAGCAAGAGATGGGGTTGTTCTCTCTTACGGTGCCGACGGGCGGCGGCAAGACACTCTCATCCATGGCGTTTGCTCTGAGGCATGCCAAGAAACACGGACTGCGAAGGGTGATCTATGTCATCCCATACACCAGCATCATTGAACAGAATGCGGATGTCTTCCGAAGGAAGTTGGGCAAGGACGCTGTTCTCGAGCACCACAGCAACTTCGAACCGGAAGAGGAAGATCACCGTTCAAGGCTGGCTGCCGAGAATTGGGATGCGCCTATTATCGTTACTACGAATGTGCAGTTTTTTGAGAGCCTATTCGCGAATAGATCCAGCCGATGTCGCAAGCTTCATAACATCGCGCAGAGCGTGGTCATTCTCGATGAGGTCCAAACGCTGCCAGCGCCTCTCCTGCTTCCATGCTTAGAAGCCCTGAAGGAGCTTTCGGCTCACTATCGAACGAGCATCGTCCTCTGCAGCGCTACCCAGCCAGCCGTCCAAAAGAGATCCGATTTCTTGAGAGGACTGGAAGATGTTAGAGAAATAGTCGCCAATCCGCAGAAGCTGGCGACAGTCATGAAAAGGACCAGCCTCAATATTCTTCCAAAGACTCCGGACTCTGAACTCGCCCGACTCCTGGCAGAGCATAAGCAGGTTCTCTGCATTGTGAATACCAGGAAACACGCCAAAGATCTCTACCATCTCATGCAGGGCGAAAACGGAGTCCGCCATCTCAGCGCTCTGATGTGTCCTGCTCACAGAAGCCAAAAGCTCCAAAGCATTCGCCACGAGCTTGACAAAGGAGAACCCTGTCGCGTGATAAGCACGCAGCTCATTGAGGCTGGTGTTGATATCGATTTCCCGGTGGTCTTCCGATCGTTGGCAGGAATAGACTCCATCGCTCAAGCTTCTGGAAGATGCAACAGGGAAGGCAAAAGGGAAACGGGACAGGTTTTTGTTTTCACTCCGGAAGCCGGCGTGCCAGCCGGACACTTCAGACAGACTACACAGGCAACCGAATCAGTCATGCGTAGGCATCCTTCCGACGTGTTGTCGCTTGCTGCAGTCGAAGATTACTTTCGGTTCTACTACTGGTCAAAGGGCGACGCTCTGCTGGATGAAGAAGGCATTCTCGCCATGCTTAAGGTCGGTTGCAGCAAAGGAGATTTCCCGTTCAAGACTATTGCCAAGAAGTTCCGGTTCATCAAAGAGTACATGAAGCCGATTGTCATCCCGTACGATGGCGAGGCGAAGAAACTCATTCATTCAATTGACTTCAAGGATTACCCAGCGGGATTATCTCGCAAACTTCAGAAATACACGGTGTCTCTGAATCCGTGGCAATGGGATCATCTACTGTCAATCGGTAGCATTGAGATGAAGGCAGGCATGTTCCCTGTTCTACTTGACGAAGGACTATACAACGACAATACAGGTCTCTCCGTGGACGAACCCCTGGAGAGAGAACCAGAATCTCTGTACATCTAAAAAGAGGAGGTTAAATGGCATTCGGAGTGAAACTCAAGGTCTGGGGAGATTACGCCTGTTTCACCAGACCTGAAATGAAGGTCGAGAGGGTCAGCTATGACGTAATGACCCCATCGGCCGCAAGGGCGGTGCTGGAGGCCGTCTATTGGAAGCCTTCAATAAGGTGGGTAGTTGACCGCATCCACGTGCTGAACCCCATCCGATTCATGAACATCAGGCGAAACGAAGTGGCAAGCAAGATACCACTCAAAAACGTTACAGCTGCCATGAAGGATCCGCATGCATCGCTTGCTCTTTTCATAGAGGATGACCGGCAGCAGCGGGTGGCGATGGTACTGCGCGATGTCTGTTACGGGATAGAAGCGCATTTCGATTATACAGGCGACGAAGACAAGAGCGATGGCAAGCATCTCGATATGTTCAATCGCAGAGCGAGAGAAGGGCAGTGCTTCACCCAGCCATACCTCGGCTGCCGTGAGTTCTCGGCTAACTTTGAACCCGTGGACGAATTCCCGCCCTCACCGCTGACAGGGAAGCAGGATCTCGGGTGGATGCTTCACGAAATCGATTTTGCCAATGACATGGAAGCCAGGTTCTTCCGGGCCGAGATGGTCGACGGCATTATAGACGTGCCACTCTTTGTCAGAGAAGTGGTGAAGACATGATACTACAAGCGTTGTATAGCTACTACACCCGCTTGGCAGAGCAAGAGCGTGTTCCCCCCATAGGATTCAGTGAAGAGAATGTGGGCTTCATCCTGGAGATAGCCGAAGATGGTCGCCTCATTCAGGAGTGGGATATTCGGCACAGAGTGGGAGCCAATCTGCGGCCAGTGTTGAGAGAGATTCCGTACACCAATGCAGTCGAAGTGCGCTCAAGCAACTTCGAAGCCAATTTCCTTGTGGACAAAGCGGCATTTCTCCTGGGCAATGATGCAAAAACCAAACCCCAAAGACTGGAGAAATCGCACGCGAAATTCAAAGATCTTCTCACTGCTGTCCGCAGTCTCACAGATGACGCGGGACTGGCAGCCGTGTGCCGGTTCTATGAAACATGGAATCCTTCCAGCGCCAGCAGGATTCTCAACTACTGGACTGACATTGCTGGTGACAACAGTGGTTTTGTTGCTTTCAAGCTCGAAGGTGAGACTCAATGCGTTCATGAGCGGGAGGCTGTTCGGAAAGCGTGGACTAAGTATATTTCAGAAAAGGGTGATTCGATTATCGGGCAGTGCCTGATCACTGGAACAACCGGCCCCATTCAACGAACCCATGCCCAATTCAAGGGGCTCAGAGGGGGACAGTCTTCAGGCAAGTCCGTTGTCTCGTTCAACATTCCGGCGGCAGAGTCCTACGGCAAGACGCAGGCCTACAATTCACCGGTGTCCGTGACGGCTGAGTTTTGCGCTTCAACCGCTCTGAAGTATCTTATCCGATCCGAGGGACACAAGGTGTATTTCAACAATACCGCCGTTCTTTTTTGGACAGAAAGAGACTCGCCTGTTGAGAGATTCTTTGGTCTCATTGTCGACCCTCGTGACTCGTCCGGAGACGACAATGAACTTGCTGTCTTTCTCGAAACTGTTCGCGAAGGCAAGTTTCCGCCAAGTTACGATCCGGAGATGAAGTTCTACATACTCGGACTTTCACCCAACGCTGCCCGTCTTAGCGTCCGCTTCTGGCATGTCAGTACAGTGAAGGATATCAGCGAGAGACTGGGACAGCATTTTCGAGACTTGTCGATGATCAGGCCATTTGACAGCGATCCTGAGTATCCGGGGATGTGGAAGCTGCTCAGGGAGACATCCAACCAGAAGTCGAAAGACGGGCCGTCTCCGCTTCTCGGCGGAGCTGTCATGCAGTCAATACTGAGCGGAACACTCTACCCGCAGCAGTTGCTTTCCGTGACCATCGGGAGGATACGTGCGGAACAGAACATCAATTACATGCGAGCGGCGATCATCAAGGCCGTACTCGTTAGAAAAAAGCGCATACTTGATCAGGGAATGGAGGTACCAATGGCGCTCGACAAGGAGAACAGGAACGTAGCCTATCTACTCGGCAGGCTCTTTGCCGTGTTGGAGAAGGCACAAAAGGACGCAATTCCCCGCGTGAAAACGACTATCAAAGACAGGTTCTATGGCTCGGCATCGGCGTCGCCACGAATCGTCTTTGCCCAACTCATAAAGGGTGCCCAGTACCACATTCAGAATGCGAAATACGGGAAGCTGTGGGATAAGCAGATAGAAGAGATCGTCGGCAACATACAGGAAATCCCCGCCCATCTGGGACTCGACGAGCAAGGCGCATTTGCCATCGGCTATTACCATCAGCGCCAAGATCCTTTCAGGAAGAGCAACGACCAGTCACCAGATCAAGATAAGGAGCTTTAGCAATGTCTAAGCCAGTCGAGAATCGATATGAGTTCGTGCTGCTGTTCGATGTCGAGAACGGCAACCCCAATGGCGATCCGGATGCTGGGAACATGCCCCGCATCGACCCGGAAACGAACTTCGGCATTGTCACCGATGTCTGCCTGAAACGCAAGATAAGGGATTATGTCTTAGTCTGCAAAGAACGAGCGCCACGCTACGACATCTTTATCAAGCAGGGTGTAATTCTAAACCAGCTCATAGAAAGCGCATATTCACAGAGCATAGAAGTGAGGGAAGCGCTGGAAGAGTGGAAGACATGGCAGAAAAACAAGAAGAAGGCGACGAAGCCGACGAAGCACTATGAGGACATAGCCAAGAACTGGATGTGTGACAATTTCTTCGATGTGCGCACTTTTGGCGCAGTAATGAGCACTGGAAGTGACAAGGGAGATGCTTCAACGGCAGAGAGCAGTAATGATACCGAGGCATCCGGCAGGAGCAAGAGCAAGATCAGAATGACTGCCGGCCAAGTGCGCGGCCCGGTGCAGATGAATTTCGCCAAATCTGTGGAAGAAATAGTACCACGCGATATATCCATGTCGCGGGTATGTGCTGCAAGTGAAGACAATCCTGAACAATTCGGTCTCGGGCCGCGAAAGAGTATAGTCCCCTACGGGCTTTATCGCGCGGAAGGTTATATCTCTGCTCACCTGGCAAAACAAACCGGTTTCAACGATGACGACCTTTCTCTTCTGTGGAAGGCTCTTACAGAAATGTTCGATCATGACCGTTCGGCGGCGAGAGGGAAGATGACAACTCGCGCCCTTGTGGCGTTCAGGCATGACAGTGCAATGGGCAATGCTCCGGCTCATGCGCTGCTCGAGAGGTTCAAGGTGTTAAGAGAGACATCCGGCTCACCTGCGAGATCGTTCGCCGACTACAAGGTCGATCTCGATGAAGCGAACATGCCCAAGGGCGTAACCGCGATGAAGCTCCTTTGGCCATGACATACACGGAAGAAGACTTGCTTCCCCTGTCGGGTCTCCAGCACCTCGTCTTCTGTGAGCGGCAATGGGCGCTGATTCATCTCGAACAGCAGTGGGCGGAGAATCGGTTGACTGCGGAGGGTCGAATTACACACGATAGATCGCACCGAGACGAAGTAGAACTGCGTGGTGATCTGCGAATTGTGCGTGGTCTGCGCATTCACTCTCTGAAACTCGGACTTGTTGGCATGGCCGATGTAGTGGAATTTTCGAGGACTTCGGAAATACCGTCGATTGATTCATCCACAGAGGCCGTTCGCATTCCTGGAGTTAAAGGACTCTGGCGGCCATTTCCTGTAGAGTACAAAAGAGGCAGGCCAAAACCGGATAACTGCGACAAAGTTCAGCTATGCGCCCAGGCGATGTGTTTAGAGGAGATGCTTAGTATAACAGTCAGCACTGGAGCAGTCTTCTACGGCCAGCCGCGCCGAAGGCTTGATGTGGAATTTGACGGCGATTTGCGAGCGGAGACGGAGGAATACTCTGCCCAAATGCACGAATTATACAATTCCGGCAGGACCCCAGCCGTCGCGTACGAGAAGAAGTGCAGCAGTTGCTCATTGTTAGAGCTGTGTATTCCAAAAGTCACTGCGTCTGCTCATAGATCGCAGCGTTACATTGAATCTGCTTTAAAGGAACTCGGGTTGACCGGTAATTCCGATGGAAGGGGGACACCGAAGTGATTAGGCTCCTGAATACTCTTTATGTTACGACCCACGGTGCCTACCTGTCAAAGGACGGCGATTCGATTGTGGTCAGCGTTGGAAGTGAAGAGAAGCTCCGCGTGCCGATTCGTATCTTAGGTGGCATAGTCTGCTTCGGGAACGTGACGTGTACGCCTTTCTTGTTGAGCCTGTGCGGAAAGCACAATGTCACAGTGTCGTTTATGACCGAGTATGGGCGCTTTCTGGCCCGCGTACAAGGACCTGTCCATGGGAATGTCCTTCTACGACGAGAGCAATATCGGAAAGCTGACGACCGGAACTGTGCAGAGACCATTGCCCGCGCTGTTGTTATTGCTAAAATAGTGAATTGTCGCAGCGTACTGTTGCGAGCCGCACGCGATAGGCCGGATCTTCCTGCCGCTGCAGCCTTGAGACAAGCGGCAGAACGGCTTGCCGCTTCGATTCAACGTCTGCGAAAACATACCGATCTCGATTCCGTTCGTGGAACTGAGGGAATTGCAGCGGCTGACTACTTTGGTGCATTCGACAATTTGATCACGGCTCAGAAGGAGAATTTCTTTTTCCGTGCTCGATCCAGACGGCCTCCGCTGGACTCGATGAATGCTCTGCTTTCATTTCTCTACACGCTGCTAACACATGACGTTGCTTCAGCGCTTGAGGGCGTTGGCCTTGATCCGTGTGTTGGGTTTCTTCATCGTGATCGCCCGGGACGTCCCAGCTTGGCATTAGACTTGGTCGAAGAGCTCAGGCCGATTCTGGCTGACCGTGTAGCTTTAGCGCTCGTAAACAGAAAGCAGATCACCGCCAGCAATTTCAAGGTGACTGAGTCCGGTGCGGTCATGATGGATGATGCTGGGCGAAAAGTGGTTCTCGTTACGTACCAGGAACGCAAAAGAGAAGAGCTGACACACCCGTTTCTGCAAGAAAAGTTCGCACTCGGTCTCTTGCCGCATGCTCAGTCTCTTCTGCTTGCTCGGCATCTGCGCGGAGACCTAGACGAGTACCCGCCATTCATATGGAAATAGGGAGATGATCCGATGCTGGTCCTTGTAACATATGATGTGAACACCGAATCCTCGGAAGGAAAGAAAAGGCTGCGACAGGTTGCAAAAATATGCAAGAACTACGGACAGCGCGTTCAGAACTCGGTTTTCGAATGTCTGGTCGAGCCAGCTCAATGGACGGTATTACGGGAGAAACTGGTGGATACAATTGACGAGGACAAAGATAGCTTGCGGGCATATTTCCTCGGAGCGAACTGGAAGCGGCGCATTGAACATGTTGGAGCTAAACCCACCTATGATCCGGAGGGACCGCTCATCTTGTAGTGCCGCGAACGTGAAGCTCGCAGGAATTACTAAGGGGGTTCGCGGGCACCAGATATGAAGAAGTTAAAGGAGATTATGTGCATGTAAGAAACATTCATCGTACGCACGACACTGCTTTGGGGGGAGGTTCGCGCAATGTAGCTTGTTAGTAATTGTGTCGTAGCGAGTTACATGTCTCGCAGTCGCCCCCTTCGCGGGGGCGTGGATTGAAAC
>Ga0180009_10004188_pt1 | contig 16063 bp, 11 predicted proteins | sample OS_PC_MetaG_FD_123537 | JGI IMG/M metagenome (GOLD analysis project Ga0180009, IMG submission 123537) | Groundwater microbial communities from the Aspo Hard Rock Laboratory (HRL) deep subsurface site, Sweden - OS_PC_MetaG | ecosystem: Environmental > Aquatic > Deep subsurface > Groundwater...
ATGACCGAGCGAGCGGCGAATTAGTATGTCTGGTGCGCACCTGGAAAGCCAAATGCGCACAGGTCAGACAGAACAGAAGCATGGCCGGGCAGAACTAACGAGGGGACTATGGAGTTTTTAGTTGACAGATTATAATCTGTGTTAAGATTGCAATCTCATATGGCACTGATGTCTACACTACTACGAGGGTATCAAGGATGAAGAACGAGAACACTCTCTTGAAGCAGTTCAATGTAGGACTGCTGGATATGCGGGAACTCTTCCATAAGTCAGGCAGACTAGATGATTCTAACTCTAAGCTCGACGAGGTCACAAAACTACTCTGCCTAGAGATCGCATCGGTACGAGATCCAGAGTCGAGGGTACCTAGCTTAAAGGAGATTCTAGAGAAGCACCACTGCGGTCACGGTCTTGTCTCTTCCTTAAACGCTGCACTCTCTTTGGCTGCAAAAAGTGAGACACTCCGAAACTACGATGGAGGATCACTCCTCGGACCGAACCCCAAATTCAATATTGCCGAATCAGAAGAAGCTCTGGCGAGGGGACTCGCGCAGATCGTCCTTCAATCTTTTAATGGGTATTTGAGGGGAAGCAACGGCTCAGAGTCGTTTGAATTTCTTAATGAGGCCTTCTGTCATTTCATAAGAGACAATTTCCGACAGAACATCGAAGACGCGCAGTATATGACCCCGCCAGAAGTAGTCAATTTCATGGTGGATTTGGGGATAGTCCGACTCAGAGGCAAGAGGTTCACTAATTCGAAGCCTCCTATCATCTGCGATCCTTCGTGCGGCGTTGGTTCATTCCTTGCTCAATTTTATCGAGCATGGACCGTGAAAGAAAGGATGAGTTCATGTCCTATTTTGGTCGGACAGGACAAAGTCGATAAGATGGCACGTCTGAGCCTGTTGAATCTATCCCTCTTTGGCATCGAAAATCCGAAGATATATCGAGGCAATTCGCTTGTTGCTAGTTCGCCGTTGGACGCATATTCGCAGAAGTGCGATCTAATTCTCACCAATCCACCATTTGGTGCTCGCTTTGAAAGTTCCGATCTGGCGTTTCATAGTCTAGAGTACTTTCCATTCCTCCACAACTATATTCAGAGTCGGGGAGGGTTGATTGACTCTGAACTTCTCTTCCTTGATCGGTACCTGAGTCTTCTTAAACCAGGCGGGACAGTTTTGGCCGTCGTTCCTGATTCCGTGATCTCTTCATCGGGACTACCTTCCTATTTGCGCGGGCAATTACACGAGCACTGGACTATTCGCTCCATTACAGAACTGCCAGCTGTTACATTTGCACAGGCAGGGACGAGAACGAAGACCTGCATCCTTGAGGTTGAGAAGAAAAAGCCAGAAGGCAAGGCTGCATTGATGGGAAAGGTGCTGAGTCTAGGTTTTGAGGTTTCTTCAAAAAAAGGTGTTCCGTACAAGAAAGCAGAAGGTATGAATGCTTTAGAACCTCTGTTTGATGCAATGTCCAGCTTCACACAAGAAAGCAACTCGATTTCCTGCTTCAAGATAGTCGCTGATTCCCCCTCCTGCGTTGCGGTTGCCCCCAGTTTCCTAACCGATGAAAGTTGGACACCATCGCACTATTCGTCGGATCGTCTTAGAACGCTTCAGCAAATTGAAGGCCTGGCAAACGATGAAGAGTTTGAAGTACACTCTCTTGAGTCGCTTGTTAACTTAACCTCGAAGTCGAGGAGAGGGATTCGTGAGGCAAAATCTCAGAAATGTATCAGCGTTCTCCACGTCGGAGACTTCGGATCGCTAAACGTAAGTGAACTGATCGCGTATGAGCCGAAAACCCCGGGCAAGCCATGTGAAGCAGGTGACATTCTGTTCTCGAAGATTAATCCTAGAATACCGAGAGTCTTGGTGGTCCCAAACATGCCCTTTGAACTCACATGCTCAACAGAATTTGAAGTGATGAGGCCTAAATCAGGACACAACCCATATGAGATTATGTTATTGCTCCTGTCTGACTATGCGCAGAACCAGATTCGCTCTCTGACATGTGGAACCTCTTCCTCTCACAATCGGATTAAGACAAGGGAGCTTCTGTCAATAAGATTGGCCATTCCTCGAACAGGCACAGTCAAGCGAACAGCGTACGATGATGCTGTGAAGGCGTTTGAAACGGCAAACATCCGTCTAAATGAATCGAATACTTCACTACATGAGACTTGGAGTGGGCTCAACGATATGTTGGTAGTCTAGCCTTCGGATGTAATGCAGGCACCCCTGGTCATTACCACTTCATTGTAAGTGGTGCAGGAGAATAGACCATTATCTATGCGCGCCTCGAATAGGAGTGGATACTTGAGATGTCCACAATTGTTTCTGAAAACGTTCCTATCAAGGTTTCGAGGCGGATGCAGCTGAAAATTGTTACTCTTTATTATCCCTTCTTCACGTTGATGATACCAAGCTCCAGCTATCTTCCGGAACTCTACATCGTGTTGGGTCCTCACTACCCAGATACGACAGCGCTTATGACCTGTTTTCTCCGTCATGTCCCACATCACAAAGAACAAGTATGGCATGGAATCCAAAGAACTCAGCGAATCAGCGGTTGATGCATGTGTTCCTGCTTTGATGCAGCCGTTGAAACGGGGTGTGTCAATCGCATCCCAGCAATTCGCCCCCTTCACGTCCGATCCATCCTCCAGATCCGGTCCCTTCTTTCTTGAGTATCCCTGTATACCGGTCAATGCGCTGACGATAATTTGCGACCAACCCCGTGTATCTGTGGGATGGGGATGGGCGTACTTATCTGCGTACGGCTTTATTTCTGTGTACGCATCGTAATGAAGCTGAAGCAGCTGCAAGGTCTCGACTAGTCTCTCCTCCTGTGGCATCATTCGTCCCTGTTTACGGCTGATACATTCTGATACCGATCTCTCTCCGGAGAATATACACAGCCTGAAAACCGATGTCAATAGGCGCTGGGGCGATCACCCCTTTAGTATCAAAGCATCAAGGAGCAAGCGGCTGGGCACCCGGAACATATGTGTCAGGATCGTGCTAATCCTGACATACATTAGTTCATCTAATCTCTTTCGTCTGTGCAATCACCGCTGCGCCAACCGAATCGCCCCATACGTTCACAGTCGTGCGGAATCTATCGAGAAACCAATCTATACTCAGGATCATTGCTATACCCTCCACCGGCAGCCCAACCGACTGCAGCACCATCACCATCGTCACCAGTCCCGCTTGAGGGATGCCCGCTGCGCCGATTGCCGCGAGATTGGCGGTGAAGAATATCATTATCTGCTGACCGATTGTCAAATCAATGCCATAAAGCTGCGCGATAAAGATTGCAGCGACAGCTTCGTAGAGCGCCGTCCCATCCATGTTGATCGTCGCACCGAGCGGCAGCACGAAACTCGATGACTTGTGACTGACGCCGTTCTTCTCCTCGACACATTCCATCGTAACAGGAAGTGTCGCCGATGACGATGCGGTCGAAAAGGCCGTCAGCAGCGCCTGCATCATGTTACCTGCATACTTCACCGGATTCTGCTTGCCAAACCACTTGAGGATCAACGGCAGGACTATCATCGCGTGAATCGTCAATCCGATTACGACCGTAATAAAATACTTCCCAACCTTCATGAGTTCGGTGACAAACCCTGCACCGCCCGCTTCGGCAAACCTGGCCGCTATCAGACCAAATACGCCGAATGGCGCGAGGAGCATCACGAGGTGAACGAACTTCATGACGGCTTCGTTGGCGGCCACGAAGAAATCCTTCAGGGGCTTCCCCCTCTCCCCCATTGTCGTGACAATGCCGCCGAACACGAGAGAGAAGATAATCAGCGGCAAAACTCTGGTTTCTGACATGGCCGCGACGATGTTCGATGGAATCATCCCGAGGATGACATCAAAAATGCTGTACTCGCCGGGATGACCGACTTCACTGAGACCGGCCGATGCTGCGGAGCCTACCCCGGGCTGGATAATGTTGACCAGTACAATTCCGATCGCTACTGCAATGCCGGTGGTTACAAGATAGTAAGCCAGCGTCTTCGCACCTGTTACACCGAGACGCCTTACATCGCCGAGTGATATCACACCCGTGATCATGCTCGTAACGATCAATGGCACCACTATCATTTTGAGCGCATTTAGAAACAGCTCGCCTATCATCCCTGCCCACATCATGCGCTCGCCAAGGAACCAACCGAGAACCGAGCCGACTATGATCCCGACGACAATACCGATGATGATGTATCTGTTGACAGCGGGTGACATGATATCTACATGTAAGTCGCATCAGTCGGATATACAACAACAATTTCGATCCAGAATTGCACATTCAAAATGCCTTGACTTTATGTGCCATTTAGATAGATTTACCGCGAATTCAACAACGGGGATTGAGTCATGAAGTCTGGTGCAGAAGCGATTATAGTTGGTGGCGGCATCGTGGGAGCAGCGATTGCGTTCTATCTCGAAAAGCTTGGGATGCGCGATGTTGTCATTATCGAGAAGGACAGATTTATCGGCGCGGGCGCTACTGCCAAATGTGCCGGAGGTATAAGAGCCCAGTTCTCATCTGAAATAAACATAAAGATGTCGCTGATGTCGGAGAACCTTCTGGAGGCTTTCCAGGATGAGACCGGCGAGGAGGGCATATTCGATCAATGCGGATATCTCTTCATGGTTTCCACCGACGAGCATGAGGACATATTCCGCAAGAATATGGATCTGCAACTGGCCAACGGTGTGCCGGTCGAGTGGTTGACTCCTGACGATATTCGCGAATTTGCTCCCAATGTTCGATTAGACGACATACTGGGGGGCACATTTTGTCACAAGGATGGAATCGGCGATCCGCATGTTTTCACACACGGTTATGCTAAGGCTGCCAAGAAACTTGGTGCTGTGGTCGAAGTCGAGACTGAAGTCACCGGCATCAAAGTAGACAACGGAAAGATAACAGGTGTTTCTACGAATAAAGGCGACATTGCCTGCAAGATAGTCATTAATGCTGCCGGGCCGAGTTCAGCATCAATCGGAAAGATGGTCGGCGTAGACCTCCCGATTGTGCCTGTCAAGAGACAGATCAGCACAACTTCACCACTTGCTTGGCTTGACCATCGATTTCCTATGGTCGTCGACGTCGCATCGGGACTCTACTGTCATCGTGAATCGGGAGGATTGCTGCTCGGCTGGGCCGACCCGGATACGGCACCGGGATTCGATGAGTCACTCGATCCTGATTACACTGATGAAATCATTATGAAGGCAATGGATCGAATCCCCATTCTTGAAGAGGCTGGAATAGCCACGAGCTGGGCTGGGCTGTATTCTGTGACGCCGGATCACAAGGCCATTCTAGGGGTGGTGCCGGGCGTTGAAGGTTTCATCGTTGCGGCCGGATTCTCCGGTCACGGCTTCATGCACGCACCGGCAGTCGGCAAGTTGATTGCAGAACTGGTCACGAGTGAAAGTTGTTCAATTGATCTCACCCCGCTCTCATTCGAGCGTTTCAAGGAATCGACCAAGGAACTTGAAAAAGTGGTAATCTGATCAAATAATGGAGGAGTGATGCAAATATCAAGGTTACTTTTCGTGGCAGCTATACTCTTATTTGTGTTTGCTGCCCAGTCGTTCGGCACTGAAGGTGCGGACTGCACTCGCGGGATCGATATCGCGTGCATCCAAACCTATCATGATGTGATTGCGCCTTCATGTCACAAGTACATGCCGGCAAAGGACTACGCAACAGTCCGTCAGCACGTTCCCAATATGGTTACGCAGGCGGCGACTATTGCGGACCTAAAGCTCGATTCGACGTTTGCTCCGGTGGCGGAGGCATTTGAAAAGGAGCGACGCCTCTTTCTCGCGGCGGTAGACCAGCTAATGGTTGCTGCCGAGGGAACGGATGATGAAGTATTTGCCGAAGCTTTCGATAAAATGCATGAGGCTTTTGCACGCATGGCATCATCTCTTGTCCCTTCACCTGTCGAACTCGATGAATTCCATGCCATCGTTGCTCAAGTATGGCACGAGCTTCTTCCGAATAAGGACTATGCCGGTATCAAGGCTGCGCTGCCGGCATTGAGGGGCGGCTGCAAAAAGCTCGCATCCGCAAAGCTCAACGAATCGCAGCAGGAGATCAAGGATGAATATCTGGCGGCAGTTGGGAAAGTTGAGTCATCGATTGACGACATCGAGAAAGTCATCGATTCCAAGTCGGACGAGAAGATTGAAGAATCGGTCGTACAGTTGCATGAGAGCTTTAGAAGCGTCATGGCTCTGTTCTAGCCCGCTGCTTGATCAAACAATTAAGGGCGGGTGAGAAATCATCCGCCTTTTCTATATGTCTAAATCTATATCTGCAGGCAATCGCCAGAGGCTATTGCGAATCATCTTGATTAGATTTACGAGAGGATTTTTCGATGTCCACCATCTTGATTCCGGTAGTATATTCGGTGACTTGCGGTTCGACCATGTCCATCAATCGACGGGTGACTTCTCGAATTCTAAGTGCAGCAACTTCGATAGCCTGGAGCATCTTGACGGTCTTCGCATCCATCTTATCTTTGTCAACAAGCAGCAATTGAACATTGCCGAGAACGGCCGTGAGAGGGTTGTTGATCTCATGATTTATGGTAACGGCAGTCTCGACGACGGCCTCGACCTTGGCTTTCTTTATGTCTACGTCACCTGCATCGGCTCCAGTTACTGTGCTTAGAGCAAGTGCCAACTGAGAGGATATCGCTTCGATGAAATCCTCCTCGACGGCCAGTTTTCTCTTTCCGGATGTCACACCTGAAATGGTTCCGATGTTTTTTCCGCCGATCATCAGTGGATAAGAAAAGAGGCTGTGCGGACCGTTCTTGTCGAATGTCAGAAATAGATTCTCGACAGAAAAATCATCCCGAAGCATCGAAATCAGTCTTGCCTGAAGGTCCGTCATTACAGCTGCGAATTCGTCGGAGCCGGCAGAGAATCGGTCAGGGATCAAATTGCCGGGGCGGTCAAGCGTGAGGGATCCAGCTTCCACCTCAACGATAGCAACTGCGTTTTCGAGTGCAGCCTGACAAATGTCTGAGAGACTACTCCCGCTTGCAGCCTTGACGGCGATCTGTCGCAACGCTTCATACTTCAGTCGTATGCGTTCCAGCGATTCCATGATGTCAGTAGATTCTTTCACACACACACCTTGCGCAAAGTTCATGCCGTGTAACCAAATCGCCCGATGTTGGCCGCCTTATCTTTCGCAGCCCGAGGAATCGGAAAAGATCGTCATTTCAGTGTGCGAACCGGCGAAGTAACAAGACGTTAACGTAATATAGATATTGCCCAGCGGAATGCGAGTATTTTCTGTCTGACTGGCTGTATCTTTGTTCAGGGCAAGAGTGGCATGATGAGTGAAATCGCTTTCACATTTGTTGCAGCCAATCGAGTGACAAATGCCTTGACATTGCAGGATTGAAACGTAGATTTGTGGTTTCTCTTTAGAGGAGGCAAGTGAAACTTGGCATCGCTTCATGACAATTGCGCCGTCTTTGGAATCTACGGCGCCCGAAAAGCAGCCGAATTGACCTACCTCGGGCTATATTCCCTCCAGCACAGGGGCCAGGAATCCTCCGGGATTATTACTAACGACAAGGGAGCCATACACATCCACAAAGGCATGGGTGAGGTTAGTGCGGTCTTTTCGGAAGAGGTCAACCTGAAGAAACTGAAAGGGAGCATGGCTATTGGCCATAACCGGTACTCTACAACAGGCTCCTCGACACTTGCGAATGTACAGCCCCTCATAACGAGTTTCAGGACGTACCATCTCGGCGTCGGTCACAATGGCAACATCACTAATTCCATCATGTTGAAGAAGAAGCTTGAAGCTTCCGGCGCCATCTTCCAGACAACATCCGATTCGGAGATGATCCTGCACCTCATCGCGAGATCCAAGCAGCGGCCGATGCGAAAGAAGATCGTCGCCGCTTTGAAACGTGTCCAGGGTGCATACAGTCTGATTTTTATGACCGACGACAGTATCATCGCCGCTCGCGACCCACTCGGCTTCCGACCACTTGCTCTCGGCAGACTAAACAAATCGTGGGTGGTGGCATCGGAAACCTGCGCGTTCGACATTATCGGCGCTCGTTATGTCCGTGACATAGACCCCGGTGAAGTACTGGAAATCGGCCCGAAGGGGCTCCAGAGTGAGACAATCGAGAGGCGATCGCGGCACGCCTTCTGCATTTTTGAATTCATATATTTCTCACGACCAGACAGCATGATCTTCGGCGAAAATGTTGACAAGGTTCGTCGTCGGCTCGGCAGGCAGCTCGCAAGAGAGCATCCGGCCGATGCGGATATAGTGATCAGCGTCCCTGACTCATCAAATACGGCGGCGCTCGGTTTCTCCGAACAATCCGGCCTCAGGATGGAAATCGGCTTCATCAGAAACCACTATGTTGGACGCACATTCATTGATCCGGAACAGAAGATTCGTGATCTCGATGTTAAGATCAAATTCAACCCCGTCAAGGGAGTGCTGAAAGGCAAACGTGTAGTAGTAGTCGATGACTCGATAGTACGCGGCACAACATCAAGGAAACTCGTCAAGATGCTTTACGAGGCGGGTGCCAAAGAAGTGCATATGAGAATATCATGTCCGCCGATCATCAGCCCCTGCTTCTACGGCATAGATATGCCAACGCGAAAAGAGTTGATCGCATCGCAGTTCACAGTTGAGCAGATCAGAAAACATCTTGAAGTAGACACACTTGGCTACCTGTCTCTTGAAGGGATGCTCTCCATGAATTCATTGCCAGACAACGACTTCTGTGTCGCATGCTTCTCCGGCAAGTATCCCACCCCTATCGAAGCCCAGAATGGTAAGTTGAAACTCGGTTAAATACCCGGTTGACATATACGATAATTGTAATATCATAGCCGTGAGAGCGGCTTTTAAGATTCTCACTCAGAATCAGGTACGGATGAACATCAGAAGATTTTGCAGCATTGTATCGATTGCTTTGCTGATGTGCTATGGGGGCAGTGCGCGCGGGGCCGCCCTGCCTGCCAGCAGCGAAGCTGTAACCATTTCACCGCATATGGTAATTGATCGCGTCGTTATCAAATTTGACGATTTCGCGTCAGTGCGGTTGAGGAGTGACAGGCTGGTCAGTCTGTCAGATGTCGATCTGTCGGCGCTCAATGCGCTCTTGCATGGGAGTACTGTTGAACGGTTGTTTCACAGGAGCGAGGCAGAGATAGATGCCGAGCATAGCAGCCTTGAGAGTTCGATGGCTCGACCATTAGTTGATAAGAATTCATATTATGAGGTCCTGGTTACCGATCATCGCCAAGCGGAAGATATTGTCAATAGCCTGAAACATCTCCCCTACATTGAGTGCGTATATGCTGAGCCAATGCCTGAGCCGGCTCAGGATATACCCCCTCCGACACCCGATTTTGCCGGAGATCAGGGGTATCTCTATGACCCGCCGGAGGGGATCGGAGCTGATTTCTGCTGGTCGATTCCTGGAGGCACCGGCACTGGGGTCAGGATAATTGACATTGAAGGGAATCTGAACTCTGATCACGAGGATTTCGGCGACAATGTTGGATCGGTCATTGCCGGCAACCCTGTAGCAGCAACAGACTGGATCAATCACGGCACAGCGACTACCGGTGAGATGTGCGCCGATTCTAATGAGTATGGAATTACAGGTATAGCTTATGGTTCCGACATAGATCTGATCTCGATCGATGGTTTGGGGACTGCCGCCGCGATAGATGTCGCTGCATCACTTCTCCAGGCAGGAGACATAATACTCATCGAACTTCACAGTCCCGGTCCGCGATACAATTTCGCCACGCGACCGGATCAGATGGGTTATGTACCCGTCGAGTATTTTCAGGCGAATTTTGACGCTATCCAGATGGCCGCAGCTCGGGGTATAGTAGTCGTGGAAGCCGGCGGAAACGGGTATGAGAACCTTGATGATCCTCTCTATGAAAGCAGATTCGACAGAGATGTTCGTTATTCGAGGGCGATCATAGTCGGCGCGGGCGCTCCTCCCAACGGGCAATTTGGTCCTGACAGATCGCGTCTGTATTTCTCGAATTACGGTTCTCGTATCGATTTGCAGGGTTGGGGGAAAAGTGTGGTGACCACCGGTTACGGCGGTTTGTTCAGTGGAGACGGCGATGACGATCAATACTATACCGAGACATTCGGCGGCACTTCGGCAGCCTCCCCGATGATCGCCGGTGCTGCGGCATGTCTGCAGGGTATCTACTTCGCCGAGTACGGGTTTCCCCTCTCCCCTGACGCTGTTGTCGGACTGCTAACGAATACGGGATCTCTGCAGCCTAATCCGACCGAATGGATCGGCCCACGCCCCAATCTTATAGCAGCGAATCAGTTTCTGCCTCCGCCCGGCATCACTGCAATGCCGCTCCATATAGACACCTGGGTCGTGGGAGGACAAAGCACTATTGTGGGAGTGCTTCTGACCAACAGGGATTATTCGTCTCCTGTTGATTTCACAATCGAGATAGAAGACTCACTCGAAGGACTTGCCTCGCCAGGATGGATTGAGGTTTCGCCGATGAGTGGTACGATTGCGTCAGGAGGGATGCAGGACCTTCTAATAACTCTGTCATCTGACATTCTCGCTGATACAACCTACAACTACAAAGGTATGATTACTGTCGACTACGGCACCTGGTCTCCGCTCAGAATTCCCGTATTTTTCGATGTCATGTGTAATGATACCGACTATGCGAATGTTGACAGCGATAGCCCACCTCAGCCCGATTTCGAATGGGTCGATATTACATCGATAGGCACTCGGCTGGATCCCGACGATTTTCACAACGCAGCTATTCCCACATCCGCACTTGATGACGGCACATCTCGGAAGATTTCAATTGGCTTCCCCTTCAACTTCTATAACGGCGTATTCACCTCTCTGTATGCCGGAGTCAACGGTGGTCTTTCCTTTGTCTCCGATGAAGTCAACATCGACGGCTACTTTGCCGACATCGGGTTTCCGTCTCCGGGGATAGACGCATTGCTTGCAGCTTTCTGGGAGGATCTGAGCATCGATTCAATTGGTGCGGGGCATGGAGCGATATATTACTATAACTCTTCCGGCAACGATTCGCTGGTGATAGAATACCATGAGGTCGGCAACTTCCATCAGATTGCCGACAGCATGATCACTTTTGAGGTCATTCTCACTTCGGACCACACGATAACCTTTCAGTATCTTGAAGTGGGCAGCTACGGATTAGGATTCTCAGCCCTGGTGGGGATGAGTCGTGACGAGGGTTGCCGATTCACAGAATATCTTTCATCAGGCGCTCCATCGTCGAATGTTTTGCATGATTCATTGCGTGTCGACTTCATTCCCACGTACGAGTTTGTCATGCCGTCCGGTGATACCGACGGCTCAGGTGATATTGACATCGATGATGTCGTCTATCTGATCGGATATATCTTCAGCGGCGGACCGGCGCCTACTCCGCTTGATGTTGGCGACTGCGAGTGCAGTGGTGAGATTGATATCGATGATATCGTGTATCTCGTGGCATATATCTTCCTGGCAGGCCCTGAGCCTTGCAGCTATACCCCTTGACCACACTCCCATAGAGAGAACAGCTCCTATCAAGCAGCCATTAGCGCCATGCTGCCTCGTTGAGAAATCTCCTGCGGAGAGATAGAATTTGAATATATGAAATATTGCTTCGAGGCTAGTGGAATGTAGCAAGCAGCGGCTGGTCAAGTGGGAACAATGTACCCGGGAACATGCCTAACGCGAACACCCCCATAACTGCAATGACAAGCGCGACGAAAAGGAAAGCTGGATAGGTCACCGGCCGGTATTCGGTTTCCGTATCGATCATGAACATTACAACAACCACTCTGAGATAGTAATACACTGAGATGAGTGTGTTGATCACTGCTATGACAACAAGAGGAATGTGTCCTTTTAGGATGGCAGCCTTGAAAATCATGAACTTCGCCGTAAAGCCCGCCGTCGGGGGGATGCCGGCCAACGAGATCAGAAATAGCGCCATCGTTGCAGCAAGAATGGGATGCCTTCTGCCAAGACCCGTGAAGCTGGTCAGGTCATTGTCCCCATCAGATTTGGACTCAACTATGACAAGCACCATGAAGGCGCCGATGTTCATAACTGTATAGCAGAGCATATAGAATGCGACCGCAGATACCGCATCGCTGCTGGCGGTTGCGAAGGCAATCAGCATATATCCGGCATGAGCAATCGATGAGTAAGCGAGCATCCGTTTCACGTTGGTCTGTGAGAGAGCGATCAGATTGCCCGTGAACATCGTCATCACTGAAAGCGACCAGAAAATCGAGGATATCTCGGTAGCATGCTCGCCAAACGCGAATATGAACACTCTCGCCATGACTGCGATTGCGGCAGCCTTCGGCCCTGCGGACATGAAGGCTGTGATCGTCGTGGGAGAACCCTCGTAGACGTCCGGCACCCACATATGAAACGGGAATGACGCCAATTTGAACGCCAGTCCGATCAACAGCAAGCCTCCACCGATCATCAGGAAGAGTCCTGAGTTTTCGAATGCATAGCTGCCGGAACTGAATGCCTGCGCAATCGATGTGGTTCCGAGCGCCCCATATATGAATGCGATGCCGAACACCAGGAAGCCGGTGGCGAATGCTCCAAGCAGGAAGTACTTGAGAGAGGCTTCATTCGACTTAAGATCATTGCGACGGAATCCGGCAAGGACATACAAAGCGACAGACATGATCTCAAGCCCGACAAAGAACACTATCAGATCAGCCGCGGACGCCATCATCATCATGCCGAGCGTCGCAAAGAGTATGAGCGCATAATATTCGCCTGCTGGGAGATTTCGCAATCTGACGTAATTATCCGACATGAATATTACGAGCAGCGATCCGAGCAGAAAGATCATCTTGAAAAGCGATGAAAACAGGTCAATAGTATAGAGCCCGGCGAAAGTGGAAACGTCGCTTCCCCAATTGAACCACACCGCAAGGCATGCCGCCATAATGCCTATCCATGAGATGTGACCGGTCAGCCAGCGCTTCTCCCGGGGCATAAATGGCGCAACGAGCATCACCAGCAGGGCAAACCCTCCTATGATCAATTCTGGAGCTATTGCCGCGTAGTCAATTCGTGGAAAGTCAAGTTCCATATTCGCGCCTCAATTCGAGCACACTGCCCGATATTTAGAATCCTCAGCCGCCATTAAAGCCGACCTTAACTTCGCCTGCGGTTACAATTATCGGAACAGTGCGTTGACCATTGGAATGCTTGAGTGCATCGTCAGCATACTTCTTACTGGCCGTAACATCGAACTCGATGTAAGAAACACCACGCTTCTTCAAATCTTCCATCGCCGCCGCACAGTAAGGGCATCCCGGTTTTGTATAGATCGTTACTTCTGACATCTAATCCACCTCTTTCTCATTATCCGCCGCATTTCCATCCGAATACTCGACTCCATCCAACAATTGCGGGACCTCTTCGTTTTGCACGTATGAGACCTTCAGAAGCAAAGACCCGATCGACTTTTCCATCGGCTTGAAGAATGTGTTCGGATAAATGCCGATCCAGAAGATCAGCACGGTCAACGGCAGAAGGATCAGCTTCTCCCTGAGATTTATGTCTGTCAGATTACGGTTCTCTTCTCTCGTAATTTCACCGAAAACGACCCGCTGGAGCATCCAGAGCATGTATCCTGCGGCAAGAACGATCCCGATTGCAGCGATAACCGCGTAAGCAACATTTGCCTTGAAAGTCCCGAGGAGAATCAGGAATTCGCCGACGAATCCATTTGTGAATGGTAGTCCGATCGAAGACAGCGTCACGATGATGAAGAACGTAGTCCACACCGGCATTGAGGTGAAGAGACCGCCAAGATCGGCAATGAGTCTCGTATGCCTCCGCTCATAGATCATGCCTACTATCAGGAAGAGGGCACCGGTCGAGATGCCGTGATTGATCATCTGTATGATCGAACCTTCCATGCCCTGCATATTCAGGGCAGCCATTCCGAGCATCACGAATCCGAGATGTGACACGGATGAAAATGCGACAAGCGATTTCACATCCTTCTGTACCATGGCAACGAGAGCGCCGTAAATGATGCCAATGATTGCAAGCACTGATATCAGAGGTACGAACTGAACAAACGCCGCCGGGAAAAGCGGTATGCAGAACCTCAGGAAACCGTAGGTTCCCATCTTCAGCAGCACGCCTGCAAGAATAACACTTCCCGCCGTCGGCGCTTGCACATGGGCATCCGGAAGCCACGTGTGGAACGGGAACATCGGTACTTTGATCACAAATGCCAGAGCGAAGGCGGCGAAGAGCCACATTTGTATTGAACTCCCGATTACAAGGTCGCCCATCCGCGTGAGATCGAACGAATAGAATCCGTTTGCATAATAGTGCATCACGAACAGCGCCACGATTGCAACCAGCATGAGTAACGAGCCGACCAGCGTAAAGAGAACAAACTTAATTGTCGCATATACTTTATTTGCGCCACCCCAGATCCCTATCAGGAAATACATCGGAATCAGCATCAACTCCCAGAAGACGTAGAACAGAAAGAGATCAAGGGACATGAATACGCCGACCATTCCGACTTCAAGCAGCAGCATAGATATCAGGAAGCCTTTGAGCCTGTCCTTGATTGCGTTCCATGATGACCAGATCGAGAGCCACGACAGAAATGTAGTCAGGATGAACAGCCAGATGCTCAGGCCGTCGATACCGACGTGATAGCTTATGCCCAGAGAACTGATCCAGGGGATATTGACAACGAATTGCATTGCATCTGTCGATGAATCGAATCTGAAATAAATATAGAGTGAAACAATAAACGTGATCAGGCTGACTGCAAAGGCGATTCCCTTAAGGGTCGATTCGGCTTTGCGATTCACCAGCAAGAGCAGAAATATGCCGACAAGTGGCAGCGCAGCAACGATTGTCAAAATATATTGATCCATCCTACCTCAACGATATAAAGAACGCCAGCACGATAACCGCTCCACCCAGGAATATCAGTGCGTAGTTTCGCAGATAGCCGGTTTGAATAGTCCGGGTAGTGCTCGAGAATGACTTCACCATCGATGCAAGTCCGTTGACGAAGCCGTCGATGAGCACGATGTCGACTACCTTCCAGAGAAACAGAGAGAGATTCACAATGGGACGGATTACTATGGCGCTGTATATCTCATCAACATAATACTTGTTATATATCAGCTTGTGCAATCCGGAGAACTTCTTCTGCAGAGACGTTGCCATTTGCGGTTTCTTCAAGTACAACAGATACGCGAAATAGATGGAGACAAGCACAAGCGCAACGGAGATGGCCATCAATAAGTACTCCGTCGAATGCGCATGATGGGCCGACTCATGAATGAGCTGTTCGCCGCGAGCAAAAACAGGATGCAGGAAGTGTTCGAAACGATTCCCGCCTCCCAGCGCCGCCGGAATACCTACCCAGCCACCGGCCACAGAGAGCACAGCCAGAGACACCAGTGTGAAGAGCATATTCTTCGGTGATTCATGAAGATGTTCTGCGGTGCGCTTGTCATACCTCGGTTTGCCATAGAAAGTCAGGAATATCAACCTGAACATGTAGAACGCAGTCAGTCCGGCCGTGATCACACCCAGTACCCAGAAAAGAACATTTCCATGCCCTGATGAGAACGACTTCCAGAGTATCTCGTCTTTCGAGAAGAATCCCGATAGCCCCGGTATCCCCGATATCGCAAGGGTGGCAACCAACATGGTCCAGTAAGTAACCTTGATCTTCGACTTCAGTCCACCCATCTTTCTCATGTCCTGCTCATCTGACATAGCGTGTATCACCGATCCGGCTCCGAGGAAGAGCAGCGCCTTGAAGAACGCATGCGTCATAAGATGGAAGATACCGGCAGTGAATGCGGCAACGCCGCAGGCAAGAAACATATAGCCAAGCTGTGAGATTGTCGAATAGGCCAGCACTCTCTTGATGTCATTCTGTGCAAGTCCCATCGTCGCAGCGAAGAA
>Ga0180009_10004189_pt1 | contig 16061 bp, 15 predicted proteins | sample OS_PC_MetaG_FD_123537 | JGI IMG/M metagenome (GOLD analysis project Ga0180009, IMG submission 123537) | Groundwater microbial communities from the Aspo Hard Rock Laboratory (HRL) deep subsurface site, Sweden - OS_PC_MetaG | ecosystem: Environmental > Aquatic > Deep subsurface > Groundwater...
CCCCGCTGCAAATGGACTTGACCCTTTTCAGCCAGATGGACAGTGTGAACGCATGGCTGAAACCCTGAATTCGCGCGCAGGAATCGGCATGACCTCGGCGCGCACCCGTGGCCGCATGATCGAACGCCTGCGAGAGCAAGGCATCAAGGATTCCATCGTGTTGGCCGCCATGGACAGCGTCCCGCGCCATCTGTTCGTCGATCAGGCGTTGGAGTCGCGCGCCTATGAAGACACCGCCCTGCCGATTGGTTTTGGTCAGACCATTTCCAGTCCTTATATCGTGGCACGCATGGCCGAGTTGGCGCGTCATGGCGAAAACGGTCGCGGTCATGATCTCGGGCGCGTGCTGGAAATTGGCCTCGGCTGCGGCTACCAGGCTGCTGTATTGGGCAAATTGGCGCGCGAGGTGATTTCCATGGAGCGCATCGCCGCGCTGGTGGGAAAAACCCGTCCGCGTTTGCGTCAGCTCAGAATCAACAACGTCAAACCCAAACATGGCGACGGCATGTCTGGAGCCAAGGATTTTGCGCCGTTTGATGCCATCGTGATTGCCGCCGCATTTGGCGAAGTGCCGCAGGCCCTGCTGCCGCAGTTGGCTGATGGCGGCCGTCTGGTGATGCCGCTGGGCCACGCCACGCAGACCTTGTGCGTGGTGGAACGACAGGGCGACACCTTCACCGAACAGTTGCTTGAAGGCGTGAAGTTTGTGCCCCTGCTCCCCGGGGTGGCGTAATGAAAATCACAGCCGGTGTCAGCATGAAAACCTTCGGGTCGAGCCTGTTAATACTGAGTCTGCTGGGGTGCGTTGCATCCAGCCCTGCACCAGTGAGTGATCGGTCGCTGCCACACGCGGCGGTCAAATCCGAACCAGCCCGCCCCGTCACGCCGCAGATCACACCCTCAACCAATGGTCTGCACACGGTGCAGCGAGGCGATACCTTGTACGCCATCGCGTTTGCAAACAACCTGGATTACCGCGAGATTTCCAGTTGGAACCAGCTCGGTTCGCCTGATCGTATTTTGATCGGACAGGTTCTGCGGCTAACCGCACCATCGAGTGGGGCGCCATCAAGCGCTGGAGTCGAAATTACGCCACTAGGCAGTGTCGCGCAGCCGAAAGCACGCCCACTGACCGAACCCTCCATCGTGCGCACGCCCCAGGCTGTTCTGCTGGACTATAGCGAAGCCAATTGGGCGCAAGTTACTGCCCCACCCCCCGCAGTCGCTGTCGCAACGTTGCCGGTTCCAGTGCCGGCAACGGTTCCGCCACCACCATCGCCGCCAGCGCCGGTCATTTCTGCGGATGGCACAGTAGATAATTGGTTATGGCCTGCCGAGGGCACCCTGGCCGGCCGTTTCGGCGCTGCGGGTGGCAAGGGAATCGATATAGTAGGCACTCGAAATTCACCGGTAAAAGCGGTGGCATCGGGCAAGGTGGTGTACAGTGGCAGCGGTTTGCGGGGATACGGACAACTATTAATCGTCAAGCATTCGGGTGAGTTCTTATCAGCCTATGCACATAATGAGACGATACTGGTTAAAGAGGGTGACACGGTAACTGCCGGGCAGAAAATTGCCAGGATGGGTGACACCGACACCGATCGAGTAAAGTTGCATTTTGAAATCCGTCGTTACGGAAAACCACTCGATCCCTTGAACTATTTGCCGGAGCGCTCATGAGCCGCAAACCCAGCGATGAATCAGATGATTTGGCGCCTGAAGAAACGGAATCCGAGAAAGTCGCGCCTGCCGATAGCAGTGATGAACTGGCTTCGGCCATTCTTCATGAACCGCAGGTCGACGTCACCCAGCTCTACCTGAACGAAATCGGCAAGGCGCCGCTGTTAACCGCGGCAGAGGAAGTTGCTTTGGCGCGGCTCGTCGTGCTGGGCGACTTCGACGCCCGCCAGACCATGATCGAGCGCAACCTGCGCTTGGTGGTCAATATCGCCAAGCATTATGCCAATCGTGGACTGACCCTGCTCGACCTGGTGGAAGAGGGCAATCTCGGCCTCATCCACGCGCTGGAAAAATTCGATCCCGAGCGCGGCTTCCGTTTTTCGACTTACGCCACCTGGTGGATTCGTCAGAACATCGAGCGTGCGATCATGAATCAGTCGCGTACCATTCGCCTGCCGGTGCACATCATCAAGGAACTCAACATCTACCTGCGCGCCAAGCGCCATCTGGAAACACATGGTGTGACCGATGCCAGCGCCGACGACATCGCTGCGCTGACTGACCACCCGGTAGATGACGTCCGCCGCATCATGCAGCTCAACGAGCGGATCGCCTCGCTCGATGCGCCGCTGGATGTCGATCCTTCACTGTCGCTGGGTGAAGCAATCGCCGACGACAATGCCCACCTGCCGGACGATATGCTCCAGCTCGAAGAGATCGAGCACCACGTCCACGAGTGGCTCACCCAGCTCAACGACAAGCAGCGCTGGGTCATCGAACGCCGCTTCGGGCTGAACAACTGTGAAGCCTGCACCCTGGAAGACCTGGCGCTGGAACTGCAGGTCACGCGCGAGCGCGTGCGACAGATACAGATGGAATCCCTGCGCGTGCTGCGGCAGTTGCTGCGGCGGCGCGGCGTATCGAAAGACGAGCTTTTTTGACGTCATGGCACGCGTCGCTTATCTGACGCACCCTGATTGTCCGCGGCACGACGTTGGGCCGTGGCACCCCGAATCGCCCAAGCGCTGGCAGGCCGTTGATGAGGCCCTGCGAGGCACACCCTGGTTCGGTCAATTGCTGGAAATTACCCCACCGCACGCCACACTTGAACAACTACAGCGCGCCCATGTCATCACCCATGTTGAGTCTGTGCACAACGCTATTCCGGAAAATGGTGTCGCATGGCTCGATCCCGATACGGGCGTCACTCCCTTCAGCTGGGATGCCGCACTGGCGGCAAGTGGCGCAGTGGTGCGCGCGGTTGACGCGCTGATGGCAGGCGAGGCGAACCGCGCCTTCTGCAATGTGCGACCGCCGGGGCATCATGCCGAAGCCGATCGGGCGATGGGGTTTTGCCTGTTCAACAACGTCGCAGTCGGGGTGATGCATGCCCTGCATGCCCACTCGCTGCAGCGTGTCGCGCTGGTGGATTTCGATGTGCATCACGGCAATGGGTCGGAAGACATTTTGCTTAACGAGCCGCGCGTGTTGCTGTGCTCCAGTTTTCGCCACCCGTTTTATCCCTACAGCGGCTCGCAGGCACATGCCGGCTACATCCCCGCGCCCTTGCCGCAAGGGGCGGACGGCGTGCAGTTCCGTGCTGCGGTCAGGCAGCTGTTTTTGCCGGCGCTGGAAGCATTCCAGCCTGAGCTGGTTTTTATTTCCGCCGGTTTCGACGCCCACCGCGACGACCCGCTCGGCGGACTCAATCTGGTCGAGACCGACTACGCCTGGATTACCCATGAGTTGTGTGCGCTGGCCGATCGTCATGCGCAGGGACGCGTGGTGTCGGTGCTCGAAGGCGGTTACGACCTCGCGGCGCTTGGGCGCTGCGCAGTCGCACATGTGGAAGCAATGCAATGATCAACTGGTCACACATCGACACCGTCTTCCTCGACATGGACGGCACTCTGCTTGATCTCCATTTCGATAACCATTTCTGGCTCGAGCACATGCCGCGCCGTTATGCCGAGTATCACGGCCTCGCACCGGACATCGCGCGCGCGCATCTCACTGCCCATTACGAACGCCATGCCGGCACCCTCAACTGGTATTGCCTGGATTTCTGGAGCAGCGAACTCGCGCTCGACATCGTGCAGCTGAAGGAAGAGGTGGTGCACCTGATCGCCGTGCGCCCGGACGTTCCGGCGTTTCTGGACGCCGTGCGTAGCTCGGGTCGTCGGGTGGTCATGGTCACCAACGCACACCCCAAAAGCCTCGACCTGAAAATGCGCGAAACCAAAATCGATGCCTATTTCGATGCACTGATTTCGTCTCATCAGATCGGCATACCCAAGGAGCACCCGGAATTCTGGCAGGGTTTGCAGGGGATTGAACCGTTCGACAGGCAGCGAACGTTATTTGTCGATGACAGCCTGCCGGTGTTGAAGAGTGCGCAGGCGTATGGGATTGAGCAGTTGCTGGCGGTGTGTAATCCGGATTCGAAGCAGCCGCATAAGGATTGTGGGGCGTTTTTGGCGATTACGAGTTTTGGGCAGGTGATGCCGGGCTAGGGTGCGCTGGCCGGGAGTTGCCCGGCGGCAAGTTACTTTCTTTTGCTTCGCCAAAAGAAAGTAACCAAAGAAAAGGCGACCCCATCATCCCCGAATTCCCGAAAATCGAGCCTGCCGGGTGGGCGGCAAAGAACTCGCCCCGCTTTTGTAATGCTGATTAATTTTTGTGAGCGAGGCTCAAACACCTTTGCCGCTGATCCACCCGGCAGGCTCGATTTTCGGCGGGACTGAGAGGGGAAAAACAAAAACCAGAGCGCCAATGACGGTTCGTTTTTGATTGCTATTTGAGCCTCAAACATCCGCTGTAATAAACGTTGAGCCGTACGTGAGTTTTTTCTTGTTCACAAGGTTAAGGAAGTGTTGATAAATGGCCTCACCATTGCCCATAGTGCGCCAAATCGCTTGGTTGTCGCTCTTGCCGCAACTAGCGTTGCTTGCCGTGGTGATTGGAGCATTAAACCTGGCAGGAATTGAGAACGCCGCAATTGTTGGGGCGATGCTGTATTTGTCGACGTCGTTTTTCATGCGATTTTTTGTTGCGCGTGAACACAGGCGGGGAATTGCTCTCCTTAAACAAGAGAGATTTTCTGACGCAATTCCTTGTTTTGAGAAAAGCTATTTGTTCTTTTCTCGGCATTCTTGGGTTGATCGATGGCGTTATTTGATAATGCTGTCGTCCTCACGTGTTGGTTATCGAGAAATGGCGTTACTTAATATCGGATTTTGCCAATCTTTACTTGGTAAAAGGGAGGATGCAATGCATACCTATGAACGTGTGCAAACAGAATTTACAGGGAGCAAGATGGCCGAGATCTCACTCCGTATGTTGCGTCCAGAAGATAAATAAATTACCCAAAAACTTTCTTAGAAGACGCGATCCGTAGGCGCAATGGGCCGAATTGGCATCGTATCACAAGCATGTGTACTGCCCGTACACTACCCTGGTTTTGACTTGCATCCCCTCTCAGCCCCGCCGAAAATCGAGCCTGCCGGGTGGATCAGCGGCAAAGGTGTTTGAGCAACGCTACAAAAAACCAAATTAAAAACAGCAAAGCGGGGCGAGTTCTTTGCCGCCCATCCGGCAGGTGCAATTTTCGGGGTTTCGGGGATGTTGGGGTCGCCTTCTTTTGGTTACTTTTCTTGGCGAGACAAGAAAAGTGACTAGTCGCCGGGCTACCCCCGGCCAACGGTCAGCAATTCAGTAATGCCCTTAACTACAACGTTCTGCCACAAGGTGAGCCCAGCGTGAGCGACTAAGCCACCGGCTCAATCAAAACCGCCGCCGCCACACTTCTGCCTTCGGCAATCAAAATGTTATAAGTCCGACACAACGCCCCCACATCCATCACCTCCAACCCAATCCGGGCCTCCACCAGCGCCCGAGTCAGGGAAGGGTGCGGAAACCGCAAGCGATTGCCGGTGCCGAACAGCAGGATATCAAGATCACGTTGCGCAACCCAATCGAAGTGCTCGGCGGTGAGCGCCTCAAAACCCAGTCCGGCCCAGGGGGCGACTTCGATGCCCTGCGATGAAAGCAACAGGCTTGATTCATGGCGATGGCCGTTGATGAGGACATGATCATCTCCGTAGCCGGTGAATAGCCGCTGGTTGGCGTCGGTGTTGAGGTGCAGTTTCATGACCAAACCTTAGCAGATTCCGCCTGATTCGTGAGGGGGGGTGCCCAGCCAGCACTTCCGTGCCCTGCGACGCCCGGTTTAGTTTGCCCGTGCACCGTGCCTCCGGTAAAATCGCTTGTTTTCCAAGGCTTTGTTTTGCTTTGGTTTTGTGCAGGTTGATTAGGAAGAAAGCCGTGACGGCAGATAAAAACCCACGTTTACGCACGATCAATAAATCGTCCAAGCTCGATAACGTTTGCTATGACATCCGCGGGCCGGTGATGGCGCGCGCCAAGAAGATGGAGGATGAAGGGCAGCGCATCATCAAGTTGAACATCGGTAATCCGGCGCCGTTTGGTTTTGATGCGCCCGAGGAAATTGTGCAGGATGTAATCGTCAACTTGCCTAACGCTTCGGGTTATAGCGATTCGAAGGGCTTGTTTTCGGCGCGCAAGGCGATCATGCATGAGGCGCAGCGCAAGGGCATTGCCGGGGTGCGTACCGATGACATCATCATTGGCAACGGCGTATCCGAGTTGATCGTGATGGCTATGCAGGCGCTGCTGGACAGCGGCGACGAGGTGCTGGTGCCGGCACCTGATTACCCCTTGTGGACGGCAGCAGTGAGCCTGGCAGGCGGCAAGCCATGCCACTATATCTGCGACGAGGGCGCCGGCTGGTTGCCGGATCTGGACGATATCCGTTCCAAGATCACGACGCACACGCGCGCGATTGTCATCATCAACCCGAACAATCCGACAGGTGCGCTGTATCCGGACGATATGCTGTTGGGGATTCTTGAAATTGCACGGGAAAACCAGTTGGTTGTGTATGCCGACGAAATCTACGACAAGGTGTTGTATGACGGCGCGACGCACACCTCGATCGCCTCGCTGGCCGATGATCTTCTGATAGTGACGTTCAATGGTTTGTCGAAGAATTACCGTGCCTGTGGCTACCGCGCGGGCTGGATGATCATATCGGGCGACAAACGTCATGCCGCGGATTATCTGGAAGGTCTCAACATGCTGGCGTCGATGCGCCTGTGTTCCAACGTACCAGGGCAATACGGGATACAAACGGCGTTGGGCGGCTACCAAAGCATTACCGATCTGGTTGCGCCGGGCGGGCGGTTGGCGCGTCAACGTGACCTGGCGCATGACATGCTGACGTCGATTCCCGGCATTACCTGTGTGAAACCCAAGGCGGCGATGTATTTGTTCCCGCGGATGGATCCCAAGTTGTATCCCATCGAAGACGACCAGAGTTTCATCCTCAAACTGCTGGAGGAGGAACGGGTGCTGGTGGTGCAGGGAAGTGGATTCAACTGGCCGCAGCCCGATCACCTTCGGGTGGTTTTCCTGCCGCATGAAGAAGAGTTGTCCAAGGCGATTACACGGATGAGCCGGTTTTTTGACCGCCAGCGTGCGCGCCGCTGATTTTATATACATACGAGATAACTTAATGAAACCCATCAATGTTGGCCTGCTGGGCCTGGGAACCGTCGGTGGCGGCACACTCACTGTGCTGCGCCGCAATGCTGAAGAAATCAGCCGTCGCGCTGGCCGTGAAATTCGTGTGATCCGCGCCGCCGTGCGCAATCTGGAAAAAGCCCGTGAGCTCGCGGGCGACCTGCCGCTGTCGACCAACCCGTTCGACGTGGTCGATGATCCCGAAATCGATATCGTGGTCGAGCTGATCGGCGGGCTGGAGCCGGCTCGCGAACTGGTGATGCAGGCAATCGCCAACGGCAAGCATGTGGTCACCGCCAACAAGCATCTGGTCGCCAAACACGGCAACGAGATTTTTGCGGCGGCGCAGGCCAAGGGCGTGATGGTTGCGTTTGAAGCTGCGGTGGCGGGTGGCATTCCCATCATCAAGGCACTGCGCGAAGGCCTCACTGCAAACCGCATCGAATGGCTGGCCGGCATTATCAACGGCACCAGCAACTTCATCCTCACCGAAATGCGCGACAAGGGTGCCGCCTTTGAGGACGTGTTGAAAGAAGCGCAGGCGCTGGGCTACGCCGAAGCCGATCCGACCTTCGACATCGAAGGCATCGACGCCGCGCACAAGCTCACCATCCTGTCGGCGATTGCGTTCGGTATCCCGATGCAGTTCGATCGTGTGTACACGGAAGGGATCTCCAAACTCACGCGTGAAGACGTGAAATATGCCGAGGAGTTGGGTTATCGCATCAAGCTGCTGGGCATTGCGCGCCGCGCCGAAAATGGTATCGAATTGCGCGTGCATCCCACGCTGATCCCCGAGCGCCGTTTGATCGCCAACGTCGATGGTGCGATGAACGCCGTACTGGTGAAGGGCGACGCCGTCGGCCCGACGCTGTATTACGGTGCTGGTGCCGGTGCCGAGCCGACGGCTTCCGCCGTGGTGGCCGATCTGGTTGATGTGACCCGTCTGCACACTGCCGACCCGCATCACCGGGTGCCGCATCTGGCGTTCCAGCCCGACCAGCTGGCGGATACGCCGATCCTGCCGATGGAAGAGGTGCGCACGTCTTATTACCTGCGTCTGCGCGCCTTTGACCGTCCCGGCGTGCTGGCCGACATCACCCGCATTCTGGCTGACAGCGATATCTCCATTGATGCGATGGTGCAGAAGGAACCGGCCGAAGGTGAAGAGCAGGTCAACATTATTCTGCTGACCCACATCACCGTGGAAAAGAACATCAACGCCGCGATCACCAAGATCGAGGCGCTCGACAGTGTGGCGGGGCAGGTCATGCGCATTCGCCTTGAAGAATTGGCTGCGCGATAGGCACCGGGACTCAACCATGAACTACATCAGCACGCGCGGGCGCGCCCCGCAACTCCGCTTCTCCGAAATCCTGCTCGGCGGGCTGGCCAACGACGGCGGCCTGTATGTGCCGGAAAGTTATCCGCGTTTCAGCGCGGACGAACTCGCGGCGATGCGCGGCATGAATTACCGTGAACTTGCCTTCGAAGTGCTGTCGCGTTTGATCGACGACATCCCGCACGACGACCTGCGTGCGCTGATCAACAAAACCTACACCGCTGAGGTGTACCGGTATGCCAACCCGGGCGAAAATGCAGAAGACATTACCCCGCTGAAAACGCTGGAGCCCGGCCTCCACGTGCTGGCGCTGTCGAACGGCCCGACGCTGGCGTTCAAGGACATGGCCATGCAGTTTCTCGGCAATCTGTTCGAGTACGTGCTGGACAAGACTCATGGTGAGCTGAACATTCTCGGTGCGACCTCGGGCGATACCGGCTCAGCCGCCGAATACGCGATGCGTGGCAAGCGCGGCATTAGCGTGTTCATGTTGTCGCCGGAGCATGGCATGACGCGCTTTCAGCAGGCGCAGATGTATGCCCTCCAAGACGACAATATCCACAATCTGGTGATTCGCGGGGTGTTCGATCAGTGCCAGGACATCGTCAAGGCGGTATCGAACGATCTCGAATTCAAAGCCACCCATCGTATTGGCGCGGTTAACTCGATCAACTGGGCACGGGTCGCCGCGCAAAGCGTGTATTACTTCAAGGCCTATTTTGCCGCGACACACAGCAACGACCAGAGCGTCTCGTTCTCGGTGCCGTCGGGCAACTTCGGCAACGTCTGCGCAGGTCATATCGCGCGCCAGATGGGCTTGCCGATCAACAAGCTGATCGTCGCCACCAATGAAAACGACGTGCTCGACGAGTTTTTCAAGACCGGCGTCTATCGGCCGCGCCCGCAAACCAAGCACACCTCCAGCCCGTCGATGGATATTTCCAAGGCCTCCAACTTCGAGCGCTTCATCTTTGATATGGCCGATCGCGATGCCGAGAAAATTCGCAGCTTGTGGGAAGCCGTCGAATCGGGCGGCAGTTTTGATCTTAATGCCGATGGCCTGTTCGACAAGATTGCCCACTATGGCATCGTCTCGGGATCGAGCAATCATGCCAACCGCATCGACACCATCCGCACGGTATACGAGGTCTACGGCACGATGGTTGACCCGCATACCGCCGATGGCATCAAGGTCGGGCTGGAACATCGCGAGCCCGGTGTGCCGCTGATCTGCATGGAAACCGCGCAGCCCGCCAAGTTCGACGATTCGATTCGCGAAGCGATCGGCATCGAGCCGGTACGGCCGGCCGAACTCGCCGATCTGGAAAAATTGCCGCAGAAAAAACATGTCATGGACGCCGACGTCAAGGCAGTCAAGCAATTCATCGTCGAACAGGTTGGCTGAAGTATTCGTCCAGCAACGATGGGTCACCTGGGCATATCAACAAAACCTGTTCTTTCAGCGAGTTGGTGGCGCAGGCGCAGGCCTGTACCGTTTGTGTCGACCACCCGCCGCATGGGACGCGCCCAGTTTTTAGCATTTCCTGCATTCCGTTTGTTGATCATCGGCCAGGCACCAGAGCCGCGCCTTGACCGACACCGTGCAGGCTTGGCGTGATGTATCGCCGGACTATTTCCCGCTGCCGCATCACGGCCCGCTCAAGCGTAACCCCTGGTTCGAGCAAGACGTCTTGCCGGACCTGAAAAATCGGGTTGGAACCACGCTGGCGACAGGCGATAATGGCGCCAGCACGTAATCAGCATCTACACATTAGACAGAACCTGACCCATTATGAAACTTGTCTCATCGCTCACCAGCCCCTTCGGCCGTAAGGCCCGTATCGTGCTGCTGGAAAAAAAGATTCCATGCCAGCTTCAGGTGGAAAACCCGTGGCTGCCCGATAGCGTTGTCGCCACGATCAACCCGCTCGGCAAGGTGCCGGTGCTGATGCTGGAAGATGGTGTCAGCGTGTTTGATTCGCGCGTTATCGTCGAATATCTCGATCACATCAGCCCGGTCGGTCACCTGATCCCAAACGAACCGAAAAGCCGCATGATCGTGCGCGGTGTTGAAGCGCTGGCCGATGGCGTCACCGACGCAGCGGTATTGGTTTTTCTGGAGAGGAAACGCCCGCCCGAACAGCAGAGCGCTGACTGGCTGACCCTGCAGAATAAAACTCTGTTCAGTGGCCTCGAAGCCTTGTCCGAAGCCCTCGGCGAAAAGCCCTGGTTCCTGGGCAACAGCATGACCCTGGCAGATGTGGCGTGCGGCTGCATGTTGGGTTATCTGGATTTCCGCTTCAGCGAAATCGATTGGCGCAGCGCGCACCCCAACCTCGCCAAATTGGCCGACAAGCTTGCTACACGCCCGTCGTTCGTCGAGACTGTCCCAGTCCTTTAAGCGGAGAACGCCCCATGCCCCATGAAATCGCAACCCTCGCTGGCGGCTGCTTCTGGTGCATCGAATCGGTGTTCAACCGCTTGCGCGGCGTCAAGTCCGCCGTGTCCGGTTACATGGGCGGCCAGATGCTTAATCCTACCTACAAGGACATCTGTAACGGCGACACCGGCCATGCCGAAGTGGTGCAGGTGACGTTTGATCCCGCCGAAATTACCTATCGTGAAGTGCTGGAAATCTTCTTCACCCTGCACGATCCCAGCCAATTGAACCGGCAAGGCAACGACGTCGGCACCCAATATCGTTCAGCTATTTTCTGGCATACGCCTGAACAAAAGGCCGAAGCCGAAGCCGTCATCGCAGAACTCAACGCAGCCAAACAATTCGATGCACCCATCGTCACCGAAGTGACCGATGCGGTGACGTTTTATCCGGCCGAGGACTACCATCAAGGGTACTTCGACCAGAACCCCAATCAGCCGTATTGCCAGTTCGTGGTGGCGCCGAAGGTGGTCAAGGCTCGGGCGAAATATGCAGGGCGTCTGAAAGATTAAGGTTTTTTATTGGCCGGCTGGGGTTATCTGAAATTGGCGGCTATCGACCCTAAGCGAGCGCAGCAAAAATCACAGTCGATTCCTGCTGGCAGCGGTGAAGCAGCCCTTCAACGAATCAAGTGAACTGGCGGCCTGTTTGCGGGACGACCGGTTGAGCACCTTGCAGCAAAGTGCAGCTTGGCCCACTACGCCCCGCGATCACGCGGTCCAAGGAAGAACCAGAGGATTAAGCCAAGCACGGGCAGCAGCACCACTGCGATTACCCAAATCAGCTTCTTCTCATTCGAAGCAGAACTTTGGAGAATATTGATAATTGCTCAGATATCTCCGATCAGTATCAGGAGACCGAAGACGCCGCTGTATCCGAAGTTCATCATTTTGGTTTCTTCCTTTCAGTGGGTGCTGTTAATCCCTGACGCCCGTTACTTGCGCGCCCTAACAATATTATTGTTGGCGTCCATTATGGCCATGTAACAAAATGATTCGCAATGTATTTCTGGTTTCTGCGTCTCTATAACAATCCCCAATAATACGGACAGGCAGAGGGTTGCTGAACGTCCGCATTTGGATGGTCAGGAGTTGGTGGCCATTCTTCATCTGAACTTTCGTATCTGGCCAATTCCGGAAATGCTATTTTCCGGCCTTTACCCACGAATCCTTCAGCGTCACCGTTCGGTTGAAAACGGGCGCGCGGGTTTTGGAGTCCACGCGGTCCGCCACAAAGTAGCCATGCCGCTCGAACTGAAAGTGATCTTCCGCCGCGGCATCCTGCAGCGCGGATTCCAGTTGCGCACGGATGCTGCGTACGGATTCGGTATTGATGTCGTCAAGGAAGTTTCCGGTTTCCTGGCCGGGCTGCGCGGTCTTGAACAGGCGGTCATATAACCGCACTTCGGCTTCGTAGGCGTGCGCTGCGGACACCCAATGGATGTTGCCTTTGACCTTGACCAAATCGGAGCCGGGGGTGCCGGACTTGGTGTCGGGCAGGTAGTCGCAATGCACGGCGGTGATGGTGCCGTTGGCATCCTTGTCGCATCCGGTGCAGGTGATGACGTAGCCGTAGCGCAGCCGCACTGAGTTGCCCGGGAATAAACGGAAGTAACCCTTGGGCGGGGTTTCCTCAAAGTCTTCGCGTTCGATCCACAGTTCCTTGGAGAGCTTGACGGTGCGTTTGCCCAGTTCGGGCTGCTGCGGGTGGTTGGGGGCGAAGCATTCTTCCGATTGGCCTTCGGGGTAGTTGTCGATGATGAGTTTGACCGGGTCGAGTACAGCGATCCGGCGCAACGCGGTGTCGTTGAGTCCGTCGCGCTGGCTGGCTTCAAACACACTGTAGTCGATCCAGCCGTCGGATTTTGAGACGCCTATCTGGTCGGCAAAACGTTTGAGGCCTTCGGCCGTGTAACCGCGACGACGTGCGCCGACCAGCGTCGGAAGGCGGGGGTCGTCCCATCCGGCGACGTGTTTTTCGTCGACCAGCTGGATCAGCTTGCGTTTCGACAGTACGACGTAGGTGAGGTTGAGGCGCGCGAATTCGACTTGCTGTGGCAGCGGGCGGGGGAAGAAATCACCTTCTGCAAGTTTGTTCAACAACCAGTCGTAGAACGGGCGCTGGTCTTCGAATTCCAGGGTGCAGATCGAATGCGTGATGTGCTCGATCGCATCTTCGATCGGGTGCGCGTAGGTATACATCGGGTAGATGCACCATTTATCGCCGGTGTTGTGGTGATGCGCACGTTTGATGCGGTAGATCGCCGGGTCGCGCAGGTTGATGTTGGGTGAGGCCATGTTGATTTTGGCGCGCAATACGTGCGCACCGTCCGGGTACTCGCCTGCACGCATCGCGTGGAACATCGCCAGGTTCTCTTCAACGCTGCGGCTGCGATGCGGGCTGTCCTTGCCCGGCTCGGTGAGCGTGCCGCGATAGCTGCGCATCTCGTCGGCAGTGAGCGAATCGACATAAGCGTGCCCAGCCTGGATCAGGTATTCGGCGCAGGCGTACATGGTGTCGAAATAGTTCGACGCAAAATACAGATGTTCACCCCAGTCAAAACCCAGCCACTTCACCGATTCGGTGATGGCATCGACGTATTCCTGGCTTTCTTTTTCCGGGTTGGTGTCGTCGAAACGCAGGTGGCACACGCCGCCATAGTCACGCGCCAGGCCAAAGTTCAGGAAGATCGACTTGGCGTGGCCCAGGTGCAGATAGCCGTTGGGCTCGGGCGGAAAGCGCGTTTCCACACGCCCATTCCATTTTCCGGCAGCATTCTGCTCGTCAATGAGATTGCGGATGAAGTTGGCGGCGGGTGCGGGTGGGGTGTCGTGTGACATGGTGAGATGTGATGCCAGAAAGCGTGAATTGTAGCGGGTTAAGCGCGCCGCCATAAATCGTAGCGAGCGGACGTCAGCCAGGTGCGCCCGGAGCGCAGGAACCGGAGTGTATGTGGGTATACATGAGGATTCCGAGCACCGGACGCGCCTGGATCACGCACGCGCAGTAGATTGATGGTGGTGCGCTCAGGTGATGATGCCGCCACCGAGACAGATGGTGCCTTCATAGAGAACGACTGATTGACCCGGCGTGACGGCCCATTGCGGACTGTCGAATGCGAGTTCCAGCGTCTCACCGTCGAGATGGCTGAAGTGGCAGGGCGCATCGGTCTGCCGGTAGCGGGTCTTGGCGGTGTAGGGCTTGTCGGGATCGGGCGCGATGCCGCTGATCCAGTTGAGCTGGCCGGCGGCAAGGGATGATCGTTTCAGCAACGGATGTTCATGCCCCTGCACCACCACCAGTGTATTGCTTGCCATGTCCTTGGCGGCGACGAACCACGGGTCGGTGTTGCCGTCTTTTTGTCCACCGATGCCGAGTCCCTGCCGCTGCCCCAGCGTGTAGTACATCAGCCCCTGATGCTCGCCGATCACGCGGCCTTCGGGCGTTTTCATCTCGCCGGGATTGCGCGGCAGGTAGCGTTCGAGAAACTCACGGAAGTTGCGTTCGCCGATGAAGCAGATGCCGGTGCTGTCTTTTTTGGCGGCGTTGGGCAGGCCGATTTTTTGTGCGATTTCGCGCACTTCGGGTTTAGGCAGATCCGCCAGCGGAAACAGCGCGGGCTGTACCTGGGCCTGACTCAGCCGGTAGAGAAAATAGCTCTGGTCCTTGTTGGCGTCTTGCGCTTTGATCAACGTGGCGCGGCCGTCGGCATCCGTGCCCTTGCCGACGTAGTGTCCGGTGGCGATGTAGTCGGCACCGCGTGCAATCGCGTCGTCGAGAAAGGCCTTGAACTTGATTTCGGCGTTGCACAGCACATCGGGATTGGGGGTGCGTCCGGCCTGGTATTCGGCGAGGAAATAGCTGAACACGCGGTCCTTGTATTCGGCCGCAAAATTGACCGCTTCGATTTCGATGTCGAGCACGTCGGCTACCGCCAGCACGTCGAGAAAATCCTGGCGCGCGGTGCACTGCTCGGTGTTGTCGTCGTCGTCCCAGTTCTTCATGAAGACGCCGAGCACGTCGTAGCCTTGCTGCTTCAACAGATAGGCCGCAACGGCAGAATCGACGCCGCCCGACATCCCGACTACCACGCGCGTGCTCATAGATGGCTCACAAAATCGAGCGGAAAGCGCCGCCCGGCCAGATAGTCCTGCACGCAGCGCATCACCAGCTGGCTGCGGTGCGGAATGGAGCTGGCGGCGAGTTCGTCCGGCGATAGCCATACCGCGCGCACGATGACATCATCCAGCGTGCCGGCATCGTCGAACCCTGTGGCCTGGCAGATGTAGGCGAAGCGCAGGTAGGTGATATCGCGTTTCGGGTAATAGGTGCTGTAGCAACCGAGCAGTGCGAGCGGTTCGACATGATGCGCGGTTTCTTCTAGGGTCTCGCGGCGCACGGCATCGAGCAGGGTCTCGCCGGGTTCCCAATGGCCGGCAGGCTGGTTGAGCCGCAGGCCTTCTGAGGTGTGCTCCTCCACCAGCAGAAACTTGCCGTCGCGTTCAACGATGGCGGCAACCACGACGTGCGGGGTCCAGGTGTCATCAGACATGCAGTTCTTTCCATTCTCCGGGCTGCAGGGTATCCAGCGTCCAGTCGCCGATGGCGGCGCGGATCAGGCGCAGGGTAGGGAAGCCCACTTTCGCGGTCATGCGTCGGACCTGGCGGTTTTTGCCTTCTTTGATAATGAGTTCGATCCAGTTTGTGGGGATGGCCTGCCGATATCGGACCGGTGGAGTGCGCGTCCACAGGCTCGCAGGCTCGGCCATGCATCGAACCTGCGCCGGCTGGGTGACAAAATCGCCCAGATCGACGCCGTGTCGTAGTGGCTCCAGTGCAGCCTCGTCCGGCATGCCTTCCACCTGCGCCCAGTAAGTTTTGGGCAGTTTGTGTTTGGGATCGGCAATCCGGCTCTGGAGCACGCCATCATCGGTTAAAATCAGCAGGCCTTCACTGTCCGCATCCAGACGCCCGGCCGCATACACGCCCGGTAGCGCG
>Ga0180009_10004190_pt1 | contig 16052 bp, 16 predicted proteins | sample OS_PC_MetaG_FD_123537 | JGI IMG/M metagenome (GOLD analysis project Ga0180009, IMG submission 123537) | Groundwater microbial communities from the Aspo Hard Rock Laboratory (HRL) deep subsurface site, Sweden - OS_PC_MetaG | ecosystem: Environmental > Aquatic > Deep subsurface > Groundwater...
AGAAGTTTGTTTGGATCCAGGGCAAATCCGGTGAAGGCTACCTGTGCGACTCGAGCGTCATCTCCGGCGAAGAAGACGTCACCGAGGAAGAGCTGCGCAAGCACTGCATCGGCGACTCCGAGCGCCCCTGGAACGACTAACCAGACCCCCTCCCCGCGACCCTGTTCCAGCCATGCTCTCTTCTCATCACAAAACCGGATCCCAGGTGATTCTCCTTGCCGCCACCGCGGGAACCGTCGTTGTCAATTGGCTGGCCAACCTGCTTCGCTTCGGGGGCCAGACCACCGGCTCAGTGTCCGGCGCTCATCCCACGCTTGTGACCCCGGCGGGCTACGCATTCTCCATCTGGAGCCTGATTTACGTGGGCTTGTTTGCCTTTGCGGCGCTGGCCCTCGGGGACCCCGGCCTCGACCTGAAGCAGCGTCGACGGATCTTCTGGAGCTACCTCGGCAGCTCGGTGTTGAACGCAACCTGGATCGTCGCGTGGCACCTGGGTCTGGTGACCCTGTCCGCGGGTGTGCTTGCGGCCCTGCTCGCTTCGGTGCTGGTGATCTACAAGACGCTCGACAAACATCGCGCGGTCGCTTCGCTCCGCCAGCGCCTTACGATCCTGGTCCCCATCAGCCTCTACGCCGCCTGGTTGTCGGTGGCCACGGTGATCAACATCACCATCGCGGTTCGGGCCAATGGACTCGAGGGCATGCTCTTTCCCTCGGCCATCTGGGCGATGCTGCTGCTCGTCGTGGTCACGGGCCTCACGTTGGTCGTGGCCCTGCCGAGGCGGGATTTCGCCTGGTTGGGCGTGGCGACCTGGGCTCTGGCGGCCGTCGGCGTCGCCCGCCTGGGCGGGCCTTGGGGCAACCTCACCATCGTTGCCTTCAGCCTCGCCGGCCTGCTGGGGCTCGTGGGCGCCACGATGGTGTTAGCTCGTCGCCTGCGATTAGCCAAACCGACCACCGCCGGCTGAGACCCGCCCAGGGTGTCGTTCCCTGCTACTTCGCCTTCTTCGGAAGTCTGAGACGAGCTTGTCGTACTCTCGCTCGAATGCAGGCGAAAATTTCCGGAATGTCGTCCCGGTGTCACCGCCGGGTTTTCATTCACGGCGCTGGTCACCACGTCGGCGCTGGCTTCGGGCACGGCGAGGACTCCTCGAGCAGGAGCAGCAGATCGGTGAGCGAAAAGGGCCTGGCCAGCACCGCGGTGGCGCCGAGACGGCGGGCCTGCTCGCGCGCTGCGGCGTCGTCGGGCTCGGTGATCAGGATCACCGACAGGTCGCGGTCGTGGAAGCGCAGGTACTCCAGGATCTCCAGACCCGTGACGCCGGGCAGGGGCTCGCTGACCACCACCATGTCGAACCGTGGACGAACCGAATCTGGGGCGGGGACCGCTTCATAAAGCAGCATGGCCAGGGCGTCGAACCCGTTGGCGGCGTCGCAGACCGTGTGCCCCTGCCGCTGGAAGGTCAGCGCCAGGAACTCGCGCATGGCGGTGTCACTCGCGGCCAGGAGCACCCGGTGGCATCCACCAGCACCGGCCGGGTGGTGCAGCGACGGAGGCGCTCTGTGGGATCTGGTGCGGTTCTCGATCCTGCTTTGTGTCATGGCTCCGTCTCCTCCTGCCCGTTTCGATGCAGGACAATGTCAATCCGACATGCAATGGGCGGGCCCAGCGAGCACCGTGGGTGCGGTGACGGTTTTTCCGACGATTCGGTCGGGTAGTAATGCAGTTTGCGTGGGTGCGCCGTGGCGAAATGCCGGTGGTGTGGCGATGCTCAGCTAGCGGGCGCGTTCCATGTACTCGAAGCAGTGCTCGTTCGCCGAAGCGCCGTGCAACCTGACGTCGACCAATCGCAGGCTGATTTCCTGCCATCGGCTCACTCCGTCCTCGTTTCGCCATAGGTACTGTCCGCGCCAGTTGCCATTGGCGTAGACTTTCAGCCGGAGAATCTCCTCGCCGACGTTGTAGCGAAACCGCCGACCTTTGCCGAGCACCTTGACGCTGCCCACGGCGGCCTCCTTCCCGGCGGAGACGATATTCACCACCATACCGCGCGCGCTTTCGCAGTTGAGTGCCCAGGAGCCGTGGATGACCGGCTTGGGGGGCGCTTTGGCTGACCGCCCGTAGACCTCCTGGTTGGACCAAAGTAGTGACGTCGCCAGGAGCAGTGCCGCGGCGAGCAGCCCGCCCCAGGGGAAACGGGACTGAAACGCCGAACGAGAAGTACGCATGGTTGCCTCCTTGGTGCAGGCGCCTGCCTGTTGACCGGGCGCACGGCCCGGATATACCGACATGCATCGACGCGAAGTCCCTGCACGCTGCGTGCCACATGCCGGGACAGACCGCAGCGGGTCTACGACCGGAATTACCCAGGTGAGCGCGCCGAGGCATGATCCCGTAGAGGGACGGCCGCGCGAGCTGCTCATCCACCCCGGCTACCAGGGTGATCCCTTGCTGTCTTTCGTGGGGCGCGAGGTCACTGTATCCGGAGTGGTGAGTTGGTCGTGGATGGAGCCGCTGACCTCGGCCTACGGTGACCGCTGCATGTTCTCGAAGCAATGGTCGTTATCTGAGACCCCATGGAGCACATCGCCGTTGAACCGCATGGTGATGGGCTGCCAGCGTTTGACGCCATTGGTATTCCGCCAGAGCAACAGCCCTGTCCAAACTCCGTTGGATGCTCCCTTGAGCTGGAGGATATTTTCTCCGAGCTTGTATTTGAAATCGGACCCCCTACCGAGCACTTTAATGCGACCCAACGCCTCAGTTTGTCCCTTGGCTACGATCTCCACGATCATGCCCTTGGAGCATTCACAGTTGGTGCTCCAGCCGCCAAGGATGGTCCGCGTCACCGCCGGAGCCGGTTGTCCTTTGGCCTCGTTACCGGTCCAAAGGGTTGCTGCTAGCAACAGCACCATCGTTGCGATTGCCATCGCCACCATCAGCGTTGTCACCCAACGTTCTCTCGACCCACCCTCTGCCACCTCGGACCGGGCAGCGCTGAAACTGGTACGCATGACAGCCTCCCTCGTGTGAGGCGCTTTCCGGCCGGACTCTATATCCGGCACTTGCGCCCGCATCCAAGAACACTTGCACTCATCGTGCCAACGGAACCGCTGCCGAGCGGCTGGCGTCTTCGACCAACGCCCAAGCGGGGCAGCTTGCCACACCGGCGCAATCTGCCTCTCCTGGTCGGTACCAAACAGCAGGGTTTCGGCGCAGAAATGCCTCCGCGCGCTCCGGTTAGACATTGGCCTCAGACGCATTATGGCGGTGTGGTGCCGGTTTGAACCGAGCCCCGGTCGAGCGTTCGACCGTCCTGGCCGGATCGCCTGGCGAAAAGCACCGGAACCGGGGAATCGTAAATCACGCGGACCGCCACACGACCGAGCTGGCCTTGGCCGGTCGCCTTGCCGTCCGGTTCTCCCATCACGATGAGGTCGCAGTGGTCCCGCCGGGCAGCCTTGAGCACCGCGTGGGCGGGATGGAGGTCCAGCACGTATTCCATCTCCAAGGGCACCGACAGATCCGTGATGCCCTCGAGAAACCGATCGTAGGCGTGCCTGGCATAGGTCAACACGATCTCGGCGAGTGCCTTTTCCGACTTGCCGGACTCCCGTGCACCGGGAGGTAACGCGTAGGCGTGTAGCCCGCGCAGCCGCGGTGTCAGGGCGCGATCCGCCAAGGCGGCCGCGATCGTGACGGCGTAGGCAGAGCCCTGGTCAAAGTCGATGGGCACCAGTAACTCTTGGAGCCTGGGGGGACTGCCCGCCGGTACGATGAGCACCGAACAGCCCGCCCGCCGGGCCAGGCGCACCGGGAGCGTGGCCACCCGACTTCCCCGGTTGCTGCTGCCCGTGATGATCACGGACGACCGCTGCTGGGAGCTCAGGTCGAGGATCTGACGGAGTGGTGCGCCGGCGAGAATGTGCTGGTGCACCGCGGTGTCCTCATGGACCTCGAGGTTGCCCGCGATGCTGTCTCTCAGGCGGCCGCTTCGGCGTTGACGGGCAGGGCGCAGCCAATCGCTGTACTTTTCGAGAATGGCGTCTGGAACCATTCGTGTGTCTAACACATGTACGACGTCGACCCGCTTGGGTTGCAGCAACCGAAAAAGTCGACTGGCGTACGCCAGGGTGGATTCATCTTCGTCACCGAGCTCCAGCGCGATGAGAACGCGGCCGAAGTCAAGCATGGTTTTCCTCCCGCGCGCCAGTCAGCAGCGCGTAAAATCCTTCGGTGTCCGGCTCTAGACAGCGCCACGGCCGTCTGCCGAGTGGATGTTGTAGCACAACAGCTTACGGTAGAGCGTCTTCCGGTCGAAACCGAGCATTTGAGCGGCCTCGGTGCGATTGCCTTGCGTCTGTTCCAGCACCTCGTCGATGTAGAGTCGCTCTACCTCTCGCATGGGGAGCAGCTTCCGTTGCGGTGTTGTGTCGTCGGTTTCCCGGGAGCTCATGTACAGACCTCGATGTTGTGCCTGCTTCGCCTGGTGCAACGCGCGTGCCAGGCGAGCCCGCTGATGGATCGCGGGACGCCGCGGCAAGGTCGTGCCTCGCGAAACGGAGCAGCGGGGCACTGTACCCCACTGGGGCAATGCGCCCCGGGGTTCTCTGGGTTTGGTCCGAAGACGGGCACCAGGGTCCACTGCCGGTGGCAGACTCGAAGATCTACACGAACCGGTCGGTGCGCTTGCCCGGCGCAAACCGGGCAATGTCGACGGCTTGGGGCCGCAGGGGGCGACCACCGATGCGATCGGTGCGGGCTGGAGGCTCGTCTTTGGGATTATTGATTGTGTGCTGGGTGGACATGCGGATTGACTCGGCATTCCAAATACCTGATCCTATGCTCCACTCACCAGAGCATGGGGAACCCAATGAATCAAGACAACACAGAAAGTGCGCTCCGTTTTGCGCGCCTCGTGCAGCCCGGATCCTTCAACTTTGAGGACCACTTCTATCCCAAGGTGCTCAACGCTCCGCTGCATCCGCTCGTGAACTACTTCATGAACCTGTCTAACGAGCGGATCATCGCCCGGTACTGCCACTTGTACCCGGCGGTCATCCCCCCCGTGCTCGAGCGGATCCTGACGTACAAACCGTCGCACTTTCACTGGGCAGGCTGCGATCTGATGAACGTGACCACCGCGACCGGCCGACGCCAGATGGTGGTCATCGAGACCAACTCCTGCCCCTCGGGGCAAAAGTCCATGCCGCTGGTCAAGGAGACCGACGAGCAGGGCGGCTACCGTGTGCTCATGGAGCGCACGTTCAAACCGATTGCGGAGTCCAAGCGGCTGCCTGAGGGTGGCCTGGCGGTCATCTACGACAAAAACCCCATGGAGAACACCGGCTACGCCGCGTCCATGGCCGACGTATGCGGAGAGCCGGTGTGGATCGCGGAGTTCTATCATTACGACACCGATCCCCCGGCGCGCTTCGACGACGGCGTGCTGCATGTCCGCGACGAGGCGGGCACCTGGCACCCCATTCGGGCGGCCCACCGCTACGTGACGCAAAAACCCTGGAACCGAATCCCTGCCGTCACACGCACCGCCCTGTCGAACCCGGTGCTGGCCTGCCTGGCGGGCGGTCGAAACAAGCTCGTCGCGGCCAAGGCCTACGATCTCTACAACGCTGACCTTTCGAGCCAGGGCCTGGCCATCCGCACCCCAGCCACCATTCGCGATGTGCTCAAGGTGGAGATCCCGCTGTGGATCAAGAGCATGGGCGGCTTCGGTGTGGTCAAGGTGCCCTACTCCAACGCCGGTCAGGGTGTGTACACGATCACCAGCGCCAAGGAGCTGGACGCTTTCATGGCACTCGACGCACCCTATGAGCAGTTCATCGTACAGAGCCTCATCGGCAACTCCAACTGGAGCTCCCGGGGGGCGGGCGGACAATTGTTCCACGTGGGCACCGTACCCAATCGCAAGAACGAGATCTACGTCGCCGACCTGCGCCTGACGGTCTGCCCCGGCGAGGGGGGCTTCCGTCCTGTGGCGCTCTATGCGCGACGCACCCCGGCGCCGCTGGTGGACGTCCTGCCGCCTGATGCAGACTCATGGGCCATGCTGGGCACAAACCTGTCCATCAAGCTGCCCGATGGGACCTTCACCACGGACCCGAGCCGGCTGCTGCCCATGGACGGCCGGTCCTTCAACCTGCTGGGCCTGGGCTTGGATGACCTCATCGAGGGATACATCCAGACGGTGCTGTCGGTGATCGCCATCGACAAGCTGGCCGGGAGCCTGCTCACCCTGAAGGGCAGGTTTCGACGAAAGCTCTACCAATCGCTCAACGCCGACCAGGTGCTGCAGGACGAGATCATCGACTGAGGGTCTCGGTATCCGATTCGTCTCGCAGCAGCGTCTTGCCGAAGGTCCTTGGGGTGAGCACGGGGCAACCGGCCCAGCGGACCATTTTCTCAGCGACACTCCCGCTGAAGAAGCGCTTCAGTCCCGTTCGACCGTGCGTGCTGATCACGATGAGGTCGCTCTGAGCGGTTTCGACAGATTGCACGATCTGGCTCGCAGGGTTTCCGTAATGGTGGCGTCGTACTTCTGGATCTGGTACCAGGCCGGCAGCGCGCCGGGCGGTGGAGCAGTTCTGCTCGTGGTCGGCGTGCAGGATCAAAAACATCTGCAGGGCACGGACCGACTCCGGGGACGGGTCGTGCTCGGCGTGGGAGCGCGAAAACATCATGTTCAGAAAGGACTCGCTGTAGTCCCGCTCGGGGTCGGGGTAGGCGGTGGGCTCCCTCGACGGACTTCTTGTAGGAGAATGCGGCAATGGTCCGCACCTTGGACATGAGCATGGCCACCGTGTCCTGGAGGTCCTCCTCCTCGTCGTCCTTGCGGTGGTCAGCGACAAATCCGCGTCGGCGGGCAACGTGTCGCGGTGGTCAGGTGGGAATGTTCCCCTCGTTCCGTTGGGCCACCACCCGATACAGGGGCAGGGCCAGGATGATCACCACGACAAAGGCCAGGGCCACGAACCCGAAGACGTAGCGGAAGCCGAGCCAGCTGACCACGGCGATGGCGAGCATGGGGCCGATGATCCGCGCCAGCGATTCCACGCTGCTCTCCAGCCCGAAGGTGGCCCCGGAGCTGCCTTCTGGCACGTACAGGCTGATGAGGGCGCCGATGCCCGGGATGATGCCTACCGCGGCGAGCCCCGTGAGGACCTGCAGGGTGATTAACTGCCAGTATGCGGTGACAAAGGGCTGGGGAAGGTACAACAACGTCATGGCCAGGGCTCCGCCGAGGACCACGCGACCGTGACCGATGCGATCCCCCAACCGCCCCACGTACAGCGAGGCGATGGAGCCCGAGAGGGCGCGGGCCCCCAGCAGCACGCCGGTGGCCGTGGCCACACCAGCGGTGCTGCCCATGAGCGCCAGCATGAACAGCGGCAGCACCGGGAGCACCATGGAGCGCCCCAGGCTCTCGACAAAGCTCATGGAGAAGATCCGGGGAAGCCCCGGCGTGCTCAGGATCATTCGGTAGGCGGCGAGAAAAGAACGTTTCTTCTGGGCCTGGAGCCCCTCGAAGGGCTCCCTGATGAAGAAGATCACCAACACTCCGGCGCAGGTGAGCAGCACAGCGGTGAACCAGAAGGACTGCCGATAGCCGAACAGCTCCCCGATGAAACCGCCCAGCAGGGGCCCCACCCCGGTGCCCACCCAGGTGCCTGTGCGCAGGAATCCAAAGGACTCCCCAACATGGGAGCGGGGAATGGTGGCGGCCACCAGGGCGTTGGAGGCCGCGATGTATCCGGTGAGCGCCCCCTGGGCGGCCCGGAGCAGGGCCAGCTGCTCCACGGTATTTACAAAGCCCATGAGCCCCAGCAGAACCGCCCCGGCGAGCGTGGAACGCACCAGCATCATCTTTCGCCCATAGCGATCCGCCAGCCAGCCCCACAACGGCGCGGCCAGCATCATGGTGAGGGCGGGCGCGGCGAAGACGACGCCCGACCAGAAGGCCACATGGGTGGGATTCCTGACGCCGAGCTGTTTGACATAGAGGGGGAGAAACGGGATGACCAGGCTGAAGCCAGCCGCGGTCGCGAGATGCACCGCAAACAGCACGCGTACGGTTTGCCGCCAGGGAGCCAACCGTTTCTACTCCTGTTGTGTCGAAGGGTAATTCAATCGATGTACCAGTGCCGGGCCGCCGCCATTCTACACGCTCGCGACAAAGTTGGAAGCGGGGCGCTCTGCCCCATGGGGTTTGTTGCCTTGCCCAATCCAATGGCAGACCTATCACACAGCCGAAACCCGATGCAACTCCGGATCGCGGTTTCGGTCCGGGCTCTGCCGCAAAGTGTTTTCACGCCGGATTTACGTCAGCTGAGCTTTCGTACGAGACAAGGAAGCGCACCGATCTCGAACGCGCTCGACGACGCGCGATCGAGTCGGTACCATGGAGCCGCGGGCTCCCGTGCGGATTGGACGTAGAAACCGATTTCTCGGCACAGAGGGTGAGCGTTTGAATGGGTGTGCCGCGTCGTTTTGAGTGACAGTATGCGGGACAGTCGAAGCAACTTCAAACGCCCACCAAGGAAGTATCAGCCCCGAGGGCTTACGATTCTCCATGAAGATCATGACCTCCTGGTGGTGGACAAAGCGAGCGGTCTTCTCACCGTGAGCACGGACAAAGTCAGAGAGCATACGGCGTATTATCTCTTGACGAACTACGTCCGGAAGGGGAACCCGAAATCGAGACGCCGGGTGTATGTCGTGCATCGTCTGGATAGAGATACTTCCGGCATTATCGTGTTTGCCAAAACGCCCCATGCCAAGCGCTATCTTCAGGAAGAGTGGCAGCGGTTTCAAAAGACGTACGTTGCCGTAGTGCGCGGGAAGTTGCCGGAGAAGCAGGGCGTCATTACGTCATATCTTGCGGAAACGGCCGCGCACAAAATGTACTCAGTGAATCATCCTGCGGCAGGCAAGCTTGCCAAGACCGGCTATCGAGTGGTGAGAGAATCACGCACGTATAGTCTCCTTGAAATAGAGCTGCTCACCGGTAGGAAGAATCAGATCCGGGTCCATCTTTCGGAGAAGGGCTATCCTGTGGCCGGCGACGAAAAGTACGGCGTGAAGGAAAAGGGTATCAAAAGGCTTGCACTCCACGCCGCATCCCTCTCAATAGTGCATCCGTGCTCAAAGGAGGAGATGACCTTTACGGCAGAGGTTCCCGCCTACTTTGAAGCGCTCATGAAAACCTGAGCAAGACCGGATCCGTCCAGGGGCACCAGGCCAAAATCGACGATACTGTCTGGGAGTGGACGCAACAGTTTGCAACTCGACTACGAAAGCTGTTTCGCAGGTGCCCCGATGGCGTGGAGGTGCACATCGCCGAACACGCCTGTCTCAAATACAGCGGAAGGATGATGGCTCACACCCTGCCGAGCATTCACCTAATGGGCTAATGGGATTCGCGGGAACACATGTCAAACATCGAGGAAACCACACAATATTTCAGCCAGTTATCGGTCCGGTTCTTGTTGCGTGGGAATGGACCCTGTACAATACTCGCAGAAACCAGATATAAAATTGGCACCTTGCGCTGAAAAGCCACTGCCTGAGTAGTCAGTATTTGGTGGTGGTACACATCGAGTGGTGATGACGAGTGGGTGTCCGGTGTGCCGTGGAAAGAGCAGGTGTGAGATGGGCAATTCCGAGCTGGATCTTACAGGGGTTAAGCTGTTCGAGGGGCTACCGACCGAAGCGCTGGCCGTGATCCACCAGCAGACGTCACACCGCCGCTTCGTCGACGGACAAGTGATCATGATGGAAGGTGACCGCAATCCGCAGGTGTTCTTTGTCCGTGAGGGGCACGTGCGGGTCTACCGGTCCTGTGCCGAGGGGCGGGAGCAGACGATGCACAACATCGGACCGGGAGAGACCTTCTATCTGCCCTGCGCCTTTGCGAGCTGCAGCGACGCCCCGGCCAACGCCGTGGCCGCGGGCGACGTCGATCTCATCGCCATCGAGCGCGGGACGTTCAGGGAGCTGACCATCACCACGCCCTCACTGGCGTCGGCGGTGCTCAACGACCTGTCGGACAAGCTGCGTCACGTGGTCTGCCTGGCGCGAGACCTGAGCCTCCGCACCGTGCGCGGGCGCCTCGCCCAGCTCTTGCTCGACGAGTCCGAGCGCGAAGGCGAAGACACGATTCGCTGGACGCAGGAGCAAATCGCCACACAGATCGGCTCGGTCCGCGAGGTGGTGGGACGCGTGCTCCGGGGCTTCATTCACGAGGGTCTGATCAGCATGAAGCGCCAACGCATCATCGTGCTGGACCGCGAAGGGCTCAAAAGAGCGCTCGCATAGCACGCCTCGCTTGGGCGCCGGATCACTTCGATCGCGGCTCACATTCCACCAAGAGTGTAGTTGTCCTGGCTGGTAACTACTTTGGGGCATTGCTCCTCACATTTTCCACTCTGAAAGGGACCTAGGTCGCATCCGTCGCTGAGCCGAGGGCGTACGCTTCAGCTTGGATCTTTACGATGCCGAAGTCCATCGAGCAGGAGTGGAGCCTCCCGACCATTGATCGATCCCGCTGTCGCGGGCATGGTCGATGCGTGGAGCACTGCCCCACCGGAGCGGTCGTTCTGCAGAACGGCCGCCCGTACTTTGTCCACCCCGAGCTGTGCACCTACTGTGGGCTCTGCGAGGAGCTCTGCCCCGAGGGGGCCATCGCGCTGTCCTACGAGATCGGGGGTCTGGATGAAAGCTGATCAAGCAGACCCGGTGGTGAGACCCAGCGGTGAGTTCCAGGTGGAGGTCCCGGATCTCGACTACTGGAAGCGGCTCATCAACTGCCAGCACGCCTGCCCGGTGCATACCGATTCCCGCGGGTATGTGCGCGCCATCGCCGAGGGGCAGGACGAGCTGTCGTACCTGATCGCTCGCGGCCCGAACCCGCTGGCATCCGTCTGCGGGCGGGTCTGCGGCGCGCCCTGCGAGGAAGCCTGTCGCCGCGGGGACATCGACCAGCCCATCTCGATCCGGGCCCTCAAGCGGTTCGTGTGCGACCAGCTCGGGCCGGAGGCGCGCGACGAGGGTGGCCGCGGGCTCATCGAGTTCCTGAAGGAAGCTGCCGGGCGGCTGCCGGAGCGGCCCAACCAGGACGTGGATGAGCTGCTGCAGCTGCTCCGCGCAACCCTGGACAAGAGCATCGTGCCGGTGGAGGGCAAGTCGGTGGGGATCATCGGCAGCGGCCCCGCCGGACTGGCGGCCGCGCACGATCTGCTCCTGCTCGGCTTCGGCGTCACGCTCTACGAGATCGAAGAGGTGCTAGGCGGCATGCTCACCGTGGGCATCCCCGAGTACCGCCTGCCGCGGGACCTGATCCAGGCCGAGATCCAGGTCATCGAGGAGCTGGGCGCCCAGGCCGAGACGGGTTGTGAGGTGGGCAAGGACGTCACCCTGGCCGAGCTGCGGGAGCGGCACGACGCGGTCATCATCGCCGTGGGACTCAAGCGCTCCCGAAAGCTCGACCTGCCGGGCAGCGACGCGTCCGGGGTGCTGGGCGGCGTGGAGTACCTGCGTGACGCGTGCCTGGGCCGACCACCGACCCTCGGCCACAGTGTCGTGGTCATCGGCGGCGGCAATGTGGCCTACGACGTCGGACGCACGGCCCTGCGGCAGATCGCCTCGGACGCCGCCCGCACGGCCCTGCGAGACAGCGGCGTCACGGCGGTTCATCTCTGCTCCCTTGAGAGCCTGGAGGAAATGCCGGCCGACGACGTGGAGATCCGGGAAGGCGATGAGGAGGGGGTACTGCGCGAGAACGGCTGGGCGCCCATGGAGATCCTGAAGGACGACGACGGTCGGGTGAGCGGTGTGCGGTTCAAGCGCTGCCTGCAGGTCTACGACGAGAATCGCCGGTTCAGCCCGAAGTTCGACGAAGGCGTCCAGAAGACGCTCGAATGCGACACCGTCCTGCTCTCCATTGGGCAGTCGGTGGACCTGGCCTTCGTGGACCCCGAGCGGGACGGGCTGCCGCTCACGAACCGCGGCGCCCTCGAGTGCGACGCCATGAGCGGGCGCACCGCGCACGACGACGTCTTCGTGGCGGGCGACCTGGCCCGGGGGCCTGGGCTCATCATCCACGCGATTGCGTCGGGCAAGGCGGTGGCCCGGGCCATCTACGAGACCGTGTCGGGCCGGGCCCTGCAGTTCGACGCCACGACGGTGCACCTGTCGCTGCCCGAGTACCAGCGCGAGAAGGGCTACGAGGGCCGCGCCCGCCAGGCCATCCCGGTCGCATCTCTGGCCGAGCGGCTGCGCTCGAGGCGCGCCCAGGTGGAGGTCGGCTACGACGAGCCGCTGGCCCGGCGCGAGGCGGGCCGCTGCCTCGACTGCGGCGTGAACACCATCTTCGACGGTGAGAAGTGCATCCTGTGCGGCGGCTGCGTGGACGTCTGCCCCGAGCTCTGTTTGCGCATCGTGTCGGTGGATCGGCTGGCGCGGGAGGGCCAGGTGGCCGAGGTGGTGGATCGCCTCCTCGCAGACACCCCGCCCGAGGACGCGTCGGCCATCCTCAAAGACGAGACCCGGTGTATCCGCTGCGCGCTCTGCGCCGAGCGCTGCCCCACCGGCGCCATCACCATGGAGCGGATGCACTTCACGGAGGTTCCCTCATGTCAGAACGACTGAAGCCTGACCCCGTACCCCGGCGGGACTTTCTGGGCATCGCCGGCCTCGGCACCCTGGCCCTGGCCGGTGTCGGCGCGCTGGCCGGCATGGTGCGACTGCTCAAGCCGTACGTCTACCCCGAGCCCATGTTCAAGTTTCGCCTCGGGCGTTCGGACGAGTACCCGCCAGGTACGGTGCGGCTCGTCCCCGAGCGCAGCATCTACGTGATCTCCGAGCCCAGGGGCGTGGCGGTGATCTCGCTCGTCTGCACGCACCTCGGCTGCATCGTGGCGCCGGGCGACCGGGGGTTCGACTGCCCGTGCCACGGCTCACGCTTTGACCACAAGGGCAAGGTGCTGCGGGGGCCCGCGCCCCGGGCGCTGCTGTGGCTCGAGGTCACCCAGGCCGCCGACGGCAGCCTGATGGTGGACGCGAACCGCGAAGTGAAGCCTAACACCTGGTACCGGGGGTGACAGAGCCCATGGGACAGCCTGAGCAAACTACATACTGGCAAAACCTGAAGCGGCTCCCGTGGACCCTGTGGGAGTCGCTGGTGCGCCACAGTCGCCCGGACACGGATCGCGCGCGGTCCCAGACCGTGTTCAGCAACCTGTTTCTGCACCTGCACCCCACACGTACTCACATTCGGTCGCTGCGCTTCTCCGCCACCATGGCCCTGGGCGTCATCACGGTGTCGCTGTTCGCCATCCTCGTGGTGACGGGCGTCCTGCTGATGTTCTACTACAAGCCGTCGGTTGAAACGGCCTACAACAGCGTCAAGGACATCCACTACGTAGTGCCCCTGGGGCGCATCATGCGCAACGTGCACCGCTGGGCCGCGCACCTGATGGTGGTGGCGGTGCTATTGCACATGGCCCGGGTGTTCTACTCGGGCAGCTACAAGCGCCCCCGGGAGTTCAACTGGCTGCTCGGCATCGGCCTGCTGGTGACGACGCTGGGGCTCTCCTTCACCGGGTATCTGCTGCCCTGGGACCAGCTCGCCTTCTGGGCGGTCACCATCGGCGCAAACATCGCCGGCTCGGCTCGCGAGCTCACCGACGCGATCGGCATCACCCAGTCAATGGATCCGGGGGGCTTCACCCGGGAGGTCCTGCTCGGCTCCAAGGGCGTGGGCGGCGAGGCCCTGATCCGCTTCTATGCCCTGCACGTGATGGTGCTGCCCATCATGCTCACCCTGCTACTCGGCGTCCACTTCTGGCGCATTCGCAAAGACGGCGGCCTGGCCCGCCCCGACGCGGACGTCACCCACGCCGGTAAGGGCGCGGCACCCAAGGGCACCCCGGCCACCAAGCCCGATGCGGCGCCCACCAAGACCTACGGCCTGATGTGTGTGGTGCGCGACAAGCAGCCCGCCACCAACCTGGATCCGGCCGACACCGTGCCGAGCTGGCCCTACCTCCTGCGGGCCGAGGTGCTGATCTTCGTGGCCACCCTGGTGCTCTGCATCGTGCTGGGGTTGCTCTTCGACGCTCCCCTCACGGAGGCGGCCAACCCAGCCATCCCGGAGAACCCGGCCAAGGCGCCCTGGTACTTTTTGGGCCTGCAGGAGCTGGTCAGCTACTCGGCCTTCATGGGCGGCATGGTCATCCCCGGCGTCGCCCTGCTGGGCCTGGCGCTGATCCCCTACCTCGACCGCGAGAAGGAGCCGGCGGGCGTGTACTTCAGCGGCTCCACGGGCAAGCGCATCGCCGGCTACAGCCTGGCCTTCGGGGTGCTCCTGGCGGTGATCGCGGTGGCCATCCCGGTCAAGTACGGCTGGCTCCGCAACTGGATGCCGGACATCAACCAGCTCTGGATCATCCTGCTGAATCCGGGGACGCTGCTGACCCTGGCCTACATGGCCTGGTCTCTGGTGGTGCTCCGGACCACCCGATCCACGCGCATGGCGGCCATTGCCATCTTCACCTGCTTTCTGGCGGGCTTCATCGTCCTCACCTACGTGGGGTCGGAGCTCCGCGGGCCGAACTGGGACTTCTTCTGGAGCAAGTCCTCCTGGCCGACGCACTGAGGGACCGTCATGGCGCAAAGTGAACAGAACAAGCACACCCAGCGCGTTGCCGAGCAGGTCCAGCACGAAGCCCGGACCCGGGATCACCGACTCAAGGTTGGCGTGGTGGTCGTGGGAGCGCTGCTGCTGGCCGCCTTCCTATGGGCCGGGCTCAAGGAGAACGTGTACACCGACTGGCACCACTACCAGCTCGAGTACCGGAAGATCCTCAAGAAGAAGGCGAAGACCAAGCTCGGACGTAAGCTCCACCGCGACTTCGACATCCGCATCCGGCAGGTGGTGATCCCCGAGCTGGGCGTGGTGGATCGCTGCGTGTCCTGCCACGGTGGCATCACCGATCCACGCATGACCGACGTGAAGAACCCGCACAAGATCCACCCAGGCCAGTACCTGTCCCAGCACGAGGTGGGCAAGTACGGCTGCACCATCTGCCACCGCGGGCAGGGGCGCGCGCTGGTGTTCTCCGAGGCCAAGGCCGTGGGCTACCACTGGCCCTACCCCATGCTGCCCAAGGGGCTGACCCAGTCCTCCTGTGGCCTGTGTCACAGCCCCGCCGAGGTGCGTAGCGCCGGCGGCGACAAGTACGCCCTCGGGCACCGCCTGTTCAACCGGCGCGGCTGTGTCTCCTGCCACAAGCTGTACGGGCGCGGCGGCAGCCTTGGCCCCGAGCTCACGCGCGAGGGGTGGAAGGCGCCCCAGGAGGTGCCCATGAAGCACGTACGCGGGCCCAAGACCCTGGCGCGGTGGCTCTATGAGCACTTCCAGAATCCGCAGCGCATCGTCCCTGGCAGCCAGATGCCGCCCCCACGCCTGACGACGCGGCAGCTTGAGGCGCTGACCATCTACACCCTCTCGTTGCAGAACCGAGACCTACCCTCCAAGTACCTGTCTCCCGGCAAGTACCTGGAGCTGCACCGGCTGCGCAACCCGCCCGAGATGACGGGCAAGGCCCTGGTGGCCCAGTACTGCGGCACCTGCCACGACACGGGCAACTACGGCCGCTACGACGCCTTCTACCAGCGCTTCATTCCCGCCATCCGCGGCCCGTCCTTCGTGCAGCTGGCCACCCCGGCCTACGTGGACGATGCCATCCGACGCGGCCGCCCTGGCACGCCCATGGCCGCCTGGGCCGGCGGGCTGAAGGAGCCTGAGCTGGTCAAGATCCGGAACTACCTGCTCGGACGCAAGGTGCGGCCCGAGGTGCGACTGCCGGCGGCCGTGGTGACCCGGGCCAAGGACCCGAGCCTCGTGATCCAAGGCGACGTCCGGCTGGGCGCCGCGATCTTCGCCAAGCAGTGCGCCAGCTGTCACGGCCCGCGAGGCCAGGGGGGCCTCGGCCCGGCGCTGGCCAACCGGGTTTTCGTGCAGAACGCCACCG
>Ga0180009_10004191_pt1 | contig 16047 bp, 17 predicted proteins | sample OS_PC_MetaG_FD_123537 | JGI IMG/M metagenome (GOLD analysis project Ga0180009, IMG submission 123537) | Groundwater microbial communities from the Aspo Hard Rock Laboratory (HRL) deep subsurface site, Sweden - OS_PC_MetaG | ecosystem: Environmental > Aquatic > Deep subsurface > Groundwater...
CATTCAGAAATTGCAGCATTAGCTTTATTTTTAGACAGGTATTTTTCCGGGAAGGAGCTGGATAAAAAATTCACAAAAGCAAAACTAAGAATCATCCCTCAGGAAAAAGGTAAGAAAATTCTAAGCAAATGATTGAATATACTAAATATTTTATATATGGAATTTCTTTTTATAGAGAATTTCAAATGCATAAATATGTCAGCTGAAATCATAAGAATAGGAAGATATCAGATGGAAATTGAAAGAGGTAAAAGCGTTGCTATAAACAATAGTAAAGGAGTAATTTACACCGGAAAGTGGTACGATACTCTAAATGATTTTTTTGATAAAATAACACCACTTCCAGACCATAAAAAAGAATATGAATTACAGCTAGCTTTTGATTTGCCTACTATTTAACAATCCTCAAATCAAAAACAGAAATGAATTTATCGTTCTCTAGAGGGCTATCCTTAAAGTAGTGTAGATGTGTCGGGCATTTGCAATCACTTGAACCGAAACCTTTTATGTGTCTATCCTCACTTACACTCTTAACAATATTGCTCACTTTGCATTCTATTTTTTTGTTTGTCTGTATTGTTTTGACAGCGACTATATCTGCGTAATCAAGAAAATAATCTATATTCCAAAATTTCTTTTTGTTTTTTGATTGGTGTCGATGAATCCTTGATTCAAGACTTTTCATCCCTGAACCAACATAACAGTAGAAACCCTTTGGGAATTCGTATTCCTTTTTTCTGATACCGACTGGTATCTTCACATCTTTGCGCAATGCAAGGACAAGACAGTAAATTCCTTTAGACATAATATTTTTAAGTGTTTAAACAAATAAATAATAAGTGATATTATGAAAAACAAAGAAATGTCTTATTTAATCGCGGTTTTTGCTATAATAAGCATGTCTTTAGCTATTTATATCGTAGGAGATGCAACCATTGGAAAATCAACTTTTGTTATGCAAAGTACAGTAACTTCGAGCGCAATACCTTCTATACCAAATGAATTTTATCCAATGGAGAACTTGGGTCCAACATCTGTGGAAATTTCAGGCACAATAAACGGAGAACCTATAGCAGGAACGGGGCAGATGATAGAAGATCCAAGAACAAGCACAGCAATAACTACTATAACATTCACACAGACCCCACCAACTTGGCTAATCCCTATGAAAGGAAAATCTTGGAAATCTAGACATCATCCAAAAAATCCTGGGGAAATAGGACCTGATACAATGAGTTTAAATGAATTGAGTCCAGAAGGGTATGACTTTGAAACCAGAATAACTTATACTGGATACGAAGGAGCTATAACATCCTTTGGTAGTGTAAGGCCTGGTTCTTTTGAAGCGACCTTAGGAGGAACATACTTAGGTCCAAATAATGTAAATGTTATAGGCATATATCCAGCATATGAATATTTCTGGTCAACTGAACCAGGTGTTGTTAAATCTATTGTAACAGAAACATTGCTTTTAGATGATGGAACAAAAATGAGTTTAACTGAAACAAAAACATTTAGATTGTTAAATAGAAATGCCATGCTAACTAAAGACCAGTTATTGTTGATAAAAACAGAAGCATTAAACTATAATGAAGATACAAAGACAATAAATCTAGTAACAAAACCGATTATGATGAGTTATGATTATATACCTTCGATTATTTTCCTTTCGACAGGTATATAATTTTCTTTTTTTTAACAAAAATAGGTGATTTGATAACAATATGAGCGAAAAGTTTAAATACTAGTAAATTAACTACTTATTAGTGATATATTAAGGTTGATATAATGCAAAAAAAAGAAGCTCAAAAAAAAACATATGAATTGTTTCCTGCGACAGAATTAGACATACCTAGAATGATGGAAATAGATAGTCAAAACATGAAACAATATAAGATGCTCTATGAAAGCGAGTGGAACGATGAAGAAGAAATAGAAATAATTAAAGAAAATATTGAAAGAGCTAAAGTTTTGGTTTATGATGATGGCATTATTGGATATTTTTATTGGTCTGTTGATGGGACAGTCGCTTATCTAAATTCTATGCAACTTGATGAAAAATATCAAAGAAAGGGCATTGGAACTGAATTAATTGAGGTATTTGAAGCCGAAGTCAAAAATTCTGAACTAGAGTATGTTGAACTTACTGTTTTTAAGAGCAATCCTGCAAAAAATCTTTACGAAAGGAAGGGATATCTTGTTTTAGAAGAAGACGGTCCAGATGCTATTGTAATGGGTAAAAAATTAGATTACTAAATCACTTGTTTTAAATATTTACATATTCTATTCAATTCACACTTTTCACATTTGGTAGGGGGGATTAACTGCTCCAATTTACTTTGAGAAAGCTTAAGCATGCTATGCGGGTCTGCAGCTTCTCTGAACAGCGCTGCAGAAGCGCGAACCATGTTCTCGTCGCGTGCGCATTGCGAGAGAAAGCAAGAAATAAGCGTGCGAAAAGGGTCTCTGTTCTCAAAATGAGAACTGTAATAATTCTCCTCTAGAAACGAGACTATTCTATCAAATTTGTTCATAGAATAAAATTTGAGAGCAGAATAAAAAGCTTTAAATACATAAGCTAATTGATTATTAGTGATATTATGGATTTGACAGCTGTTATTAAGAAGGGTGAAAAGCAATATGTGGCTTTGTGTCCTGAAGTGGACGTAGTCAGCCAGGGACATACAATAGAGGAATCAATAAAAAATCTAAAAGAAGCTGTTGAGTTGTATATAGAAGAAATGGGTCTTCCTGAAGGCGCAGGTACCCAAGAAATGCTAGTTACTAGTTTTGAGGTTGATGCAGGTGCCAAAACTGCCAGTTCTGTCAGGGCATAAAGTAATAAAAGCTCTGAGTAATGCTGGTTGGAAACAGTCAAGAATAAAAGGTAGCCATGCAATTTTAACCAAAGTCTTAGATGACCAGAAAATAGCGCTTGTTGTACCGTTACATAAAGAAATTGACAAAGGAACACTCCTTGAAATTGTCAGACAATCCAGACTAAAAAAAGAAGAATTTTTGAGTTTGTTTTAGATTTTTTGGTTTTAAATCTTACTCCTCAACTCTAGGTGCCAGAATAAAGCTCAGTTTCATTTTATCCAAAGCCTTGAAGTTTATTCTCAACGGGAAGTCTGTGCCGAATTCAAGCGTTGTCTGTTTTGACATCTTGCTGGCTTTGATCATTTTTTTCAGATAATCTAGAGGATATCTGGAACGTATAGCCTGTTCAACTTCTAGGACGTGTAAGCCAGGTTCTCCTTTCTTCATTTCCAGTTGTGTTGATGAGACATCGCTCCTTGCAGATAATTTGAAATTGTCAGGTCCTGCTTCAAAGATAACAGAATCTCCTATAACATCAGCATCAGATATTCCTTCCTCAATTATGTCAGAATCCAGTTCTATTTTTCCAACAAATTTTAATTGATCTACTGGAGGCTTTTCAGAAGTTATGTTCAGAACAGGTATCTCAAAAACTCTCTTACCTCTGCCTTCTACAATAAACTTCAACTTATTTCCACCACTGAATTCTATTGTCAGTCTGTCCTTGCTTCCTATCCTTTTTATAACAGAAACAAGATTTGCAAGATTCAGTCCAATGCTCTGCTCTTCCTGTATTTCAAACTTGTCAAAAGCTGAGGAGAGTAACTGATAATCAATAACAGCCACCATTGTCCTGTCAGGCGTTAAGACAGATATTCCGTTTTGATTGAACTTAAAAACAGCCTCATCAACTATTTCAGCCAGTATAGGAATTGAACTTTTTAATACATCAATATCAGACATTGCTACTTTAAACATCAACTACACCTCCAATTGTCTCACTCTTTTTAATAAATCCATATCAAGTCCTGACATGTCTTGCATAAATTCACCATGAATCTCAAAACCACTTTCCATAGGCACAACTCTTCCAAAGACTCTCACAAATTTGCCAATTTCTGTGTTAACAGCCTCGTTGAATATTATTTCAGTCTTTCCTGTACCATCATCCATTACAAGAGTTGTATCTTTTTTGTCAACAACAATTCCAAGAAGCCTCAAACGAAGATCATCTGATTTTATCTCTGAAATTTGTTTTTCTACTGCAGGCAGTCGCCTTCTGTCAAAACCGAAACCAGAATCCACTTCTTCAACCATATAAACTTAATAATTGTTAAATTTAAATTATTGATATGATCAGAACATACAGCCATGAGATTAAACCTGGCAAAGTCCTTGCTATGGGATGGGTAGAAAACATAAGGATAATGGGATCTCTAGCCTTCATAACACTCAGGGACAGAGAGGGCTTGATGCAGGTTACGCTAAAAAAAGGTGACGTACCTGATGAGTATTTTGAACTTGTCTCTAACATGAACAAAGAGGACTGCATCTCAGTTCACGGAGATGCAAAGAAATCCTCTCATTCAAGACTTGGAATAGAGATCTACCCTGAGAAAATAGAGATTGTCAGCAAGGCTGAAACACCATTACCAATAGATACAGGCGCTGTAAAGCACACGCTAAAAGACAAGAGGTTTGATTACCGTTTTCTGGATATGCGCGATCCAAAAATACAGGCAATATTCAGGATAAGAGATGTTATTTTTACCAAAATGAGAGAGTATTTTGAAAACAATCGCTTTATAGAAATTCATACACCTGTCATACAGGCAGCAGGCGCTGAGGGCGGTGCTACCCTATTCGGTTTCAACTATTACCAGCACAAGGCTTTCTTGCGCCAGTCGCCGCAACTGTATAAACAGATAATGATGGCGTCTGGTCTTGACAGAGTCTATGAAATAGGTCCTGCTTTCAGAGCTGAAAAGTTTCACACACGCAGGCATGTATCAGAATTCATATCCGTGGATTTTGAACAGGCGTGGATAGAATCAGAAGAAGACGTAATGAAAACATTAGAAGAGATGGTGCATCATGTTTACAAGGGCGTCAAAAAGGACTGCAAAACAGCCTTGGATATTCTTGAAATTGATCCAGAAATACCAAAGCTTCCTTTCAAGCGCTTTACTTATGATGAAGTCTTGGAAGCGCTTGCAAAAAGCGGAACCAAGATAAAATGGGGAAGCGATCTTGAGGATGCAGATGAAAAGAAATTTGGAGAGATCGCCAAGAAGAAAGGGCATGAATGGTATTTCATAATCAAATATCCTGCAGAAATGAAGCCATTCTACATAATGGCAGAACAGGATGGCAAATACTCGCGCGGATTTGATTTGGATTGCAAAGGAATGGAATTAGCTTCAGGTGGTCAGAGAGAACATAGAGTCAACAAGCTTGTTGAAAGAATGAAAGCTGCAGAACTCAATTCAAAAGATTTCAATTTCTACATTGATGCATTCAAGTATGGTATGCCACCACATGCGGGGATAGGACTTGGTGGCGATAGATTAGTTCAGCAAATAGTCGGCATGGAAAACATAAAAGAAACAATTCTTTTTCCAAGAACCCCAGAAAAAGTCACGCCATAAAGCTAAGACGACTTTAGCAATCGGTTTTAGTCGTCAACTAACATTTTCTGCAAGTTATATAAACTTCTTGAAACAATTATAATTATGAGAAAGGCAGCATTTCAAATGAGTTTAGGAATGATTGTTGCATTAGTTTTTGCTGTTATTCTTTTAACAGTTTCTATAGCGTGGATAAACGATGTTTTCGGTGACATAACAGGAGTAAGCAAGCAAGTTACTGATATCGCAATGCAAAATTTATTGGATGATATGTCATCTAGCGGCAAAAAAGTGGGCATAGCTGCTCCTGATTTAACAACATGGAAAAGAGGCGATACAGGAAGCTTTGCTATAGGCGTAAGAAATGACGATCCAATACAATCTAAGGTTTATAGAATGAAAATTTATTGGGATTATTCGACAGAAGATCCAAGTAAGATACCAAGTGACCTACAAATAAAAGAAGTTGAAAGAACTTTGGATTATGGTGGAGGAACAATTTTCAGGGAAGCTGGTGGTTCTAATACAGATTTAGTGAAAGTGACAATACCAACTACTGCTATATCAGGTGCGAGTTATCTTTTCAGGGTAATTGTTTGTAAAGATATTGCACAGCCATGCGGAAAGCTTACCGATCCAGCAACAGTAGCTAACGTGTATGGAACTGATCAATTTATAATAAAAGTTGCTTAATTCTTCCAAATATTTAATCGCTGATAGACATATTATTAAACATGAACGTGGGAATGGTTTTTGGTATAATTTTTGCCATAATTGTAATGGGTTTCGTTATTGCATTTGGCTTGCCAATGATAATGTATGCAGTTTGCGCTCAAGAACAGATTAAAATAAGTTCTACACTTAATGATTTCGAACAGAAAGTGAATGAGGTTTATTCGTTTTCAAGGGGTTCTGTGCTGCCTTATTCACTAAGTTTTTCCGGCAGCAAAATATGTTTTGTTGATTATGAAAATCCTGGTGCATCTTCATCAACATGGGCTGCGCCAGATAGTGCTGTGCAGGGTTTGATAAGAGGACAAAATTACACTATTTGGTATTCGCATTGCAAGGGTGAAAGCGGTAAAGAAATAGAACATCTTAATGTAGTGGATAATTTTTGCTTCCTTGGTAGTGGAAGAGTTTATCTTGAAAACATGGGGACATATGTTGGCATTTCAATATTATCATAAGGATTTGTTATGAACATATTTCAGGTCTATAAAATAATTCTGGGTTTGATAGTTGCAGCGTTTGTTATTTTCTTTGTAACTAATTTTCTGGGCGACTATGTTGGCTTGAATACGCAGACAATGACGTACAAAGCAATGAATGAATTAAGAGACAAAATGAACGATGTTTACATAACAGGCAATTCCATTGAATTTAGTTTGTTAACAAAGAAAGGAACGCCTGATTGTTTTGTTGGTTCTGGTGAAGAATATACATCAACTGAAATAAAATGCGGTTCTTTGGGAATGTCTTTTTTTACGCCACTGTTTTTCACAGAGGGCGGTGAAGGAAAACTATTCATAAATAGAAATTATTTAGATTTTGGATGGAGTAAGTTCTATGCAGTTTCTATCACACCGGAAATGATTATTTTGTTTGTTCCTGAAAATTCAGCAGCAAAAGATAAAATGTTGAACATAACTGATGCCCTAAAAGAAAATGAAAACATAAAATTTGCAATATGTGATAATGAGGGAATTACAGATCTTGTTGATGGAGATAGTTTTTTAACTAGTACGCCTACTGAAACAAGTTCGTCCTGCACTGCTTCACTTGGTGGCGTTTATAGAATAGTAAAAATATCAAGTAATTGTAATAATGATGGCATTTGCATAGAGATTAACTCTAAAACAATATCTTTGGACGGAGAACGATTGAATTATGAAGACGTTCTCGACATGCTGGCTGTAATAATTGGAGGAACAGAAAAGGATGCTTTTGGCGTTAATCAAGGAAAAGTTCTTTTCATTGAAAAGAACAAAGTTTTAAAAAATCAGCTTCTTGTTCAGATAGCTCTTGAAAACGAGAGAGCTGTCATGCTCAAAAACGAAGCGAATATTATTTCAGAATCAATAGACGATGTTTTGTATGATATTGATATTTTTGTAGGAAGTCTTAACAATGAGATATCAACACTTGATCCTACTGATGATTATGATTTAATTGTAGAAAAAGAAGAACTGGTTGAAAATTATAATGACTGTGAATACGCATACAGCAATCTAAAAACCTATATTACCACCCTGCAAAACGAACTTCAGTCAGGTGATGATAAGTTTGCAATTAAAACCATTGTTTCTGATGCAAAGTCTTTATACACCTCTCAAATAGAAAACGTTTGCCAAGATCTTTCCACAAACGCTAAAAGCAAATTAATTTGTAGTGCTTTAAGATTCGAACTTGTTGATATTTTAAACAACGTTAAAACAAGCATCCTAAACAATGATCCATATATTCAATACATGAAAGAAAACTCAAAACCAAAATACGAAAAGATGGAGGACAACGGATGCAACTAAGAAAGGCTCAAGCAAGCATGATGGAATACATAATCATGACTTTCTTCATGATGATAATCATAACATTCATGGTGATGATGTTTTTAGGAATACAGTTTATGAACATAGACAGTGAAAGTTCCAAGCAAAAAATGGACAGGAGTTTAGCTCTGATGAAATCCTTTTCAAAAACACCACTTTTCTCAAAAGACAGCTCTATCACAGAGGATACAGTAATCTATGATAAAAAATTAACTGCTGCCATGCTCAACGAGGCAGAGACATGCGAAAATCTTAGAAAAATATTCGGGCTGCATTGGTCAATCGAAGTGGCTGTAATAGATGGTGAAACTGAACAGTTATGCGATTGGACAGATTATGACAACTGCAATAAATGGATACTGTGTGAAGAAGAAATCACAGAAGGTGTTTTGATAAGAGACATCCCAGTTAATGTTTACAGAGATTCAACAGATACTGTTGAAGCTGGTTTGATGACGGTGAAAACATATGTTTAGAAAAGGACAGACAAACATGATAATAATAGTATTTTTCATAGTGATTTTGCTAGGTTCTGGAATGTTCCTGTTAACATTAGGAAAGAGTTCAACACAATCAACACAAGACGAATATATGAACATTTATGCAACAAACCTGTTGACAACCTTGGTAAATACTGATATTGATGAGAAAGGTTCTGACTGTGAAAAGATGTCAGATCTTATTTACAACACAATAATTCGTTCTACATGTAAATGTTCTGATGGTAACTCATGCAGTGAGTGGTTAGATAAAAAGATGGGTATGTATTTTTCTGAAACATATAATTCATTCAAAAAAGAGAATCTAGATTATCATTTAGAAGCCGATTATGGTGGAAGTCCTTTAGTTTTGCATGATAATCCTGCAGTAAAGGAAGCAGGCAAAAAAAGATGGACAGCAGAAGTGAATATATTCAAAACCGGTGGAATGCTGTCTGTTTTGAACATTAACTTGATTATAGCACAAAGCTAACGATAGCTTTATAAACCTATTATAGAATTATTAACCAGTAGTTACAAACTACTAGAAATATCATTATGTTAACATAAATTAAGTTTGTATGTCCGAACCAGAGGATTTGGACATTTGACATAGAATTATCGTCATACAATCATTTTTTTAGATTTTATTATATTGCACTTAGGAGGTGCAAAATGAAACGAACAATAACAATTCTTCTGGCAACAATTTTTTTGCTGTCGATTTCGATCCCAGTGTTCGCCTGGGGTCAGAGGCCGAACGGTTATAAAAACGGTGACCGTTCCCGCGACAGAAATCGTGACGGCCGTTCCCGCGACGATGATCGCTACTATGTTTACAAGCGCGGTTATCATTACACCCCATCACACAGATGGGATGAGTTGTCAAAAGCAACAAGGATGTTGATATTAGCACACTCTTCAAGGCGCTTGTTCGAAAATCTCCTGGATGTTGGAGATCGATGCAGAGAGCCATCCTATCCAAAATATCGATACTCGTCTCGATACGAGGCGTTGAGATATTATATGGATGACAAATCAGACATCGAAATCAATGGCGATGTCGTGATTATCAACAATCAGGGCGGAAATTTTTCAGAAACAATGGATGTTTCTGATCTCCAGGCTCTTTTGGAGGAGCTTATGGAGGAAAAAGGGGACTTCAATGACAAATGGGTCTTTGAAGCTCCTGCTACTAAAAGGATAAGTGTAAAAGAGGAGCAATCATCTTATACTACAAGAAAAATACTTTTTATGTGGGGAGTTGAAAGGTACCATGAGAATGATTCGACATTCAACTGGTTCCTTTACCAGCTTCCAACACTGGTTCCTCCTGGACCAGAGACTGGGAAGTATGGCCAAGTCGTAATATTCGGTCCTCATAGAGGTCAGGGACCGAATTATGATAAATATGTTATTGATTTCAATGATGACATGATTACAATAACAGGTCTTGATAAATACGGGAAAGCCCTTTCGCCAGAAAGGGTTAAAAATCAATATAGTGGCGAAAGCATTTTATTGCCACTAGAATTTGAGTCACCCGGGAAACCGGTTGACATAATTTATGTTTTGCAATACCTTCTCAGGGTTTAATTTTGCCTTCTGACGCGCGAATCGCCGCGCGTATAATTTCATAGAGCCCTCACAATTTCCTCTTACCCGCTATCTTTTCAGATGGCGGGTTACTCTTTTATTATTGTCTATTTGTAGGGATACTATATATCATAAAGTTAATATATTTCTCATAACTATTAATTATATATGAAGAAAAAGGCACAGACAGAGATAGTTATAGTTGTTGTTTTAATCGCTGCTGTTATCTTCGCAGGTTATCTTGTTTATCAGGCCCTTCTATCAGATGGGGATTTTGCTATTGGTCTTAGTCAGACACAGCAAACAGTAAACAAGGGTGTAACATCATTAATAGAAGCAGAGTTTACAGATGTTCTTAAGGAATTCTATTCTACAGGCGGTGTAACACAGGAGGAAATTGAACTAAAAGATGATTTCACAAATGAATATGCAACATTTGTTGATCAACGAGTTGTTTATTGGCAAAAATGCGAAAACGATGTTTCCCCAGAACTTGATATTATAAAAACCAGTATGGAAGAAGCTTTTAAATCTCGCTTAAATGAAAGACTTGAAACTATTATACCAACGTTTTCTAAGAAAGTTGAATTTCCTGAAGGCGTAAAGTCGGTTTCATTGAACATATTAGATAATAAAATAGACATAACAGTTGATCTGCCGACAGTAATTGAAGACGAGACAATGGAAACATATAAGAAATCAGTTAATACAGAGCTTGGAAAAATAATTAAATTCTCAAAAGCCTTTGTAGAAGAGAATGCACGTGAAAGATATTTTGAAAACTATGTCTTTTATTCGATGATATTGTCGTTGTATGATAGGCCAGAAAATTTTGTTCCAATACATCCTGCGCAGCTACCAGCAGAATCGACATACATATTCAAGCATTTTCTTGAAACATCCGATTCAATAGCTAATCATATAGATTTTGTTTCAAAGAAAATAAGATTCTGGACGCATAGCAGTGGTGATATGGATCTTCCTATTTTAAATCTTGGCGGTGTTCCATATCCAGAATTCAATGCAAGAAATGTTCCTGCCTCTGAAAGAAATGTAGTGTTTGAAACAATGGATGTAATACAATACAAAGGATTTGACAGATTTAGTGTATTAAATTTCAAATCAACGCCATCAGTTGTTGTAATAATGCCAAAAAATATTGACTTTGGTGGAGGAACAACAATAGATCTTGATAATTTCCCATGGCCAACATATGAATTCCAGTTCCCTGTTGTTGCTAGAGTAAAAGACAAATACATAAACAAATATTTCAATTTTGCAATTTTGAGTTATGTTGACATGGCGTATTATAGCAGTACTGGTGAAGAACATGCTGACAGCATAGACATAGAGGGCGATTGCAGAAGTTTCTCCATCAGTACAGATTGTTCATATTCAGATAATGATATCACAATCAGGGTTACAGATCAAAACAGTGATGCAGTGCCTTATACATACGTTACAATAAACGGATGCCCTTTAATGAAGCATGGTGAGATTTCTCTCGAAACCAACACAGAAGGAGAGGTTTATGGTTATTCTCCTATAGGTAATATAAGAATTGAACAACCAGGCTACATAACTTACGAAGAGTATTTTGATCCGTCAACAGATGTTGTCCATGAAATAATATTAACAAAAAATCCAGTACTTTCATTCAACTTCAAGGAATTGGGCATAGGAAAGTACTACAAAGGCGATACTGAATGCATTAGTGAATACAATTACATTGTATCAGGTTCTAATGCAATAACAGAAATAGATAATGATGCAGATTATTTTGTTTATATAATTTTCACTGATAATGACGGGAATGAATTTACTGTATCTAATAAGCAATTCATAAACGGTAATGATTTGATATTGTCACAGGTTGAAGTTAGAACGCTTCCTTCCGGAACATATGAAGCAGAATTATACACAATTGATTATAATGAAAACAAGATTGCTTGTGATGGTCTTGTTGAATCAGTAGATTCTGGCATCTTTAATGTAATTGAAATAAACACAAACGACTGTGATTTCATAGAATCTCTTAACGATGTTACAGATGTTTTATTCAAATCAAGGAATGAAAACTCTTTTTATGGTGGAAAAGATACATGGGACTTTGAATCAAGAGTAATCAAAACAGAGATTGATGGTGATATAGTAAAGCTTTATCTTGAAAGATCTCCTCAATCAGGAAGTATAATATATGTAAAAAGATATGATCAGTTTGTTGTTGGTCCAATAAACGATAATTTCATGCACATAAATTTTGATGTCACTGTGCCGTCATCTGATGGCGATGCTAATGTTTACATACCAATGTTTAAAGCTACTGATGATTTGCAATGGAGACTATTCAATTACATAGATTATGAACAACAGCAAAAAATAATAAACGGTTTGCTGTTTGGAAATACACCAGATCCTAACAACGCTGTAGACACCTGTGGTTTTGATAGTATAATTTTGTTTGATTCTGGATTACCAACAGAAATGCTGGATGGCTGTTTGGTTTCAGGTGAAGTTGATAAGATAAATTATGGTGAGCAATGCTGGGTAACACATTATGAAATGAGCGGTAAAAACTGCGGTAAGCAAAGCTGTCATAATTATATTGCATGCTGTGCTGGTGATTCGTATGCTGCTGACCTAACTGAATGCCAATCTCAGTGGGCTGGGGAGTGTCCTGATTATGGAAATTGATTTCAAAACCATGATGCTTGAAGTGATGGCAATAGTATGTTCATACCTTATACTATTCTTACCAATATCTAGCGCATTCCAGCTCAACATATATGACAACGGAAACTATCAAACAACGCCTTTGAAAATAACAATAACACCGCGCGATTATATTGATATTGCTATAGAGATTGAGCCGATAAGCAACGGATTAGATAACAGCATAAAAATTGACATAACAAAAAAACAAACCAGCGAAACAATTGTTGTTAGCAACATTCATTTTTACAGATGTTTATCAAGAAATGTAACAGCCTGTTTAGTTGATGTTACTCCGGATTCCATAACAGGCGAATCAATGAATGCGGAGTTTGATTGGTCAAAACAGGGCGACCATCCAAATCTGCAATACTTCAGGACAGAGAATTTCCTCACACTTGTTGAATTGAACATAGACGGAACCGATACTGTAATGGGTTTCTGGGACGAATTGTACAGGGAAACAACATCATCCATATACCATTACACATACGAACTTGACAGCTTGGATCTCTATGTAAAGGACGGATACAGTGCAGATGATTTCAGTTCTTATGTGGAAGAGCACAAACTGGTGCCGATGACCTATATTGACAGAGCAGTTTTCAAAACATTCAAGGATTCAAATTCTGCAGATTCGTCTTCTTATTCAACACAAAACATCTATAAAGCATCTGCAAGAGAGGTTCCTGCTGACTTTAAGATAGAAGATAATTTGGATTATATATCAGGTAATGAATTGAGCAACGAATTGATAGATAACAAATATGTTTTAGCATTTTCTGAAGGCGAAAATACTAATAGCAGATGGTATGAAATAGCAAGCCCTGTTCTATTCGAACAGTTTTCTGTAATAGGAGAATGTGGAAACAATGATGCTGATCCAGACGAAACAGCTGATACATGTTGTTATGATGTTGGCTGTTCTTCAGGAGAATACTGTGATTATGAAGAAGGACAACCTCCTGGTGAATGCGAATCAATAGAAAACATAAAAGTTTACACAGATGATGTATTTGCCAATAGTAAAACAATTAGCAAATTGAATGATGTATGGCAGTCCGGTATTGTATATATGCCAACGCATGAAGGTGGCAAGGATCATTTCGCAAAAGAATACAACATACCTTTCAAAATTAAAATTAACAACAAGCCATTAGGATTCCTTTCTTTATCATATGAATGTGATACCAAGAAATGGATTGATGATGATTCCAAAATCACTTGCAGTGTTACATGCCAGCAACCTGTTGGAGATTACATGGATTGCATGTTCAATCTGCCTCCGCTAATAGATTTCTTGGAGCCAGCTCAACGAGAAAGCTTCTACAAATCATTTACAGGAAGTTACAGTTTAGATGAGATACAAATATTCGGTGAAATGGAATACAATGACGGCCCTTATCCAGAAACAGGTAAAACCGGTTACACCGACACTTTCCCTGAAATAACGTTCTATGCTGAACAGCCATGCGGTGATGGTGTCTGCGACATGGGTATAGGTGAAGGCAAGACCTGCTGTGTAGATTGCTATGATGATCTTGACTACACAGACAAGCATGTTTTTTGTAGAGATTTGAATGGTGGAAATGAAAATTATTATTGTTCTGACGAAGGTACTTGTAAAATATTAGGCGGCTGCGGCAACGGTGTTTGCGAAGGACCTGAATCAAACCCAGAAAGCGATAATTTCTGCTGTAATGATTGTGAAGCTGATGATTTTTGCACAACTTTAATGGGCAACGGTGCTTATTGTGCTACTGGTGGTCAGGATATGGGCCAGTGCGTAACATCAACATGCAATGATGGAATTGCAGAAGAACCAGAAAGATTTGGTTCATCTGATAATCTTCTTGTACCTGACATAGAAAATGATTGCTGTCTAGATACTGATGACTGCAGGGAAGAGAAAGGTTATTACTGTCCTCCATACACAGGCAGTGATGTAATAGGTGGTGCATGGCCCTGCAATATAACGTCATGCGATGATGGTGTTTATATTGAGAGCTTGGAACGTCCTAGAGGAAAAGCAGAGTGCTGTCTTGATTTCCCAGATGATGTCGAGTGTCCAAGAAACATGATATGCATAACCCAGGAAAACATGCTTCCTGATGGATCCAATATAAATGATAAAGGTCAATGCTTGGATTGGGTGTCTGGTGACGGTAAGTGCAGTATTGATGCAGGCGAGAGCATTGAAAATTCCTGTTCAGATTGCGACGGTTCTGATGCGTGTCCTGCAGGAGAGTATTGTTCTACAACAACAAACAAGTGTGAAGAGCAAGGTTGCGGAGAAGGTCTTGGCTATGGAAAAAATCTTGACTTTGAATTGATGTGTGAAGAAGAAGCAAGCGAAGACATAGGAGGAGACAGATTCTGCTGCATTGACTGCGGCTGTCCTGAAGGGCAATACTGCAGTATTGATGGTGAATGCGTCCAGTCTGGTGTTTTAGAAATAAAGTTAATAAATTCAGAGAGACCGATAAAATCATCAAATAAAGGTCACTTGACATGCATTGAAGATGAAGAATTTAATGATTGTGAATTTAACAACAATGCTCTAGTGAATATTGAAATAAAAAACGCTCCTTACGGTTTTGGCACACTCAATTCAAGAGCAAAGGCTGAATGGAATGCTGAATTCTCAACAGCAATCAAAAATTATGGCGATGAAGCGGTCATCATTCAAAGTGTTAAGCAAATAGATAAAAAACCAGGCAAATTTGAAGTCATTATCAATCCAGGCTATATTGGTTTGGATGACAATAAACCTGGTTACTTCAAGATTACAGCTGACATAACATACACTGATAAAAATGGTCAGCATGTTATAACAGCAACATCCGAAGGCGAAACAATATCCTTTGGTTTTGATAAGCTACCTGATCCGAATTTAGATGATAGAGCAAAACAGCATGGAAGCAAGTTTGGCAATGTTATAGAATCGATTATAGAAACAGTGCTGTATATTGTAACAATTGTGGAAATGATAATGGTTTTCATGGAAATTCAGGGATTATTCACTGGAGGAGCAAATATAGAAGCAATTGCTAAAATGGAACTTATAAGAAATGGCTTGTTAAAAGCAGTAGACGGTCTTAATGATGTAAAGACACTCACTGCTATTATTGACGGAGATGTTACCGGTTTAGAGACAGCAGACTTGTTACATGATGTTTTAAAAGACATAAAAGGGCCAACAACTGAATGCAGTAAAGACAAGCCATGCAAAAAAAGCGGCGAAACATGCGATTTGACTAAAGG
>Ga0180009_10004192_pt1 | contig 16046 bp, 11 predicted proteins | sample OS_PC_MetaG_FD_123537 | JGI IMG/M metagenome (GOLD analysis project Ga0180009, IMG submission 123537) | Groundwater microbial communities from the Aspo Hard Rock Laboratory (HRL) deep subsurface site, Sweden - OS_PC_MetaG | ecosystem: Environmental > Aquatic > Deep subsurface > Groundwater...
AAAGTCTGCATCAATTGATGAACCATCCTTAAAAAAAAGCTTCCTGTCTTTTTTATCATATCTGTCTGCAAGCTTGGGCCAGAGCGTCTGAGTTCCTTTTGCCATTGCTATTTTCATCTCTTCGCCGAATGCAGCGGGTTTCTGGATATCAACAGCAACTACTGATTCGGCGCCGCTGTTATATGCCTCTGAAGCTACATCCATTCCAACATTGCCGGCGCCTATAACAACGACCTTCTTGCCTTTAAGTTCAGGTTTTTCCCCAAGGTTTATGTCTTTGAGGAAATCATAGGCTGATACCATATCCTCTGAGCCGGGGAATGAAATCTTCCTTGGCTGGTGTGCGCCGATTGATAGGACTACAGCCTCATGTCCCTTATAAATCTCGTTGAATTTATTTTTATTTACCTTTGTATTTAAATGCAGATTCACTCCAAGCTCTTTGAACCTGGATATTTCTTTTTCAAGGATTTCGTGAGGCAGACGCTCCCTCGGAATACAGAGCTCTATTTTGCCGCCCAGTTTCCCTGTTGACTCATAGAGGTCAACAGTATGCCCCCTTAATGCAAGCTGCCATGCAGCGCTCATTCCAGCCGGGCCACCGCCTATGACAGCAATTTTATGGCCTGTTGGCGCTGCCTTTTCAGGAGCAGGCAAGTCAAGCGACAACTCTCCCATCTTGTCTATTGCCAGAGGCTTATCAAGCCTTGCCCGTGTGCATGCCTGCATACAGAGGTTAGGGCATATCTCACCGCAGACAGTTGCCGGCAGGGGGCTGTAATGCCTTACAAGCTCAAGCGCCTCGTTCAGTTTGCCCTGCCTTATTAATGAAGCCCTCTTGTGTGAGGGAATATGTGTCGGGCATGCATAAGCGCATGGAGGAGTAAATTTTTCATTTGCCCATATTGGCCTGTTACGCCTGTCATTTCCTGTAGTAATGTATGGCAATAAAGAGAGTTCATGATTCAGGTATTCCGCAAATATACCGCCGTTGCCGACTTCTTTATCCCACATGTTTTTTCTGAAATCAGGAAGGGATACCTTGAGCCACTTTCTGCCGCGTCTTTCCTGCGGTGTATATGCAATAAGTTTTTTCCAGGCATCGGAAGAGCGGGTGAGTTCATTATAGTATGACCTTCTGTCAATTGCCTCAAGGAATGGTTTCATATTTACCTTTAGCCATTCCCAGTCCTGAGGAGTCAGGTCAACGAGTTTTACGTCTTTTTCACTGTAACCATGAATAGGGCCTCTGAAATATATTGTTCCGCCCACCATTCCAACGCAAGGGCGATAGCCTATGATATTTTTTGGGTTCCTTGGATTAACACCGCATATTACCGCAATGCCTCCGGCCTTAAATTCTGCAAATGAATCCCCGACATCCCTAAAATACCATGATTGAGGAGGGTCAAATCTCGGATTGTGCTTTGTCATGGTGTCGCATCTGGCGCCTCCGCTTCCCTGCACATACAGGGTTCCCTGCGCAGCGGCATTCCATGCGCCGTTAGTTGCATCACCAAGCACGGTTATCTTTGCGCCGCAGTTAAGCCATCCTACATCATCGGAGACGCTTCCATTTACAGTAATCTCGGTGCCCGGCATTCCCATGCTTCCAAGTCGCTGGCCTACAGGGCCTTCAACAGTTATCTTTACCCCGTTAGAGATGTTAGAACTTTGTAGATCAACCCCGTTAGAAATTCCATTTCTAACGGGGTCAATTGGTAACCTATTTTGTTTGATTGAGCGTCCCCCAACATTTCTAACGGGGTTTACATCCTCTCCCCTCGGCCAGATCCTGCCTCCTATGCCGTGCTGGCCGTCTGCGATTATGTGGAGCTGCCTTGCGCCTTCCTGAACTGCATGTTGAATTTGCTCCTCAAGGATACGTGAAGGCGTTCTTTTACATTTTAGATTGCCTTTTATAACGGCGGTGTTAGGTGTTAGGTTCTGGGTTTTAGTTTTTTTACTAACCCCTAACCCCTGACCCCTGACCCCTGACTTTTTCTTAACAGGCATAGCTGATCCCCAACCTCTCTGCCATTGCTTTATCATCAGTGCTCAGGCCGTCTGACATTCCTATAGGAAGCTCAGTGCTTCTTCCCATAGGGGCAAATATCTTTCTCAGTTCAACATCTGCCGCCTTGAAAGTCTCTACAACGCGCTCTGCGACTTTGTCAGCATCAAGCCTCCTGTAAAGCTTCGGATCCTGAGTTGTGATTCCTCGCGGACATTTTCCTGTATTGCAGAGGTTGCATCTGTTGTATTCATCCCCAAAACAATCTGCTGCTGCCTGCATTATGTATTTTCCGATAGAAACAGCAGATGCGCCCAGCATTATCAGCACTGCCGCATTTGCCGCAAGATTGCCTTTTTTACCCACGCCTCCTGCTGCTATCAGAGGCAGCTCATTCTGTTTGCCCTGTTTTACAAGGTCGAGATAACATTCCCTTATATTCGATGCTATGGGATGTCCCATCTTGTCCATGGAGACATTGTATGCTGCGCCTGTCCCTCCGTCTTCTCCGTCGATTGAGAGGGCTGCAGCATAGGGGTTTCTTGCAAGGTTATTTAAAACAGCCCTTGCTGTTCTTGTCCCTGAGATCTTCGGATATACAGGAACCCTGAATCCCCACGCCATTGACATGGACTGAATCATCTTTGCAACCGCTTCCTCAATAGAATATTTTGTCTGGTGTGTCGGAGGAGACGCAAGATCAACAAATTGCGGAACACCGCGAATGCTGGCTATGAGCTTCAATACCTTCTGTGCCATCAGAAGCCCGCCGTCGCCGGGTTTTGCGCCCTGGCCATATTTGATCTCTATAGCGGCAGGGTCTTCGACCATGTGGGGAAGGGCGTGGATTATCTCATCCCATCCGAAATAACCAGATGCAATCTGGATGATAAAGTATTTCAGATATTTTGATTTCAGAAGTCTCGGCGGCATTCCGCCTTCACCGGAGCACATTACAACAGGCATTCCTTCAACTTCATTGAGGTATGAAACTCCCATTGCAAGGCCTTCCCACATTGGGGGAGAAAGCGCGCCAACTGACATGCTTCCTATCATTATGGGATATATCTCACGCACAGGCGGAATAAATTTTGCGCTGTCGCTATTCACGGAGAGTTTATTGTTTTCAATCTTTAATGGAAGCTCTTCAGGAGGAAGTATCCTTCCCAAAAGAGTCCTTACGCGAAATTCATGCCTTCCTGCATCGAGTGCAGGGTCAGTAAGCATTGAGATTCTTGTGAACTTGAGCCTGTCCAGAGTTGAGATAGCCGGGTCGTTTCTCCTTCCGCCTCTCTTGTATCCCTCTCCTCCCTTATTTTTATAGTGGAGGATTTTGTTCTGCGGGTTAAATTCAGGTTCTATCGCCTCATTAGGGCATACAAGCATGCATGCCCCGCAGCCTGTACAATATCTTTCCATATCAGTTACCTGCTCAATAACCTGAATGACCTTTCTTTCTGCCTTTGGAGCAGGGGCAGCGCCTTCAGAGACCACATGCCTTTGGACTTTCACAGTGGGCTCTATTGCTTTTACAGGGCATACAGCGGTGCATTTGCCGCACCTATTGCACCTGTCATCGCGCCAGCGGATTATATACGGGAATTCTCTTAAAGAGAGCTGATGGTTATGATCCAGTCTTAACCCTGAAGCTGGTTCCATACCTTAACCTCCTCTGCTCCGGGTGAAACAACCACCATATCATATTTCATTGGGAAGATGTCCTTTGATTTATCTCTCTTCGGGACAGCCCTGTCAATTCCACATTCTTCTGACATAAGCGCATATTTTCCTTTAACGCCTGCAACTACACCGGGACGAAGTTTCTTTGAGTCCTGCACCATAAAGCATGTCCCATCAGGTGTGAATCCGATAACCATGTTTGGCCCGTCTATACAAAGCGGCCGCAGTGACTGTTTGATAAGCCTAAGCGCTCCGCTGTCTTTTCTGTTTTCTATCTCTGATGCCTTAAGCGGTGTAATTACGTCCTTGTAATAGCTGAGGGGAAAATTCAACTGTCTCACTGTATAGTGAAGTATATGAGTGAAAACCTCGCTGTCGCTGTTATAACCCATGTATCCGGGGAATCCCCTGCTCATCAGAAACTCTCTGATTGGAACAAATGCAGTATTTTCACCGTTTGTCATTGAACAATAACCCTGAATAAAAAACGGATGGCATGCGTAAAGATATATCTGGTAGTTTGTATTCTGCCTGCCCTGCGCAAATATGATCTTTGCCTTTAAACCATCCCTGTCAAGCCCGAAGAACTCGCCAAGCTCAAGAGGGTCGCCGACTTCTTTTAAGGTGATAACATCAGGGTAAAAAGAGAACACAAAGATTGATTCATCAGGCTCGCCGATATTTCTCAGGGCAAGCCGCGTATTCATTAAAAGGTCTTCTTTCTCCTCTGCAGATTTGTCTTTGTAGGCGGCAGGATATTCATAGACTCTTGCAAAATAGTGATCGCGCGGCACTATTCCTTTAACTGTTTTTATCTTTGGATTCCATATATGCTCAAGCCTGAATCCCTTTTTTTTCATATAATCATTAACAACCTCTATCCCCTTTTTAGAGCAGATGCCTGATAGTATCGGATATGCTTTTAACCCCTCAAATTCACCGCCGAGGTCCTTTAACGTAAGACCAAGTCCTGAACCGTCATGCCCTTCTTTCATCGTTTCAAGGGCGAGGATGTTCTCCATAGGAGAAAAATATTTGTTTGATGTTATCGCAGCCAGCCTGCACATTCTGCATTACCTCAACGTTTAGTTATTATCTCTGGCAAAAAAGCGTCTCTCCCACATTTAAGGCTTTCTTAAGTGGTATCAGACGCCAATTAGACGGTAACCGTTTGCCGTATGTTTATAATAAAAATTAATGGTATTTTTGTCAATAAATTATTGACAAAATCCTGTTTATTGTATAAAGTCAATGCCAATAGGCAACCGTTTGCCTACTAATAAAATGGGGAAAATATCATCCGGCATAAAAGGTCTTGATAACCTTGTAGATTCTCTGTACATAGGTGATAATGTTGTCTGGGAAGTTGATGCGGGGACAGCTTCTCATCTCTTTATCCAGAGCTTTATCGAACAGGCACTTGCTGATTCCCAAAAGATAATCTATGTAAGTTTTAATACATCTCCTCAAAGCATTCTGAATAATTTAAGCAAATTGCTGAGCCCTGAACATTTCATTCTGATTGACTGCTTTACATCAGGCAAGGGTAAAAATGATAACACTTTTCTTAAGTTTTATGAAACCGCTTCTAATTTAAACATTGTCAGGATCAATAATCCAAAGAGCATAGAGGAATTTACCCACAAACTGAATTCTCTTGAAGACAGTTTTTCGCGAGGTGTAAGGTATGTTTTTGACAGCCTTACAGGCATGCAGGATCTATGGGGAAATGAAAATGAAACTTACAAGTTTTTTACATATATGTGCCCCAGGCTTTATGACCTCGGAACAGTTGCTTACTGGCTGTTGGAGAAGGATGCGCACAGCCAGAGCTTTAAGGCAAATCTGAGACATATCACGCAGGTGGTCTTTGACTTATATAAAAGAAGAGATAAGTTGTATATAAAGGCACTGAAGCTTGAGGGAAGACAGGACAGAGAGGCTTTTAAGCCGCATCTTTATGAGATTGAAGGAAGAGACGTGACTGTCACATTCCCAAAGAGAGAGCTTGCTACTGATGTGGGAGGCAGAATAAAAGATGTCAGGACAAGGCTTGGCATAAGCCAGAAGGAATTGGCGGATAAGGTTGATCTTACGCCCAGTTTTATTTCTCAATTGGAAAATAATCAGATAAGCCCATCCCTTAACTCATTCATACAGATTTGCAATGCACTTGGAGTTAATCCATCAGCGCTCTTATTAGAAGAAAAATCTTCTGATGCACAGTGGCTCATAAAAAAAGAGAAGGTCTTTTCAAATCTCTCATTAAATGAAAATGGTCTGAAGGGTTTTAGCATTGTTAAAAATGGCAATATGTCAAGCACCCTCATTGTCTTAGAGCCTTACACTAAGATAGAAAGGAATTTTATCTCTACGGTAGGCACAAACTTAATATATGTTTTAAAAGGCAACATCTCTGTTGTCATAAACGGTAAAGGTGAAACACTCAGCTCAGGTGATTCTATTTACCTGAAAGAAGAGGTCCCATCTTTATGGAAGAATGAAGGAGGTGATAAGGCGGAGTTGCTTTTATTATGCTCGTAAGAAAGGGGCAGTAAATTTTCAAGGGATTTTTTTGCCATCTGACATCAGAAATACTTAATTCTGAGTCAGGAAAGTTACAAATACTGAAAGGAGGAGAAGATGAGTCTTAGTAAGCCAAATGCAAGTGCAGCAACTGTAACAACAACAAGGGTAGCACCTTCGCCAATCTCCGGGCTATGTGTTAATTGTGTGGATGGTTGTCCCGGGTACTGTGAGGTTGGAAGGTCTGCCCTTCGGGGAAGGGAGGTCATTTATCCTCAGCCTTTTGGAAAGATTACCTCAGGGGCTGAGAAGGATTATCCAGTGGACTTCTCTTATTTTAATATCCATGGCACCTGTGTCGGAGCAATGGGTGTAGAGGCTGACCCGGACAAGGCCACATTCCCTGCTGTGAGCGTAGAGACAGAGATTAAGGGTGATGGAAGAAAAATTCCAATGAAGGTTCCTTTCTTTACAGGTGCCCTCGGTTCAACTGAGATAGCGAGGGTGAACTGGGAGGGGGCTGCCGTAGGTGTAGCTATAAGTGGTTCTATACTCGTCTGTGGTGAGAATGTCTGTGGTATGGACCCAAATGCAGAGATTAAGAATGGAAGAATCGTAAATTCTCCTGAACTCGAAAGAAGAGTAAAACAATACAAAGAGTGGTACGAAGGATATGGAACGATGCTTGTTCAGGCAAACGTTGAAGATACCCGTCTTGGTGTACCTGAATATGCTGTAGAGAAGCTCGGTGTTGAGGGTATTGAGATAAAGTGGGGGCAGGGCGCAAAGTGTATTGGTGGTGAAGTCAAGCTGCCGACCATAGAAAGGGCGCTACAGCTTAAGCAAAGAGGATATATTGTTATCCCTGACCCTGAGAATCCAGTAGTCCATGAGGTACATAAGCTGGGAGGGATACCAGAATTTGAGAGACATTCCAGGCTTGGAATGGTGGATGAAGAATCATTCTTGAAAGAGGTAGAAAGGCTCAGAAAGATAGGGGCCAAATATATTACTCTTAAGACAGGCGCCTATAGACCAACAGATTTAGCCCGTGCAGTGAAGTTCGCTTCAGAGGCTAAAATAGACCTTCTTACTGTAGATGGCGCCGGTGGTGGAACTGGTATGAGCCCCTGGCGTATGATGAATGAATGGGGAATCCCTACTGTCTATCTTGAAAGCCTCCTCTATAAATATCTTAAGAGACTCAAGGAAAAGGGTGAGTTTATCCCGAGTGTGGCTATAGCTGGTGGCATTGCACTTGAAGATCAAATCTTTAAGGCTATAGCGCTGGGAGCCCCCTATGTGAAGGCGATATGTATGGGACGGGCTACCCTTACAGCAGGTATGGTAGGGAAAACTCAGGGAAAACTTATAGAGGATGCCTTCGGAAAAGGCAAGGAATATGAAGATGCTCTGCTCAGGACATTTGCCGGCGCAGCACAGCTTAAGGAAAAGTATGGAAAGGATTTTAGAAGGATACCGCCGGCTGCAATAGCCATTTACACCTATTATGACAGGCTTGCTGTAGGGCTAAGGCAGTTCATGGCAGGGGCCCGTAAATTTGCCCTTAATTTGATAGATAGAGATGATTTAATGTCTTTGACCCGTGAAGCTGCAGATGTTTCCGGCATCCCGTATGTAATGGATGCGGACATGAAAGAAGTAGAAAATATCTTGGGATAAGGAGGATAAAATGTTAAATCTAATTTGCTATAACTACTGTGCAACACCTTTCTGCGAGGTGAGCTGTCCTGCGGGAGCCATAAGCATATCAAAAAAGGATGATAATGTTTATGTAGAGATAGATAAATGCAACAGGTGCGGGATATGTCGTGGAATGTGTATTTCACTAAGTTTTGATCGTAACTTACAAGGCAAAAGGCCTTGGGTTCCTGAAGACTGGGCTAAATCCAGAACCCTCTAATGACGGAAGAAGAGCTTTTAACAGAGATTCTGGCATCCTATAGGGGTGGCAGGGGTGAACTGATTCCAATCTTGCAAGAGGTTCAGAATAATCTTGGTTATCTACCCGAAGATGTAATGCTCGGTATTGCAAGGTTTATTGGTGTCCCTGAGAGCCGGGTTTATTCTGTAGCTTCTTTCTATGCCCAGTTCAGGCTGCTGCCTTTAGGCAGGAAGCGGGTTACGGTATGCAGGGGGACTGCCTGCCACATCCGAGGCGCACCCCAGATATTGAATGAGATAGAGAGGACGGTCGGGATAAGGGAAGGGGAAACCTCAGATGACCTGGAGTATACCCTTGAAACTGTAGCCTGTATCGGTTGCTGCGCCCTTGCCCCCTGTATAAGGATTAACATGGATGTTCATGGTGAGATGACCCGGGAAAATGTAACAGGGTTTTTCCCTGCCTTGTCGGAATCGACTCGCAACGAGAATGAAAAGGAGAAGGATGTCAGATAGACGATATACAGTTCTTGTTTGCCAGGGGACAGGCTGCATATCAGGAGGATCTGAACAGATTTACTCTTTATTAGAAAAAGAGATAGAAAGCTCAGGTTCTAATGGGGGCATCCATGTTAAACGAACAGGTTGTCATGGCTTCTGCCAGCAGGGGCCCCTCATTGTTATTGAGCCGGAAGGGACTTTTTATACAAAGGTTAAATTGGATGATGTAACTGAGATTGCAAAATCACTCTTGCCTGGGGGAAAGCCTCTGGAGCGCCTTTTCTATAGGGACCCTGCTACTGATAAACCTATACCCTGCTATCATGATATTCCCTTCTATAGTAAGCAAAGTCGCACTATATTACGAAATTGTGGGAATATTGACCCTGAGTATATTGATGACTATATTGCTCAGAATGGCTATCAGGCGCTACATAAAGCCCTTTTTGAGATAACCCCAGATGAAGTTATCTCCGAAGTAAAGCGTTCAGGGCTGAGGGGACTTGGGGGAGCTGGTTTCCCTACAGGTAGAAAATGGGAGTCATGTCGTAAGGCATCAGGTGAAGTAAAGTATGTAATCTGTAATGCTGATGAAGGTGACCCAGGGGCGTTTCAGGATCGCTCTGTTATGGAGGGTAATCCGCATTCAGTCATAGAGGGGATGATAATTGCAGCCTATGCCATCGGTGCTAAGAAAGGCTTTATATATGTGAGGGCAGAATACCCCTTAGCAGTAAAACGTTTAAAGATTGCTATTGAGCAGGCAAAACAAAAAAGGGTCCTCGGTAACAGTATCTCAGGTAGTGGGTTTAGTTTTGATATAGAGATCTTTCAAGGGGCAGGTGCCTTTGTCTGTGGTGAATCCACTGCATTGGTATGCTCAATTGAAGGGAAAAGAGGGATGCCTAAGCCCCTCCCAAGACCTCGCACATCAGAGATGGGGTTATGGAATAAGCCAACCCTCCTTAATAATGTCAAAACCTTTGCCAGTATCCCCCTTATTATCTCTAATGGTTCAGAATGGTTTGCAAAGAGAGGGACAGAGAAGAGTAAAGGCACTGCTGTATTCTCTCTAACAGGCAAGGTAGTAAATTGTGGTTTGATAGAAGTGCCTATGGGAATCACACTCAGAAAAATTATATACGACATTGGAGGAGGGATTCTCGGAGGTAAAGCCTTCAAGGCAGTGCAGACCGGCGGGCCTTCTGGCGGCTGCCTTCCAGAAAGCATGTTGGATATGCCTGTGGATTTTGACTCCCTTACACTTGCAGGCTCAATGATGGGTTCAGGAGGTATGGTAGTGATGGATGTGGATACATGTATGGTTGATGTAGCACGCTACTTTTTAGATTTTACCCAGAGGGAGTCCTGCGGTCAATGTATCCCCTGCAAGCTCGGAACAAAACAGATGTTTGAAATCTTAGATGACATCACTAAAGGTGAAGGTAGACCCGAAGATATGGAACTACTCATAGAGTTAAGTGAGGCGATAAAGAGAAGCTCCATTTGTGGCCTTGGCCAGAGCGCACCCAATCCTGTGCTTACTACTCTTCAATACTTTCGTGATGAATATGAGGCACATATACACCAAAAAATATGTCCGGCAGGTGTATGCATGGTACAGAATGAGGGTAACTGATGGAAAAAATTGCTATAAAAATTGATGATAAAGATATTTTAGCTCAGAAAGGTACTACTGTATTAGAGGTAGCATTGGCTAATAAGATTTATATCCCCCATCTCTGCTACCACCCTGATTTAAGTCCTGCTGGAAGTTGTCGGCTTTGTCTTGTCGAGATAAAAGGTGGTAAACTTGTAACCTCCTGCCGAACACCTGTTAGTGAAGGGATGGTTATACAGACAAAAAGCCCAGAAGTTGATAGGGTGCGACGCCCTATTGTTGAGATGCTCATTGCCAATCACCATATGGATTGCCGAAATTGTTCCAAAAAAGGCCGGTGTGAATTACAAAGGGTCAGGGCTTATATGCGTATTGATAAAAAAAGCATTGGCAGACTGAGATTGCCAAAAGAGGAGCTTCCTCCTGATGTCTCAAACCCATTTTTTGAAAGAGATTCTAACAAATGCGTGCTTTGTGGGATTTGTGTAAGAACATGTCAAGAAATACAAAGAGTCAATGCTATTGACTTTGCAGGGCGGGGTTATACAACAAAGATTGCTACATTCGGAGACAAGCCTATAGCCCAGTCCAGATGTGTATCCTGTGGAGAATGTGTGGTTAGATGTCCTGTTGGTGCATTGGTACCAAAAAATCTCCAGCGACCCAAGCATGAGATCAAGACGCTCTGTCCTTATTGTGGTGTGGGTTGTGGTATCTTTCTCGGTATCCGTGACAATACTGTTGTTAATGTGCGTGGTGATGTTGAAAGCCCTGTTAACAAAGGGCTGCTCTGTGTTAAAGGAAGGTTTGGCTATAAATTCATTAACAGCCCTGACCGCTTAAAGAATCCGCTTATCAGGATAGCGCCAAAGACACAGTCGGGAGTCGGGAGTCAGGAGTCAGGAGTCTCCGAACTCCAAACTCCGAACTCCAAACTTTTCAGGGAGGCATCTTGGGATGAAGCACTGGAGTTAATTGCAAATAAACTGAAGAATTACAAAGGGGAAGACTTCGCCCTTATTACATCAACTAAATGCACTAATGAGGATAACTATATTGCACAAAAATTTGCAAGGGTTGTGATGGGCAGTAATAATATTGATAGCTCTGTGCGGCTATGCCATGCCCCTTCTATATCCGCTCTGCTTGAGGCAACCGGGATTAGAGTGTTCAATAACTCCATAAGTGAAATCGAAAGAGCTGCCTGCATCCTTATCATAGGAGCAAATATCACATGCTCTCATCCCATAATAGGGCTGAAGATAAAAAAGGCGGTAGAGAGTGGGTCAAAACTCATCGTTATTAGTCCGAAAGAGATTGACCTCTGCCGCTTTGCTGAAATCTGGCTCAGACCTCGTCCGGGTACGGATGTAGCTTTATTAATGGGTATGAGCAGTGTAACCGTTGATGAGGGATTACTCGATAATGCCTTTATCAAAGAGAGGTGTGATAATTTTGAGGATTTCAAAGTTTCCTTAGATGACTTCCCTCCTGGTAGGGTAGAAAGGATTACAGGTGTCTATAGGGAAACGATAGCCGAGGCAGCAAGACTCTATGCCGATAATAGACCAGCGGTAATAATCTGGGCTACCGGGGTTACCCAATACTCTCATGGGACGGATAATGTATTTGGACTTATTAATCTATCAATGCTTACAGGAAACACTGGTCTTATCCCACTGTGGGGCGAGAATAATGCATTAGGTCTCTGCGACATGGGTTGCCTGCCTGATTTTTATCCCGGTTATCAGGCAGTAGCCATACCTGAGGTCAGAAAGAGATTTGAGACTGCATGGGGAGTAAGCTTAAACCCAAAACCAGGACTAACCCTTACGGAGATATTACCATCCATCCATGAAGGAAAGACCAAAGCCCTCTATATCATCGGCTCTGATCCGGTATCGAGCATAGCTTATACCCAAAATATTAAGGAGTCATTAGGAAAAGCAGAATTTATTGTCCTTCAGGATATCTTCTTCAATGAGACAGCCAGATTTGCTGATGTCGTCTTGCCAGCGGCAAGCTTTGCTGAGAAAGATGGAACTTTTACAAATACTGAAAGGCGGATTCAAAAAATCTATAAAGCGATAGAGCCTATTGGCAATTCAAGGCCTGACTGGGAAATCATCTGTGGGTTAGCAAGGAGGTTAGGCAGTAGCGGTTTTGATTTCAAGAATCCTGAGGAGATCATGTCTGAGATTTCATCTGTTACCCCCATATATGAAGACATATCTCACAATAATCTGAAAGAAGGCAGGTTTAGGTTTACACCACTACAGTATAGACCCCCAGCAGAGGTTCCTGATATTGAGTATCCATTGATTTTGACTACTGAGAGGGATATCTACTCAGGGGGTTTATTATCCCGGAAGGTCGCGGGCCTTAACGTCTTAAGATCTGAAGATCTTGTATATGTAAATCCAAAGGACGCAGCAGATTTTGGAGTCAAGGATGACGAAATAGTAGAGGTAATTTCTCGATGGGGTGAGATAAAAATTAAGGCAAGGGTGACAGACACCGCTCCACCTGGTGTAGTCACTATGGATGCTGCTAAAGAAGCAATCAATCTGCTTATTAATCCTGCTCTCGACCCTGTGGCTAAAACCCCGGAGACAAAGGTATGCGCAGTAAGGATTGTTCCACAAAAAAGTCTTTAGAAAGGCATATAATAAAAAAGAAAATTAAGGAGTCCTGACATGACCAAAACAATGCTTGCTATCCTAAAAATACTTGAAAAGTATTCGGATATCGTAGGCTCAAGAAAGATATCGCGGCAGTTAAAACTGCACGGCATTGACCTTACGGAGAGGACAGTTCGCTATCACCTAAGGATTCTTGATGAACGCGGCTATACAGAGGTGTTCGGAAAAGAAGGAAGGAAGATTACAGAAAAAGGAAGGCAGGAGTTAAAGAATGCCCTTGTCTCAGAGAAGGTCGGATTCATAATAAGCAAGATAGAGACCCTGTCTTACCAGACAACGCTTGACCTTAAAACTCTTGATGGTAATGTGATATTGAATATTTCGTATTTCCCTGAGGAAAGGCTAAAGGATGCAATCAGGATTTTAACTCCGGTTTTTTCGTCTCCTTATGTTATGAGCAACAGAATAATCTTTGCCCGTGGAGGAGAAAAGATCGGCGATGTGTTAATCCCTGAGGGCAAAATTGGACTTGGCACTGTATGCAGTGTTACGATAAATGGAATTTTTCTTAAGGCAGGCATACCTGTCACATCAAGATTCGGCGGTGTGGTTGAGACTGAAAATGGAAACCCGATACGGTTTATATCCCTTATAAGCTATGAGGGCTCATCGCTGGATCCTTTGGAGATATTCATAAGAAGCAAGATGACCGATGTCATTGGAGCGGTGAAAAAGCATCATGGGAGGATACTTGCAAGTTTCAGAGAGATTCCTGTTGTTTGTCTTGCTGAGGCAAAAAGGCTTGCCGAAACGATAACAAATAAAGGAATAGGCGGCATTTTGCTCATAGGAGAACCAAATAAGCCATTGCTGGAAATCCCTGTAGGAATAGATAAAGTAGGAGTTGTGGTTGTTGGAGGATTGAATCCGATTGCTGCCATTGAAGAGTCAGACATACAAACTGTAAGCAAAGCAATGTCGACCCTTTATGAATATTCAAAACTTAAAGACTTTAAGGAAATATTGGGGGGTATATGAAAAAACTTGAGGCTGTCATAAAACCATATAGCATTGCGGGCGAGGTAATTGATTTAATAGAAAAAACCGCAAGGACAGGCAAAATCGGAGACGGTAAAATATTTGTGATAAATGTTGATGATACTGTTAGAATAAGGACAGGACAGAGAGGGGGGCGATAAGCTGATGAAAACAATAAAGGTATTGGAAAAGGCAAAGAAGGATAAGGTGATTTTTATAAATCTTCAATTCACTGATATGCTCGGTTCTCTAAAGGAAGTTACTGCGCCTGTACAGAACCTGCCTGATATCATGAAATACGGCGCGTGGTTTGACGGCTCTTCTGTTGAGGGATTTGCAAGAATTCATGAGAGCGACCTTTATCTAAAGCCTGATCCCGACACTTATGCGGTTATTCCATGGTTGAGTTCTCCCGAAGGAAATACGGCACGGCTTATATGCGATATTTACAGGCCTGACGGCAGTCCGTTCGAAGGGGATCCCAGACTTATCTTGAAGAAGACCCTAAAAATGGCAGTTGATATGGGATTTGAATATAATGTGGGACCTGAACTTGAGTTTTTCCTTTTCAGGAACGGGCATGAAAAACTATTGCCCATGGACAGCAACGGATATTTTGATCTTGCCACGAATGAATCGCATACCATAATGAGGGAGATAACTGCTGCCCTCGAGACGTTTGGCATAGAGGTTGAAGCCTGTCATCATGAAGTAGCGCCTGGGCAGTACGAAGTAGACTTCAGATACGGAGATGCCCTTACTACAGCCGATAGACTGCTCACATTAAGATTCACAATTAAGGCTATTGCCCAGAAACATGGATTAAGAGTATCTTTTATGCCGAAGCCGATTATGGGAATGTCTGGTTCAGGCATGCATGTTCATCAGAGTCTTTTCAATATAAGGACAAAGAAAAATGCATTTTATGACCTAAAAGATAAGTATAAACTTTCAAAGGCAGCATATAATTTTATTGCAGGGCAATTGAATCACATCAAGGGCATGACAGCGGTCTTATGCCCAACTGTCAATTCGTATAAAAGACTTATAACAGGATTTGAAGCGCCAGTGTACATTTCATGGGCAAGGATTAACAGGTCTTCACTTATCAGAGTTCCTCACTGGTTTGAGGATAAACCTAATTCGGCGCGAATTGAGCTAAGGTGTCCTGACCCTGCATGCAATCCATATCTGGCATTTGCTGCGATGCTGGCATCGGGGCTAAATGGCATAGAGAAAAACCTAAAACTATCAGAGCCTGTTGAGGAAAACTTATATAAGTTTGATGAGGAGAAACTGGCATCAAAAAATATAGATACCCTTCCATCCTCGCTTTACGAGGCAATAAACGAACTGAAAAGCGATAAGTTGATCCATGATGTATTGGGGAAGCACCTCTACAATAGGTACATTCACATCAAGACAAAAGAGTGGAATGAATTCAAGATGCAGGTTACAGAGTGGGAGATTGAAAAATATTTGGATATTTAAACATTCCCTACCTTTTTATACAGGTGTTGACTAACAAAATTACAACCTGAGACTGCTTGAATAACTTGACAACGGAAGAGGAAAAGGATTTATCATAATGCCTGAGAGGTAAAACCGGAGGGACAGTGTTCGTGAAGATATTAAAAGATTTCCTTATCTACCTGTCAGTGGAAAGAGGGCTGTCTCAAAACACGGTTAAAGCGTATTCAAGAGACATTGGGCTGTTTCAAAAACTTCTGACTTCAAAAAACAAAGGGCTTGACTCCTTCTCAAAAGCCGATATCTTAGATTTCCTTAGTGAGGTGAAAGATAAACCCTATTCAACGCCGAGTATTTGCAGATTTATATCTTCCATACGCGGCATTTGCAGATATATGATAATAGAAAAGATCATTAAAGAAGACCCCTCAGAAAATCTTCAGACGCCCAAGAAGTGGGAAAGGCTTCCAAAGGCTCTAAGCCTTGAAGACGTTATATCCCTCCTTGACAGCAGGACAGACAACGCTACATTTTTAAGGGACACGGCAATGCTGGAGATTCTTTATTCTTCGGGCCTCCGTGTCAGCGAACTTGTTTCTCTTAAGCTCAGCAATGTAAATCTTGAGGCGGGCTTCCTGAGAATTATGGG
>Ga0180009_10004193_pt1 | contig 16046 bp, 12 predicted proteins | sample OS_PC_MetaG_FD_123537 | JGI IMG/M metagenome (GOLD analysis project Ga0180009, IMG submission 123537) | Groundwater microbial communities from the Aspo Hard Rock Laboratory (HRL) deep subsurface site, Sweden - OS_PC_MetaG | ecosystem: Environmental > Aquatic > Deep subsurface > Groundwater...
CATTTTTATAAGTCATTGTAAATTCATCAATTTTCATTCCACCTCCCACTTTGATTGGGGAGGGAAACGCGCCTGCGAAGAAGTCTGACGGTCGTGCAGGGCTATCTGAGCTTAACGTTAAGTATCCATCCTAAATGACGCTTTATAAGCCGTCATTCGAGACTCTGTTTTTAGAAAATGTGCTAAAAAACAATTTGTTATCAATTTTTAGGGCGTCCTAACATGAACGGGAATGCGTCATTAACCCAGTCGCCACGCTTGCTGGACCAAGTGCGCGGCAAGATTCGCCTTAAGCACTACAGCATTCGTACCGAGCAGGCTTACGTGGACTGGATTAAACGCTTCGTGCTGCATTTTGACAAGCGGCACCCTTTGGAGATGGGCGCTCGCGAGGTGGAGGCGTTCCTGACGCATCTCGCGGTGAAGGGCAGGGTGGCCGCGTCAACACAGAACCAAGCCAAGTCAGCGTTGTTGTTCTTGTATCGCGAGGTGCTTGAGCGCGATATGCCATGGCTTGATGACGTGGAGCGGGCCAAGACGCCCAAACGTCTGCCGGTGGTGCTTACCCAGGAGGAGACGCAAGCGGTGTTGTCGAGGCTGAAAGGCACGCATTGGCTCGTAGCGGGTTTGCTGTATGGGTCGGGGCTGCGAATCATGGAAGCGCTGCGGCTCAGGGTAAAAGATCTGGAGTTCACGCGGGGCGAAATTCTGGTGCGAGAAGGCAAGGGCTTCAAGGACAGGGTGACAATGCTGCCAGCCATGCTGGTGGAGCCGCTCAGGGCGCATTTGAAACAGGTGCGTGCGTTGCACGAACAGGATGTGGCCGAAGGATATGGCGAGGTGTATTTGCCCTACGCGCTGGATCGAAAGTATCCGAGTGCCGGGCGTGAGTGGGGCTGGCAGTACGTTTTCCCATCAAAGAACCGGTCGGTCGATCCGCGTTCTGGTGTCGTTCGCCGGCATCACGTGCAGGATCAGGCGATCCAGCGCGCCATTCGCCAGGCGGTTCGCGATGCGGGGATCATCAAACCGGCAACGCCGCATACACTTCGTCATTCTTTTGCCACACACTTGCTGACGAGTGGCTACGATATCCGCACGGTACAGGAGCTGCTGGGCCACAAGGATGTGGCGACGACGATGATTTATACGCATGTGCTGAACAAGGGTGGACGCGGGGTCACCAGCCCGCTGGATCGATGATGACGGACGAAGACTTTATGCGCGCCGCGCTGGAACTCGCCCGCCAGGGCGCCGAAGCCGGCGAGGTGCCGGTGGGGGCGCTGGTGGTGTGCGGCGGCGAAATCGTCGGGCGCGGGTTCAACCAGCCGATTTCCAGCCACGACCCCACCGCGCATGCCGAGGTGATGGCGTTGCGCGATGCGGCGGGGCGGGTGGGCAATTACCGGCTGGTGGGCTGCACCTTGTATGTGACGATGGAGCCCTGCGTGATGTGTGCGGGGGCGATCCTGCATGCGCGGGTGGCGCGGGTGGTATACGGGGCCAAGGAATACAAGACCGGCGCACACGGCAGCATCGTCGACATCTTTGCCGAGCCGCGGCTCAACTTCCATTGCGAGGTGACCAGCGGGGTGCTGGCGGACGAATGCGCGGCGATGATCTCGGGTTTTTTCGAAGGACGCCGGCAGCAGAAGAAGGAGATGGCCCAATGAATCCCCTGTATGTCGAAGTGGACCTGCGTTTGCAGCAGCTGTATCTGTGGGAGCCCAGTCCGGAAAGCGACATCCTGCTGCGGCAGTATCCGGTTTCCACTGCGGCCAACGGCGCCGGCGAGCAAAACGGCAGCTATTGCACGCCGCGCGGGCGCCACCGCATTGCCGACAAGATCGGTGCCGGCGCGCCGCTGTGCGCGGCCTTCAAGACGCGCGAGTGGACGGGCGAGATCTGGACGCCCGAGCTGGATGCGGCCAATCCCGGCCGCGACTGGATCCTGACCCGCATCCTGTGGCTGGACGGGCTGGAACCGGGCAAGAACAAGGGCGGCACGGTGGACACGCACAACCGCTATATCTATATCCATGGCACCCACGAAGAACACAAGCTCGGCACGCCGGCCTCACACGGCTGCATCCGCATGAAGAATGCCGACGTGGCGGAGCTGTTCGATTTTGTCGACGTGGGAACCGAGGTGCAGATCAGCTAGTCTGGTGCAGGCGTTATCCGTGTTCGGCCGGTCCGGTGCTGCTGGATTCCGGAACTGAGCGGGTGACGCACCGGGCGTCGACCTGATGTCCCGCCGCCGCACCTCATTACAGAATGCGCGTGGATGACCGATTCAACCCGGAGGAGCGGCGCCGTGAATGCCCGATTGGATTTGAGATGCATGGGTTTGCCCATGCTGCTTGCAGCCTGCCTGCTGGCAGCGGGGATGGCGCGCGCCGCCGAGATGCCGGTGCTGCGGATCAACGACACCAACGAACCGCCGTTCACCACCGCCGATCAGCGCGGCTTTCTCGATGCCGTCGCCGGCGAGGCCTTCCGCCGCGCCGGGGTCCGGCTCAAGCTGGTCAAGCTGCCGGCGGAGCGCGCGCTGCGCAACGTCAATGCCGGCATCGACGACGGCGACCTCACCCGCATCGCCGGGCTGGAAACGGAATACCCCAATCTGGTGCGCGTGCCGGAAAAGCTGATGGACTGGGAATTCGCCGCCTTTTCGCGCAATCCGGCGCTGCCGGCGCGCTGGGATACGCTGCGGGCCGTGCCGGTGGGGCACATCCGGGGCTGGAAAATCTACGAGCGCGAACTGGCCGGTGCGCCCTATGTCGTCACCGCAGAAGACCCGGCGCAGCTGTTTCGCCAGCTTCAGCTCGGGCGCATCGAGGTGGCGCTGTATGCGCACTGGCAGGGCCTGGACCTGCTGCGGCGCGAGGGCATCACGGACGTGCATCTGCTGGCGCCGACGCTCGCCCGGCGCGAGATGTTCATCTACCTGCACAAGCGCCATACCGCGCTGGTGCCGCGCATTGCCGCAGCGCTGCGCGCGATCAAGGCGGAAGGGCTCTATGATCGGCTGTATCGCGAGAAGGTGCTGTCGCTGCAGGACGGCGCCCGGTGAAGCCGGATTTTTCGCATCCGCTGAAGTCGCCCCTGGCGCGTCGGCTCATCATCGCCATGGTGCTGTTCAGCGCGGTGGTCACGCTGCTGATGACGGCATTCCAGACCTTCATGGAATACCGGCAGGGCATGGCCAGTCTCGACAGGCAGTTGCAGCAGATCGGCGAGGTGCACCAGGCCACACTGAGCCAGTCGCTGTGGGCGACCAGCGACAAGGAAATCCGTCTGCAGCTCGAAGGCATGCTGCGCATGCCGCACATCGTGCATGCGGCGGTGTATGAAGCCGGCCAGGTCTACGTCGAGGTCGGCCAGCGCAATGATGGCAACCGTACGGTCGAACACCGCTATCCGCTGCAGATCGAGCACCAGGGCCGCGTGCTGGATCTCGGCACGCTCAGCGTCGTCGCCACGCTGGACGGCATCCATGCCCAACTGCTGAACGATGCGACCGGGATCCTCGCGCGCAATGCGCTGCTGACCTTTCTGGTGGCGCTGCTGATCTTCGTGCTGTTCCAGCGTCTGGTCACCCGCCACCTGGCCACGGTAGCCGAGTATCTGGGTCGTATCGGCCCCGAAGCGCGCACCCAGCCGTTGGCGCTGTCGCGCCCGCCGACCAAGCACCCCGACGAACTCGATGCGCTGGTGGCCGCGGCCAACGACATGCAGACCAAGACCCGCGCCGCGCTCGATGCGCTGGTCGACAGCGAAGCACGGGTGCGCCTGCTGCTCGATTCCACCTCCGAGGCCATCTTCGGCGTCGACACCGAGGGCATCTGCAGCTTTGCCAACCCGGCCTGCGTGCGCATGCTGCGCTATGCCAGCGAGGGCGACCTGGTCGGCAATCGCATCCACGACATGATCCACCACACTTATTCGGACGGGCGGCCTTATCCGATGCAGGAATGCGCAGTGCGTCAGGCCACGCTGGCCGGGCAGGCCAGTCACCGCAACGACGAGGTGCACTGGCGCGCCGACGGCACCTGCTTTCCAGTCGAATACTGGTCGCATCCGATGTACAAGGACGGCGCGCTGGTGGGCACGGTGGTCGCCTTCATCGACATCAGCGAACAGAAGCAGGCCGCGGAAGAGCTTCATCGTCTGGCCTATTACGACAGCCTGACCGGCCTGCCCAACCGCGTGCTGTTCAACGACCGCCTGCATCAGGCACTGGCCGACGCGCGCCGCCGCCAGCGGCTGGTGGCACTGATGCTGCTGGATATGGACCGCTTCAAGGTGGTCAACGACACCATGGGCCACGAGGCTGGCGACAGCCTGCTGGAGGAAATCGGCACCCGCCTGCAGCGCTGCATTCGCGAGGGCGATACCGTGTCGCGCCTGGGCGGCGACGAATTCGCGCTGGTGTTTGCCGATGTCGGCGCGGTCCAGCATGTGGCCCAGCTGGCGCAGAGCGTGCTGAGCCAGTTTGAGGCGCCTGTGATTGTCGGCGGACGCGAAATCTTCAGCGGCGCCAGCATCGGCATCGCGCTGTTTCCGGAGGACACCGAGGACGCCGATTCGTTGCTGAAATTTGCCGACTCGGCCATGTATCACGCCAAGGAAAGCGGGCGCAGCAACTACCAGTTCTACTCGCGCGAAATGACGGCCAGTGTGCAGGCGCGCCTGCGGCTGGAAACCGACCTGCGCCGCGCGCTCGACAACGGCGAGCTGTTCCTGCATTACCAGCCGCAGGTCGACGCCGCGCGCAATTGCATCACCGGAGTCGAGGCGCTGCTGCGCTGGCGCGATCCGTCCGGCGAACTGATTCCGCCGGCGCAGTTCATTCCGCTGGCGGAGGAAACCGGACTCATCGTGCCGATCGGCCGCTGGGTGCTGGAAACGGCGTGCGCGCAGCTCAGGCGCTGGCGCGATGCCGGTCATGTCGAACTGAGCCTGTCGGTCAATGTGGCGTCGCGCCAGTTTCGCGACCTGATGTTTCCCGGCACGGTGGGCGATGCGGTCGCGGCGGCCGGCATTCCGCCGCAGCTGCTCGAACTGGAGCTCACCGAAAGCATCCTGCTCGAACACAGCGACGACACCCGCCGTACGCTCGATGCGTTGAAGCAGCTTGGCGTCACGCTGGCGATCGACGATTTCGGCACCGGCTATTCGTCGCTGAGCTATCTCAAAAGGCTGCCGATCGACCGGGTCAAGATCGACCAGTCCTTCGTGCGCGACCTTGCCACCGACACCGACGACCTCGCCATCGTGCGCGCCATCATTTCGCTGGCGCGCGCGATGCGGCTCGGGGTTATCGCTGAAGGCGTGGAAACGACCGAGCAGCTGGCGCTGCTGCGGCGCGAGGACTGCCACGACTATCAGGGCTACTTGTTCGCGCATCCGCTGGATGCGGGCGAAATCGAGCGCATGTTGCAGGCGCCGGGCGCCGTCTCCTGACCTTTTCCCCTCTGCATGCCCTGTAGTGACGTGGACCGGCGCACCCGGTTCATATGTCCGATCGACTGGGTCCAAAAGAACCATTGGGCAAAGCTAATACAGGCTCAATAATCCATGACATAAGCATGGAATAAGTAATAAAAATAATTTATACGGAGACGGCCGCAAGGATGGAGACGCAGCACAGCGCAGCACCCGCTGTACCCGCACCGCACGCAGCTTTGCGTCACGGTGTGTCCACCCCCATTGCTTTCCCCTCGTTGCCTGGCACGTTGCTGGGCGGCTTTCTCACGTCTGCCTGACGGACCGCCGGGGCTTCCCGGCGCAGAACCTACGGCGCCGGGGCGCGTGCCTCCGGTCTCCGGCCACGCATTTCAATAACTGTGCCTGGCACAGACAATACGAGGAGATGGCATGGAACGCAGAAGTTTTCTCAAGGCCGGCACGGCGGGACTCGCCAGCGTCTTCAGCGCGGGATCGCTGTCCTGGTCACCGCGCGCGGAAGCGGCCACGATCAGCAAGACCTTCTACATCACCGACGGCTCGCGCATCATGCCCGACGGCGTGTCGGTGTATTTCAAGGGCTACAGCGAATCGTCGGGCAGCCTTGCCGTGCCGGCCACGTCGATCATCTGCCAGGAAGGCGACACCCTGCAGATCACCGTGGTCAACCTGCTGTCGACGACGCACAACCTGGTCATCGGCGGACTGAAGGCAGGCGATGCGCCGCTGGCCAGCACCGGCGACATCACCAGCGGCAACAGCAGGACCATCAACTACACCATTCCCACCGGCAAGGCGGGGTCCTATCTTTTCTACGACAACAAGACCAGCTACAACAGCTTCCTCGGCCTGCACGGCGGGCTGGCGATCATGCCGGCCGGCAAGTCCAATCAGCTGTACTCCGGCAGCCCGACATTCAAAAAGCAGGTGTTCTGGGTGTTCAACGACATCGATCCGGCCCTGCACAGGGCGGTGCAGCAGGGCACCTCGATCCCCAGCAAGTTCACCCCGCGCTATTTCACCATCAACGGCCTCTCCTCGCGGCCGCCCGGCGCGCCCGGCCATGCCGACCCGGCGCGCGACGCGTTGTACGATCCGCGCTCGCAGCTGTCCGGCTATCTGGGCGACCGCACTCTGGTACGCATGCTCAATGCCGGCATGTGCGCGCATGCGATGCATGTGCATGGCAACCACATGGAGTGGCTGACCGACCGCGGCACGGTGCGTCCGCAAATCTGGAAAAAAGACACGATCCACGTACGCAACAAGCTCGGCAAGATCGATGCGATCTTCCCCTTCGAGGCGCCGCCCGATGCGTACCCGCCCGTGACACAGGGACATTACCCCATGCACCTGCACGACGAGATGTCGCAGACCGCCGGCGGCGGGCTGTACCAGTTCGGTGCCATGACTGAAATCGTGTTCAGATAAGAATCGAGGAGAAGACCATGTCGAGAAGAAAAACCAGCAGCAGTATGGATGGCGGCGGTGGTAGTGGCGGTGGTGGTGGCGGCATGGGCGATGCCTGCTACATCTACCCGGGATCGCCCGCGACCCCGGGGCGCGTGACACCCAATGTGAAATTCCGCCGCGGCATCTACATGAACGGCCGCATGACGTTCGACGACGGCAACTCGGTGGCGATCTGGGGCTTTACCGATCTGGATGCAGGGCAGGGCCAGATGGACCAGATGGGCGGGGGCTCCTTCCCGTCGCCGGCGATCCGCGTGACCGAAGGCCAGATCGTCCACACCGAACTGAACGTCAACATGATGTGGGCCCACACGATTCACCATCACGGCATCGAGCCTTCCGAAGCCAACGACGGCGTCGGCCACTTTTCCTGGGACGTGACCGGCGGCACCTACACTTACCAGTGGCGCCCCAAGCACGCGGGCACCTATTTCTACCACTGCCATACCAATACGCCGCTGCACGCGGAAATGGGCATGTACGGCGGCCTCATCGTCGATCCCAAGCCGACCCCCGGCGATGCGCCCGGTACCCGGCGCGCGTTCTACAACGGTCCGATCTATGACGTCGAGGCGATCTGGGCGGCGGACGAGATCGATCCCGCCTGGCACAACCTCAGCTGGGCGGCCGGCACCTGCGGCGGCGACGTCGGGCTGAACAACCTCAATCCGAGGTATTTCATCATCACCGGTGTCGACGGCGCGAACTCGGCGCAGACCAATCCTGCGGTAGCGGTGAACATGCAGCTCGGACAAACGCTGCTGGTGCGCTACATCTGCGCCGGCTTCCATCCGCAGAAAATCAGTTTTGGCGGCCTGACCGTCGACGTCGTGGCGTCCGACGCGCGGCCGCTGCCGGCGGTGTGGAAAACCGGCTCGATCGAAGCGCACTCGGCCGAGCGCTACGACTGCATCGTCAAGCCGACCAGCCGCGGCACCTGGACCGTGACGATCCAGTTTCTGCATTGGATCACCGGTGCGGTGATGGGCACGGCGCGCACGCGCATCACCGTGACCTGATCCGGCTCCGGCCAGCCTCATGCCGGGGGAGACCGGCAGGGCAGACTCATGGGTGAGGGGGGAGCGATCTCCCCTTTTTTGTCGGCGCGGTGAGCCTTTGCACGGGCCTTGTTCGGAGTGCGCACAATGAAGAAAACGCTCCTGGTGGTGGCGGTGATCGTGGCGGCGGGGGCGGGCGGCTACTGGCTGGGCGCCCGCCCGGCGCTGTCGCCGGCACCGCTCGATGCGCAGGCGTCGCCGGCGCAGTCGGCCTATGTGTGCCCGATGCACGCGCACATCGTGCAGGACCATCCCGGCAGCTGCCCGATCTGCGGCATGGACCTGGTGGCGCTGAAGGAGGCGGGCGGCGAAGGCGCGCGCCAGATCCATGTCGACACCGCCACCCAGCACAAGCTCGGGGTGCGCCTGGCGGCGGCCGAGCAGACGCCGCTGACCCACGACATGCCCGCCTACGGCACGCTGGTGGCGGACGAAAGCGCGGTGCTGCGCCTGACCGCCCATGTCGACGGCATCCTGACCCGCTTGCATGTGAGCCGCCCCGGCCAGCGCATCGCGCGCGGCCAGCTGCTGTTCGAGGTCGATTCTCAGGAGGCCCTGGGGCTGCAATACGAATACATCGACATCCTGCGGCGCGCGCTGCCGGCGATGAAAATGGCGGAGGAACGGCGCGCGCAGAACCGCGAGATTCTGGCGCGCGCGCAGGGCCCGGACGCGGTGGCGCAGGCCGAGCTCGGCACCCGCCAGAGCGAGGAGCAGCTCGATTCGATCCTGCAGCCGATGCGGCGCGACCGCGAGCGGCTCGGCCTGCGCCTGCGCCAGTTCGGCTTCGACGATGCGCTGCTGGCGCAGCTCGCCAGCAGCGGACAGGCGTTGAATCCGGTGCCGGTGCGCGCGCGCCAGGCCTGCGTGGTGCAGCAGGTGCTGGCGCGCGCGGGCATGACGGTGAACGCGATGACCGAGGTGCTGCAATGCGTCGACCCGGCGCAGCTGTGGGTCGAGATCGCGCTCTATCCCGACCAGCTGGCGTGGGTGGAGGAGGGCGATGCGGTCAGCCTGCACTTTGCCGATGGCGAGACGGCGCGCATTCCGCTCAAGGGCCTGCATCCGCTGCTGGACGAAGCCACCCGTTCGCTGCGGGTGCGGCTGCCGCTGCCGCCGGGGCGCAGCCGCAGCATCGGCGAGTATGTGGCGGTGACGCTGCATTCCACCCCGCGCGACGTGCTGTCGGTGCCGAAAAGCGCGGTGATGCGCAGCGGGCGCGGCGACTTCGTGATGCGTGCGCTGGACAAGGGGCATTTCATGCCGGTGGAAGTGACGACCGGCATCGAGACCGCCGAGCGTATCGCGATCCGCGACGGCCTCGAGGAGGGCGACCGGGTGGCGGTCAACGGCCAGTTCCTGCTCGACGCCGCCGCCTCACTGGCCGACACCGCGCAGCGCATGCGCGTCACGCCGACGCCCGCGCCCTGATCCGCGATGGTCGCCCGCCTGATCGAATGGTCGTTGCGCAACCGTGGGCTGGTGTTGCTGGCCAGCCTGCTGATCGCGATCTGGGGCGTGCTGAGCGCACGCAGCATCGCGCTCGACGCGATTCCCGATCTGTCCGATGTGCAGGTCATCGTCAAGACGCCGTATCCGGGGCAGTCGCCGCAGACGGTGGAGGACCAGATCGGCTATCCGCTGACCCGCGCCTTGCTGTCGGTGCCGAAATCCACCGCGGTGCGCGGCTTCTCGATGTTCGGCGAATCCTTCATCTATGTGCTGTTCGAGGACGGCACCGATCCCTACTGGGCGCGCAGCCGGGTGCAGGAATACCTCGCCCAGGCGCAGATGCAGCTGCCGGCGGGCGTGCGGCCGACACTGGGACCGGATGCGTCCGGCGTCGGCTGGGTGTTCCAGTACGCGCTGGTCGACCGCGCCAACCGCTACGACCCGGACCGGTTGCGCGCGGTGCAGGATTTCTATCTGAAGGTGGAACTGCAAAGCGTGCCGGGCGTGGCCGAGGTGGCGAGCGTGGGCGGCCCGGTGCGGCAGTTCCAGATCGAGGTCGACCCCAACCGGCTGGCGCACTACGGACTCAGTCTGGAGCAGGTGCGCGCGGCGGTGCGCGCCGGCAATGGCGAGGGGGGCGGCGCCGTGCTGGAAATGGGCCGCGCCGAATACATGGTGCGCACCCGCGGTTACCTGACGTCGTTGCAGGACTTTGCGACGATCCCGCTCGGCAGTGACGTTCGCGGCGTGCCGGTGCGCCTGGGCGACGTGGCGCAGATCCAGACCGGCCCCGAGGCGCGCCGCGGCGTCACCGACCTCGACGGCGAAGGCGAGGTGACCGGCGGCATCGTGATCATGCGCCACGGCGAGAATGCGCTCGACACCATCGAGCGGGTCAAGCAGCGGCTCGACGCCCTGAAACATGGCCTGCCGCCGGGCGTGGAACTGGTGGTGACCTACGACCGTTCCGGCCTGATCGGCCGCGCGATCAAGACGCTGGGCGGCAAGCTGGTGGAGGAATCGCTGGTGGTCGCCTTCGTCTGCCTGATTTTCCTGTTTCACCTGCGCTCCTCATTGGTGGCGGTGGTGACGCTGCCACTGGGCATCCTGGCGGCCTTCATCGTGATGAAGGGGCAGGGGGTCACCGCCAACATCATGTCGCTGGGCGGCATCGCCATTGCCATCGGTGCCATGGTCGATGCCGCCATCGTGATGATCGAGAACATGCACAAGCATCTCGAGCGTGCCGGCGACAGCGCCGACCGCTGGGACGTGGCGCGCGCCAGTGCAGTGGAAGTCGGGCCGGCGCTGTTTTTTTCCTTGCTGGTCATCACCGTGTCCTTCCTGCCGGTGCTCACGCTCACCGGGCAGGAGGGCAAGCTGTTTGCGCCGCTGGCCTACACCAAGACCTACGCGATGGCCGCCAGCGCCGCGCTGGCGGTGACGCTCACGCCGGTGCTGATGGGTTATCTGATCCGCGGCCGCATCGCGGCGGAAACCCGCAACCCGGTCAACCGTTGGCTACAGGACGGCTACCGGCCGCTGCTGCTGGCGGCGCTGCGGCGGCCCCGCACCACGCTGCTGATCGCGGTGCTCGTGCTCGCCAGCATGGCGTGGCCGGCAAGCCGCAGCGGCAGCGAGTTCATGCCGCCGCTGTTCGAGGGCGACCTGCTGTACATGCCGACCACGCTGCCGGGCGTGTCGATCGACGAGGCCGCCAACATCCTGCAGGTGACCGACCGGCTGATTCGCGACATGCCCGAAGTGGAGCGCGTCTTCGGCAAGGCCGGGCGCGCCGACACTGCCACCGATCCGGCGCCGCTGTCGATGCTGGAAACCACCATCCTGCTGAAGCCGCGCGACCAGTGGCCGGACGGCGGCAATGTCGAGGACTTCATCCAGCGGCTGGACCAGGCCGTCAATCTGCCCGGGCTCACCAATGCCTGGGGCTATCCGATCCGCACCCGCATCGACATGCTGTCGACCGGCGTGCGCACCGCAGTCGGCGTGCGCATCGGCGGCCCCGAGCTCGACGGCATCGTCGGCGTGGCGCAGGCGATCGAGGCGGTACTGCGCGAGCTGCCGGGCACCCGCACGGTGTTTGCCGAACGCCTGATCAGCGGGCGCTACATCGACATCGAAATCGACCGCGTGCGCGCGGCGCGCCACGGCATCAGCGTGGCGGACGTGCAGGATCTGGTGCAGACCGCGATCGGCGGCGAAAACATCGGCGTGGTGATCGACGGCCGCGAACGCTTTCCGATCAACCTGCGCTATCCGCGCGCCTACCGGGATTCGCTCGACGCGCTGGCGGCGAGCCGGGTGGTCACGTCATCCGGCCGCCAGGTGTCGCTGGGCGAGATTGCGCAGCTGCGCATCGCCGACGGCCCGGCCGAGATCAAGAGCGAAAACGGCCGGCTCGCGGGCTATGTCTACGTCGACATCGCGCACGGCGACCTCGGCGGCTATGTCGCCGCGGCGAGGGCGGCGGTGGAACGGGCGGTCCATCTGCCGCCGGGCTACGCGATCGAATGGACCGGCCAGTACGTGCACCTGCAGAACGCAAAGCAGCGCCTGCAATGGGTGCTGCCGCTCACCCTCGCGCTGGTGGTGCTGCTGCTGTACCTGCATTTTCGCCACGCCGGCAAGGTGGCGCTGGTGATGGCCTGCCTGCCGCTGGCGCTGGTGGGCGGATTCTGGCTGGTCTACGCGCTGGGCTATCCGCTGTCGGTGGCGGTCGCGGTCGGCTTCATTGCGCTGGCCGGCGTGGCGGCTGAATTCGGCGTCGTCATGCTGCTGTACCTGGACAACGCGATCGCGCAATTCCGCGCGTCCGGCCGCCTGACCGACCGCGCTGCGCTGCACCAAGCCATCGTCGAAGGCGCGCTGCTGCGGATCCGTCCCAAGATCATGACCGTCTCCGTCATCGTCGGCGGCCTGCTGCCGATCCTGTTCAGCCAGGGCACCGGGGCCGACATGATGAAACCCATTGCCGCGCCGCTGGTCGGCGGCATGCTGACCGCCGCCTTGCTGTCGCTGTTCCTGATTCCGGTGGCGTATGCACTGTGGCACGGCAAACATCTGCCGGAACGCAGCCCTGCCTGAGCGAGGGGTTCCGGTGTCGCAGGGCTGCCTCAGTCGCGCGCCAGCAGTTCCCGCAATGCATCGACAAAACGCCGGTTGTCCTCGGGCAGCGCCGTGGTGATGCGCATGGAACCCGGACCGAGCGCCGGATCGTTGAGGGGCTTGATCAGGATGTCCTGCTTGCGGAGCGCGTCTGCGATCTCCGCCGCGTTGTGCGGCGCCAGGTCAGCAAGGAAAAAATAGGTATGGGTCGGAAAGGTCCGCACGCCCAGCGCGCGCAGTTCTGCCGCGAGCGCCACGGTCCAGCCATGCAACTGCGCGGCGCGAGCATGGATCTGGTCCTCGTGCTGCAGGGTGGCAATCGCCGCGGCCTGGCTGGGGCGGGCGAGGGGATAGGCGTCGTTGTGCCCGTTGAGGTCGTCGGCGATGGCCTCCGGAAAGATGCCGTAGCCGATGCGGAAGCCGGCCAGGCTGTGCGCCTTGGACAGCGTTCGGGTCACCAGCAGGTTGGGGTGCTCCGGCACCCAATGCGTCACCGACTGCCCGGCCAGGCCGATGAAGGCCTCGTCGACCAGGAAGCGCGTCTGCGGATGGCGGCGCAGTAGATCCGGTAGTGGCGCCATGTCAAAGATGCCGCCGTTGGGATTGTTGGGGTTGACGATGACCACCAGCGTGGTGCCCTCCGGAATCACCAGTTCGCCCAGGTCGAAGGTGAAATCCTTTTCGGGCAACAAGCGCTGTTCGGTGTAGCGCTGCGCGATCTCGGGAAACAGCACATAGGTCGGTGTCAGCAGATGCACCTGCTGGCCGAAGCGGTCGAACAGCTGGCGCAGGATCAGTTCCGAGCCGGCGTTGATGTGGATGAGCCGTTCCGGAACGTGGAGTTGCTCGCTGAGCAACTGGCGCAGCGGCGCCGAGTAGGGCTCGGTGTAGTAGTTGCTGTGGGCGGCTTCGGCCTGTGCGGCGGCGATCGCTTCGTCGATCGGCGGCAGCGGGTTTTCGCACAGCAAGAGCTTGATGCCGTGGAAGCTGCCGCCGCCTTTTTCGTGGGTGCTGGTCATGGCGTCTCCTAATGTCCGAGTCGGAACAGGGCGATGGTGGCGATGCCCGCAAGCATCAGGGTTACCTGCAGTATGGTGTCCTTTGCACCTGTGCGCTGGTGCAGCGCAGGCACCAGATCGGCTATGGCGATATAGATGAAGCTAGCTGCCGACACGGCCAGGATGAAGGGAATGGCTTCACGGACTTCGTCCAGCCAGAACCAGCCGAGCAACACGCCGGGCAGGGTGGCGAGCGACGACAGCAGGTTGTAGGAAAAGGCTTTCAGCTTCTTCAGTCCGCTCGCCAGCAGGATGGCGAAATCTCCCAGCTCCTGCGGGACCTCGTGCGCAATGACGGCCAGTGCCGTCGCGATGCCCATGGGGACAGAGATCAGGAAGGCGGCGGCGATGACCACGCCGTCGACGAAATTGTGGAAGGCGTCGCCTACCAGGATGAGCTTGCCGCCCTGATGGGCGTGGACTTCGCAGCCGGAGTCGTGGCAGTGGCGCCACAGCACCAGCTTTTCCAGCAGGAAGAACCCCACGATGCCGGCCAGCAGCGTGCCGCTGACAGCGAGGGGAGCCGCCCGTTCGAGCGCCTTGGGGATCATGCCGAGAAACGCGGCGCCGAGCAGGGTGCCGGTGGCATAGGCCACCAGGCAGGGCAACAGGCGGTTGCGGACCGTGTCGGGGAAAGCGAGGAGCAAAGCAGCCCCCAGGAGGGCGCCCGCGCTGCCCAGCAAGGCAAAGATGATGGCCAGAAGCATGGGGTGGATAGGTCTCGTTGGTTAAGTCCACCTCGTTGAATATAGGCTGACCAGTTCACGCGTCTATGCAGCTCGTGCGCGGACGCCTATGGTAGTCGCAGACCGGCATCGACCTTGTCGCCGACGCTTCCACAGAAGAACTGCTTGGCTGTCTTGAAGCTTGAAGACCCCAGGCTTGAAACTGATTGATCTTTGCACAGCGCTCAGGCTTAACAGTGAGAGGGGCAGAGCCCGTTAGCCAACAAGGCCCATGGAAGCCCCGCAGATTCAGCCATTCCTATTATTTAACATAATATACATTATGTGCATATTAACGGGTCTTGATAAAGCCCCAAAGGGGCGTTCGCGCTGCTCAAGTAGACTCGTCTGGTCACATCCCTGACCCTACTAGGCCTCCATCAAACCTAAATTCATTCAATTTGTCAATATCTCCGCGTACACACGAACTCAAAATCAAATCGTTCGGCAAGCACCACAGCTTTTACTGGTAATCGCAGTACAGCGGTCAAGCGACAGCAAGTACCAAATGTCCAAGAGGTTCGGTTGCTGGCCTCACTTTGATTTCGATGTCGTAGCCCAACCGATTCAAGCAGTCCATCAACTTGCGTTCGGACAGGTTGGAGAAGTCGCCGCGCAGCATGCCGGACACCTTCGGCTGTGTGATGCCCATGCGACGAGCCGCCTCATCCTGGGTGAGGCCGAGTTTGCGCACGGCTTTGGTGATCTCAATCACCAAACCGGATTTGAATTTGAGTTTTTCGGCGTCGGGTAGACCGAGATCGGCAAAGACATTCCCAGAGCCAATTTCTATCTCAATGCCATCAATGATTCTTTTTGCCATTTCGTAGATCCTTCGCGAGCGCTTCTACAACTGTAATGGAATAAATAGTAAACGCCCATCTGGTGCCACCCAAACCCATCTCGCACAGGTGGCGGGTTTGGGAGCTGATTTCACCTAAAAATACTTCTTGTAAAACTGCCACTGAACCCGTGTAGCCACCGTAAAAACCAGCGCCAGCGGCGCAATGATCCAGAACGGACTCATTTCGACCGGTAGGCAAAGATACAGCGTGACCCCGGATGCAAAAAACATCAGCTTCGCGAGGCGCCCAATTTTGTGAAGATCCGCCGACTCGCGTCCTGCGCACGCGCGGCGGATATAACGCTCGGTCAGGCCGTCTACACCAGCCAAGACAGACAACAGGAAGAACAAAGGGATCGCAGCCAGGACGAGGCCAATTCTGATCCCGTACACCTGAATCACGTTCATAGCCAGGTAGATTTCCCGTGCATTGCGCGCAACGAACTGGCTGAGGTACATCCGGTCAACCTCGTTGACCGGATACCCGGAGAAATAGGCATAGGTGGCTTCATGGAGTGATGTCGCCTTGAAAAAAAGCCAGTAAGTCCACTGTTGGGTCTGCTCGGTAAGCGTGGAAAGGCCTGCAGTGTGGCTTCCTGGCCGTACAAGCACTTTGACGCGTGCGGATTCCGACTGGAACAAAGCGTCGGCAGCCTGCACAGGATCCAGCCATTGATATTTGGCAAACAGGAAAGCCGCGGTGAGGGCGATCAAGCCAAGCATGACATATAGCAAGAGCGTCCCAAAAAGCCATTTCAATGGCCACAGAAAGGCGACTGCCACATTGCTGTCATAGAGACCGGAATTCCTAGAAGCCACTGCCCTTCCCTTCAACGAC
>Ga0180009_10004194_pt1 | contig 16039 bp, 15 predicted proteins | sample OS_PC_MetaG_FD_123537 | JGI IMG/M metagenome (GOLD analysis project Ga0180009, IMG submission 123537) | Groundwater microbial communities from the Aspo Hard Rock Laboratory (HRL) deep subsurface site, Sweden - OS_PC_MetaG | ecosystem: Environmental > Aquatic > Deep subsurface > Groundwater...
GAATATTTCTTTTTCATTTTAATGTTTCTTTTTTATAATTGCCTTTGTAACATTTTTATACTATCACATATCTGGGGTTATAGCACGAAATGTGTGATTATTGAAATAGACAAGCAAAAGAATCAAAATATAAAATCAAAATAAAAAAAGGCGAGGAGCAATCCCCGCCTTTTGCGAAATGTTTCTAATAAATGAAAGTACTAAATGGGCATGGGCAAGCCAAACACCCTAAGAATTCCCCCTGAAAAGAACCACGGAAAGAACCATGAGCAGAAACACCAAAACCCGACTGCAAACTTTACAAGACAAAATCCCGCCCAAAAAATCAGTGACACAAGCCAAGAAACAAAAACGACAAAGGGCCAGGCCAGAGGTATAAAAAACCCAGACTTTTGTTCCGAATAATAATTCTCGAATGACCCATACTTTTCCGAAAGGTGCTTGTCTACCGCGAGCTTTTTATCCAAGATTGAACTTGGCGTGGGAAAAACAACTCTAGATACGGTTGATTTTGGGTGATAAAGAGAATAAAGAAAACAGTATTCAAAAAGAATTCCCATGTTCCAGTAAGCCACAAAAAGCAATGGCAACAAAACTATCTTCGCCCACCTTTTGCTAAAAAGTTTTTTAATCATTGGTTTCTCTCCTTTCTTTTTTTGTTTCGTTATTTATTTGTCAATCTCCTTTATCTTGTAGTAAGCGTAGCATACTCAATATCAATTGTCAATGTATATTTGTTTTTTATTTAAGTGCTCATCATATGTAGCGCTGTAGTGTATATTGCCCTCTTTGTCGGACAGGTAATACCAATATTTTGATTCTGCCGGATTAAGAGCGGTTTCAATAGAAACCATGCCCGGGTTAGAGATTGGACCCGGAGGAAGCCCTTTGTACAAATAAGTATTGTAAGGTGAATCAACTTTTAGGTCATCCAAGGTTAACTGCAAACTATGTTTCCCTATTATATATGGAAAAACTGCATCCACCTGTAAGGGCATCCCATTTTCCAAACGTTTCCATAAAATTCCAGAAATTATTTCTCTGTCTTCCTTTGTGGCAGCTTCTTTTTCAAGTATGGAGGCCATCTTAAGTATTTCTAAAACGGTATGGCCACTTTTTTCCAACGCGCTTTGTATTTCGGGAGACACCATTTTATTATCAAAATTTTCTTTCATAACATTAACCATTGCTTCCGGGCTGATATTCAAAGGGACATAATAAGTATCCGGAAAAAGAAGTCCCTCCATTGAGTTTTCTGATGCCGGAAGCCCCGTAACTTCCCATAATTCTTCCGCTTGCCACATTCCCCTGTTCTCAAAAAGAAAAGCTATATCTCTCAAAGTAAACCCCTCCGGAACGGTAACTTTTATAAATTCATCTCTGTATTCATGGCCGGTAACCGCCATAAACAATCCTATCGCCGAGACAGATTCCTCAAAAAAATACTCGCCGGCTTTCACATCCCCTCTTTTTCTTAAAAGCCATCCTATTGTATCAAACCAAAAAGCGGAGTTAACCAATTTTTGTTTTTCAAAATCCGCCGCCACTTTTTTGAAAGGAGTACCCTTTTCAATCGTGATAACCTTATTTATGGGGAAACTTTTAGGGGGAGTAATATAGAAATAACAAAATATAAATAGCGCAGAAACACAAAACAGAAGAGTTGACCCCAGCAAAATATATTTCTTTTCCATTTTACAAGTATACCAAAAAATGATAGTCTGCACAGAGAGATGAAGTAAATTGAAAAGTAAAGGAGTAAGAAATGGCAAGAAAAAAATTGTATTTTGCGCATCCGATAAATACTTACGATACGCCTTTGGTATGGATTATTTTTATGGAGTAATGAACGGTTGCAAGGGTGGTTCTGTCGCTGCGCCTTTTTTGGATGGTGTTGTTGGCGCGGGTGTGGCCGGTGAAATGATTTACCACTTAAATGCCGGAAAAGCCGTTTGGCTTATTGAAGCACCTAACCCCTGTCGCATTTAGCGCGACAGGGGTTTTGTTTTTTTATTTAAGCTGGATTTGGAAGAAATTCTTCCCAATCAAATGATCTAGGATTATCCTCCACAAAATCCTTTATTACATCAAATGGCAACACTCTCCAAAATATCGGACCACTGTCTGGACCGTCCGCTGGAACACCCAAAAATGAAACTCCCGTATTGTTTGGAGCAAAACCTCTTTCGCCATAAGCGTCTGTGTGAACAGATGCCGGAGACATGTGATAAATAGCATGTCCCGTGCTTATGCCAGAAAAAAAGTGCTTATCGCCAAAAAATTTCAATACAGGTAATTTCTTATTCCATATCCGAGAGTAGTTACCTCGCTGAAGATCTCTTTTTACATGACCTCTGAGGGGGTCGCCCCAGCCAGCCATATTGGTAGGGGCGGAACGAACTTCAATACCATATTCATGTTTGTTTGCCACAGAAATTGTTCCCCATCCTATACATGTTTGTCCATAAATTGGAGAAACAACCAGTCTTTCAACTAATTCTTTTTTATTTTTCCATTCATCCAATTGACAAAGAAGGTCTCTCAATCTTTGCGCATAAAAAGGTCCTTCAATCAACTCAAAATCAAGTGTTTTTGAAAAATGCCTATCACCTGTTCCCATGTTGATAATACCAATATTTCTGGAATCGTGCTTTCCGTATTCTTCTAATGCAAAATTGCCAACACCCTTAATAATGAGATTGGCTTTTTGCGCTTTTCTTAAGATTGCGCTGAATATATCAATGTTGGGCTCTATGTGTCTTTGCATCATCTGCATCATTTGATCAAAAACATAATCTGAACCTCTTTTTTCAAATTGATACAATGAAAGTTTTCGTATTTCTTCTGTTGTTTGCAATATGGTTTTTATATCCTTTGAACTTTGCGCTTTTGCCAAAAGATGTCCGGTAATTTTTTCAATCAAACGATAAGACATTTGATGGGGGTGGGGTTCTGTTCTATATTTATGGTTTTGGCCTTGTGTCGGGTCATCGGGAGAAGCAAAAAAATGCACAGGCATGTTGTTGCCTTTGCACAAACCTTCTCTTCTCATCATTTCAAAGACGGCCTCCGCCATGCTTAATCGAATTCCTTTTTTCTTATCCCAAACAAATTCCTTTGAGCGACCTCCCCAATGTTGGTCAGAACAACACATAAACCAAATGTTGTTAGGGCCACGCTTGTAAATTGATGAACCCTTCGTTTTTTTGTTGACCCTATGTTTAGGATAATTTTTGAATGACTCAAGGGCTCCAACAGGAATTTCATCTGCGCCTATTATCCCATTGCTACACCGTAAACGCAGAACACCAGCTTTGAATGTTTGCGTATAAACAGCTTTCACAATAGGGTGGTCTTTGATTCTCAATGCCCCTATTTCAGAACGCAAATATTTTTCATCAATTGCAATCGGGGCAACAAAAACATTCATAGAGTCTCGTTTACCGTCATGGTCAATTTCTCTTCCTGTCGCGCGATATTGAAGCGCCCAAGGATGACATATTACAACTACATCCGGATTTTCTTCCCTTAAAACATCTGGGGCATATGTGCTTGCATAGTCGTTTAACAATCCGTCGGTAACTCGCAAATGTGACGGGGTGTGTATCTTCAAAATTTTGTCATTGATTTTAAGATAATTTGTGCCCTCACCGATAACTTTTGAATTGGGGATAGACACTTCAATTTTTTTGATAACAATTTTATACGCGTGCGCAAAAAATCTTTGAGATTCTTGATTGGCAACAGTAGATATAGTCGTAAGATTTCGTTGATATCTTAATGATTCCAATTGCTCATTAAGAAGAGTGACTTTTTTGTAAAGTTCCGTATTGAGCTCATTTTTGCTTAATTCTTTTTCCGCTTGTCCGAGAGCTTTTTTGACTAATTTTTTCTCCGCGTCCAATCTTTTTTGCTCTTTTAAAGTCCACCATCTAATCTCCCAGTATGTAACAGCAAAGATTAGTGCTAGTTCGTTCAACCCGATCGTGATATATATCTTACCACTATATTCAGGTCTATGATTTGGTCTTGTACAAATCTTAGTCCACCCACCAAGAACATCATTAACCAATTCTTCTGATGTCCTATAGGCAACTCTGTTTATTGGGTTTTCCCTAATTATACTTTCAACGATTTCCCTATAATTTTTATTCCGTATAAGTTCCGGATTTATGTTGTCTCCTAGAATCTGGGCGCGAGCTGTTTTTGCCGGTCCTCCTGCTTTCTTCAAATCAAAGCAAAGAAAATTGGTTAAAATTACAGCCTCATCCCTGCGTGCCTCTGCGTCACTTAGAGCCTTACGAGCAACATTGCCTACAATGTCAGGGCCATATTTTATTCCAAGATTTGTGCCATTTAAAATCATCACGGGCCAATTGTTGGAATTTTTTGTTTTTACAACAAGGGGCTTTTTGAAAGTGGTTTGGGGTATCTTAAAATTTTGAACATCATTACCCAAATCTATTCTTCCAATACCCGGAAGATCTCTGCCAATTATTTTTTTGGCTTTACTGCGTATAAGTCCCTTGTGCCAATCTGCACGTTTCAATATAAAATCATCAGGAATAAAATCATAAATAGACTTTAATTTTAAAGGATTCTGACGATTGCGAATAATGTCCTGCAAAGCGCTATCAATCGGTTTGTTTCTCCATATTAAACACTGTATACGATTTTTGAAACGCCTTTTGTCTGGCCTGTTTTGCGGAAATTCTTTACAGATTTGTTCGTGGAGATTGTTTAATCCTTTTTCTTCCAAAAGAATACCTGACCCAATGATTTCCAATATTCTTGCGTTAACATTCTGTTCAAGAATTTTTTTCTGGAATCCGTTCTCTTTTGCCATTTTAGCACCCCTCCTTCTCTTTCTTTGTCAAAGTTCGTTGTATATTTTCTGCCATTATCATACCAAAAAAAACCAGGACCGAAACCTTGATTTTGTGTAAAAAGTGTAGTGTGTTTTATTTTAGCAATTTTTCTAAAATTTCTTTTACTTTTTGCGGATTGGCTACGCCTCTTGTTTCTTTCATAATCATACCAACTAAAAACTGAATAGAATTTTCATTTCCTTTTTTATAATCCTCTACGGCTTTAGTGTTTTCATTAATTATTTTTTTTGCTATATCTTTTATTAGTTCCGTGTCGCTTGTTTGCTCCAGTTCTTTTTCGGACACAACAACGTGTGGCTCCGCTCCGGTTTCAATCATTTCCTTCAAAACATCTTTTGCCACCCGAGATGAAATTTTGTCTTCCGCTACCATAATTATCAAATCGGCAAAATTTTCAGGCGTAACAAGCAGACTTTCAAAATCCAAAAGTTTTTCTTTCATTATCCCGGCCAAATCGGACGTGATATAATTTGCCGTAAGCGCAACAATTCTATCTTTGGATATTTTTTTACCATCCGCCCTTGATTCAGAAATAGTTCTTTCAAAAAAACTAGAAAGATCTAAATCGTTTGTTAGATTTTCTATTAAATCTTCTTTGATGCCATATTCCTCTTTAAGTCTTTTCCTCTTTTCCCATGGCAGTTCAGGAATTGTTGCTTCAAGATTTTGGAAATCATTTATTTCACTGATTTTTAGCGAAGGCAGGTCAGGTTCCGGAAAATAGCGATAATCATGCGCCTCCTCTTTTGCGCGCTGTGAAAATGTTTTCTGTTTGCTTTCGTCCCATCCTCTTGTTTCCTGAACTACCCTCTCCTCTTTTTCCAAAATTTTTGTTTGTCTTTCAATTTCATATTTAATGACATCTTCTACAATTCTGAAAGAATTCAAGTTTTTTATTTCAGCTTTTGTGCCCAGTTCAGAAGAATTTTCAGAAGCCATGCTTATGTTTACTTCTATTCTCATTTGGCCTTTTTCCATGTCAACATTAGAAACATCAAGATATTTGAGAAGAAGCCTTAACTCTTCTGCAAACTTTCTGGCTTGTTCAGGAGATTTTATATCAGGCTCGGTGACTAATTCCATAAGAGGCACGCCGGCTCGATTAAAATCAACGAAAGTGCAATCTTTCTGATGAATTAATTTGCCAGCATCTTCTTCCAAGTGTATGCGTGTTATTTTTATGTCGTTCAAACCGCCCCCACTTACCAGTGGATACTTGTTTTGACTTATTTGGTAACCTTTTGGCAAGTCTGGATAAAAATAGTTTTTTCTGTCCCATTGCGTATAATCTGCCAAGGTTCCGCCAATGGCCAGGCCAGTTCGCAAAACATGTTTTACAGCCTCCTTATTTATGACAGGCAAAACACCCGGATACCCCATGCACACAGGACAAACGTTCACATTGGGGTGTTTTTCGTCCGGGTCATTCAAAGAATCGCAAAACATCTTTGTTTTGGTTTTTAGTTCTATGTGTATTTCCAGGCCAATTGTTGGGACAAGTTTAGACATATCTAATATAGTAGCAAATACAGTTAGTTCCTTAAAGCTAGTTGTCCGCAGGCGGCTTTGATTTCTCCACCAAAACGATAGCGTTGGCTAACCGGCACACCTGATTTTTCAAGGACTTCTTTAAATTCTTTTATAGTTTTAGGATCAGAAGGCTCCATGCCTTCTTTGTCTGCAGGGTTATAAATAATTAGATTTACAAAATGTAAAGGTTTGTATAATAGTTTTGCTAATTCTTTAGCGTGCTCTTTGGAATCATTTATTCCTTTCAATAAAAGATATTCAAACATTACTTGACGAGAAGTTTTCTTAATATATTCATCAATTGCACACATAACTTTTTCTAAAGGATATTTTTTATTAACGGGCATCAATTTTGAACGCAAATTATTGTCGGGCGCATGTAAAGAAAGGGCCAAATTAACTTGAATATTTTCTTTTGCCAGTTTTTTTATACCTGTAACTATTCCGCAGGTTGAAATGGAAATTTTTCTTGCGCCAATGTCTAACCCTTCTTTGTCATTCAAGACTCTAATTGCATTAAGGACATTATCATAATTTAAAAAAGGTTCACCCATTCCCATAAAAACAACATTAGATACACGCTGGTTCTTAGTTTTTAGGAGGCGTGCAAAAAACAAAACCTGATTAACAATTTCTTCTACTGTCAGATTCCTTTCAAAACCCATACTCCCAGTCGCGCAAAACACACAACCCATAGGACAACCGACTTGAGATGAAACACAAACTGTATTTCTTTTTCCAATATGTTTCATCAAAACACTTTCAATTTTATTTCCATCTTTAAGAACAATAATCGCTTTTTTTGTATCCCCGTCTTCTTTTGTGCCGCCTTTTATTTTTAACAAGCATTCTTGTTTCAAATTATTTCTCAAACAAGAAGGTAGATTTTTGGCCTCAGACCAATTTTCTATTAGATTTTTAAAAACCGCCTCTTTTGCTTGCTTGAGACGATATTCCGGTTCTTTTTCTAGAACTTTTTTCAAGCAATTTATATCCATGTTATTTTTTAAAAATTTTTTGTTTATTTATTTCACGTAATATTTTTTCAACTTCTTTTATGCTCTCTTCGTCAATTATAGATATCGGTGTTACTTTTTTACTCACTTTTTTTAACACCTTAAGTTTTTCTTCAATTTCTTTTTTTTCCAATAAATCAGTTTTACTTAAAAAGATATATTCCGCTTTTTCTAAAAGCTCTTTATTATAAGCGCCGAGTTCTTTTCTGATAATTTCATAATCTTTTAAAGGATCTTTTGATTCTGATGAAATAAAATGAAAAATAACTCGAGTCCTTTCTATATGGTGCAGAAATTTTATACCAAGACCTTTTCCACTCGACGCTCCTTCAATAAGACCCGGAATATCAGCCAAAACCAGTTCGTAGTAAACACCTAAATTTGGATCAAGGGTTGTAAAAGCATAATTAGCCACTTTGCTTTTTGCATTGGTTAACTCGTTCAACAAGCTGGATTTGCCAACATTGGGTAATCCAACAAAACCAACATCGGCAATCAGTTTAAGCTCAAGTCTTAGGTCAAACTCCTCCCCTAGCGAACCCTCCTGAAATTCCATGGGTGTTGTATTTGTTGACGAGCGAAATTCAAAATTGCCCTTTCCGCCTCTCCCTCCCCTAGCTACTTGAATACGCTGGCCTATAGAAATAATCTCGGAAGTTTTTTTGTTTGTTAGATTATGAATTACCGTACCAATCGGTATTTTCAAAACAAGATCTTCTCCGTTCGCTCCGTCATTGAAATGGCTACCTCCCCTTTGCCCCTTTTTCGCTCCCAATTTTTTTCTGTAGCGAAACTGCCTGAGCATGTCAATTTCCGAGACACCTTTCATATAGATACTTCCCCCATTGCCACCATGGGCGCCCGCCGGACCTTTGCCTATTTTTAAGAAAGCCACGGCGCCATCTCCTCCGTCGCCCGCTTTTATTTGAATTGTTACATCATCTATTAACACAATTGTTTCTTTTATATTTTTGGCGTTCCTTCTTCATACCCAGCCCTTGTTTGATAAACAAATTTTCCTTTTTGTAAAAAATTAACCAACCTCTTTGTGCCAACATAACTCATTGAAGAACACAGGCCTTCTATCATGCTTTCGACTATTGATTTTACTGGGCCAGTATAGGGAATTTTTCTTAAAACACCTTCCGGTGTTCTGGTCTTGCCTAGATTACCATTTCCAAGACGATCTAGCTGATGTTCTAAGGACGCGGAACCACGATAAATTTTCCAAAGTTCGTTAGTATCTCTGTGTAGTTGACCGGGCGATTCATCTGCCCCAGCAAATAAACTGCCTATCATTACCGTATCAGCTCCGGCAACAATCGCCTTGCCTATGTCAGAAATAAATTTAATCCCACCGTCTGCTATAATAGGTGTACCAAATTTTTGAGCAATCGCGGAACACAAAGCAATAGCTGTGATTTGTGGAATTCCTACACCTGCGACTTCTCTTGTTTTGCAGGCCGAACCTGGTCCTATCCCCACTTTAACACCATCTGCCCCCGCTTCAATTAGCATCAAGGTGGCTTCCGAAGTATCTACGTTTCCAACAATCAATTGAACTTTTTTGAAAACTTTTTTTATTTCTTTGGTTGCTTTTTGTACTTTTTCGCAATTTGCTCTTGCCGTATCAAGCAACAAAACGTCAATTCCTGCTTTCAGCAAAGACTCAGTTTCCAACATGTAATTTTTGCTTAATCCTACCGCAGCTCCGACTTTCAGTTTTGCTTTTTTAACTTTTTTTACTTCTTCAACTCTCTCCTTGATGGGCGCGAACTGGTGAATAAAACCCAACCCTCCGCTTTTGGCGATGGCAATAGCCATACGAGAACCTGTCACGGTGTCCATGTTTGCAGAAACAATCGGAATGTCTATTTTAATCTTTTCGCTTAGTCGCGCCTTTAAATCTAAAATGTCCGAACGACTACTGATATTAGAAAAATTATCTTTGATTGTTACATCCGGAAAAGTTACAGCAATATTTTCAGGCAAACCTTTCTTTCGTAAATAATCTCGTACGATTTTGTCTATGTCGTTTTTGTTCATTGGTCTATCTTTTTGACACGGCGGAGGTGGCGTTCGTTTTTTCCTTCGCTTGAAAAACTTGTTTCCAGCCAAAGTTTTACCGCTTCTCTTGCTTCTTCCTCGCTTAAAAATCTTGCGCCAAGAGATAAAATATTGGCATTATTGTGCTCGCGGGAAAGTTTTATGATCTCTTTTTTGTTGCCATAATAAACCACGGCTCGTACATTTTTAAAACGATTTGCTGTCATTGCCTCCCCTTGCCCGGAACCTCCTAAAATTATTCCTTTTATATTTTCGGGGTTTTCTGAGATTTCTTTTGCTAAGGGTTTTATAAAATCAGAATAATCATCTTGTTCCACAAAAGAAAAAGCGCCAAAGTCCTTCACTTCGTATTTTTGTTCCACAAGCCATTTTCTTAATAACTCCTTTAATTCAAAACCGGCATGGTCTGATGCTAAATAAATTTTCATAAAATTAAAGATAATTCTTTAAAGATTGAATGTGTTTAACAAGCATTGCGCAGTATCCCCATTCATTGTCATACCATGAAAGAATTTTTACCAAATCACCATCAACGACTCTGGTCATAGACAGATCAACAATAGACCCGAAGGGTTCCTTTAATATGTCTGTTGACGTTAATGGCTCTTCTGTAACTTTTATAATTCCTTCCCATTCAAGCTTTTTGCACGCTTCTCTAAAAATATTATTAACTTCCTCAACAGAAGTAGGCTTTTCTGAAACAAAAGTAAAATCAATTATGGAACCGGAGATAACGGGAACTCTCATGGCTATCCCGTCAAATTTTCCTTCCATTTCGGGTATTGCCTTTGATGTGGCATCAGCGGCGCCCGTACTTGATGGGACTATATTCGTGGCAGCGGCTCTCCCTCTTCTGTAATCTTTTTTGTTGGGCCCATCAACCAAATTTTGGGTTGCCGTATATCCATGGACCGTATTTAGAATGGCTTTTTTAATTCCCAGCGCTTGCGACAAAATCATGGCTACCGGCGTTACCGCGCCTGTAGTACAAGAAGCGTTTGACGTAATTTTGCTTTTTGCGATAACTCCTTCTCCAACATTTGGGTTAAAAGTTACAGTATCCCCATCGTCTTTGGGGACGGGCGCTGTTATCACCACTCTTTTTGCTCCGGCATCAAGATGCGCCTTTGCTTTTTCATAAGAAGAAAAAATACCTGTTGACTCCACAACTATATCAATATCCAAATCTTTCCATGGAAGTTTAGATGGATCTTTTTCTTGAAGAAATTTTATTTTGTCTAATTTGTCTTTCGGCGCGCTAAATCTTCCATAGACACTGTCATGTTCCAATAAATAAACAAGATTTTCTCTGTCCGCCAAATCGTTTACGGCAACAATTTCCCAACCCGAAACTCCAAAAGATTGCTTCAAAAAAATTCTACCTATCCGACCAAGGCCGTTTATTGCGATTTTTATCCCGTTAGAAGTTTTCATGTTGATTTTAATTCTTAATTAATAGTAAATATACAAAAATTTTTCTGTTAATTTTCATCATCCCGTTGAACTTCTAACGGGACGAGTATTAAATACAATTTTATTATAGCAAAAAAGACAGCATGTTAATACTGTCCTTTTATTCTTTTGCAACTTTTCTTGCATTTCTAATTAAACTAACACCACCCCAAAAAATAAGGGGAAAAATCAAGAAAGTTAGTATGGTATCAACATGGCTCCATCCTGTAAAATAAAGAACAAGCCCGCCACACACAACAGCCACAGATATTCCAGTATCACTGAGTATGTGATAAAAAAAGCCCCTCAAGCTGATATTTTTCCGGTCAGTTGGATACAGAATATATATTTGCGCCAAGTTGGCCAATAAACCAATGCTTGCCACAGTCAACATCCAAATTGATTGGACTTCTTCAAATTCATGCAACCGATAAAGAGCGCAACTTAAAATGAACAAGGACATTGCTATCAAAATTACCCCCGTAGCAACAGTCGCGCGCACTTCTGCTCTCGGATCACCAAGGGCGAAATATACACATCCAAAAACAAAAATATGGCTTAACATATGAATACCGTCAGACGCTAAAGATAAGCTTTTGGAAACAAAAAATCCAAAAAAAACTTCCGCAAAGAAAACCGCAACAGTTATACAAAAAGCAAACAGAAGTCTTTTTTTGCTATGGCTATGCGCATGTTCATGCCCCAATCAAACCACCTCCTTCCGAATTATTTATTTCATTTTCAAATTACTTCTCCATCGCCCCTTCTGTGTATCTATTTGAAGGCGCCCACAACATCCAACTTGTCAGACCCGAATCGTAGGTTGCTTGTATTTGCGCCCGTACCTCCTTAATATCATAATTTCCCCCATAATCAAAATCCTGAAGCCACGGACGAAGTTTTAATTTGCTGTAAGATTGTTTTGAATACAAACCGGAAAAAACTTGCCCTGTCGTTGTTGATGTTTCATATATGGGTTCGGTGGTGAATGCTTTTACCGTAGTTGTTTCTGATTCCGCTCTTTCAACTGCCCTTGTCATAGAAAATTTAACCACATCGTAGGGATAATTATTTGGGTTTGCCCAACCGTTGAAACCGCTCGGGTAATGCGACGGATAAACCATAGGCGCGATATAATCAAAATAAGGTAATGTTCTTTCTAAAACTTGCCCTATGTTCAAGTCGTCCGTATTTGTTGTGGTCATTCCAAAAAGATCTGCTGAAAGTTTTGGAACAGTATTAGTATGATATGTTTCCGAATTTTTTAGAGAGCTACTTAAATATTCAAAAAATTCTTCAAGTGCCTCAGCTTTCGCGCGTCCATTTGAATAAGGGAAATAAATATCTTTCATTGGCCCATCGGACGGAAAACGAATATAATCAAAATTTAATTCATCAAAACCAACACCATAAGCTTCTTTGCTCAATTCAATAATATAATCCCAAAAATCTCTCGCCCCCACATCAATGAAACTGATTTTTTTATAGTCTTTCCACACCGTTCCGTCGCTTGCTTTTTTTACTGCCATCTCTGGATATGATTGAACATAAAGAGGATCTTGGAAAACCGTAATCCGCGCGATAACATAAATACCCTTGTCATGAAGTTTTTCTATGAATTCTTTTATATCAGGCGCCCTGCATTTATCAGAAACAAATTCTTTTAATTTTGGATTATCCGTTAGAAAACCTATTCCCCCGCTATAATCCTTCACGTCAATAATAATTGAATTTAACTCTGTTTCCTCAACAAGGTCTACAAGGTCTTGGCGAAAACTAGGAGTTCCGGCAACACATTGAGTCATATAAATAGCCTTCACCGCCTCGGGAGTATCCAGGTGTTTTGCAACAGGAGGAACAATTTCCTCTTTTCCCACGCCTTCCTTCAGATAGTTTGTGGGCAATACGGGTATATAAGACTCTTTTAGTGAAAAGAACAAAAGACCACCCGAAACGCAAACGCAACCAAACAACGACAAAATGGCTGTGCGACGTTTTTTAAGAAAATAATGTTTCGTTCGTTCAAATGGCATGATTTACCGTATCGGTTTTGTTTTCGTCGTCTGTTCTTAAATTTTCTGTTTGATTGAATTGCTCTATAAAATCTTTGTTTGATTTAACAAGGGGTTTCTTTTTTACTGCTACAACAATAAGCAAAAAGCCAGTTAGCACCAAAAATATTCTGGTAAGAGACTCCGAAAACCCCAAGAAAGCTAGAGCGATGACCCATATTCCCAAAATAGCAATAAGTTTGTTGTGACGCATATGACCCCATTGTAACATTAAAAATCCCCCGCTGTAAAATTAGCAGAGGTGAATTGTTTGTGTAGGATAGGCCATTCTTATTCCTTCCTCTTCAAACGCCTCCTTTATTTTTAAGCATATTTCTTGATTTATGTCAAGATATATTGAATATTCCGCTGATTCTACAAAATAAGCAATTTCAAAAGACAAAGCGAAATCATCAAACTTAACGAAATGCGTTCTATCAAAACGAGTTGAACCAACTGATCCAACTATTTCTTTTATTATGTCTGGAATTCTTTTTAATTTTCCTGACGGCGTATTATAAACAACACCCAGTGTAAATGTTACCCTTCTTTCTTCCAGTTTCTTAAAATTTTGGATACGAGCTGAAGTTAGTTCATTGTTAGACACAACAACCTCTTCGCCTTGTGGCGCTCTTATGCGAGTTGTTTTAATTCCTATTTTTTCTACCGTCCCCTTTATTTTGTCGGTGGCAATAAAATCTCCGACTACAAAAGGTTTATCAAAATAAATTGCAAACGAAGCAAACAAATCGCCTAAAATATTTTGTAGAGCCATTGCCACGGCAATACCACCTATGCCCAATCCCGCAACCAACGAAGTAATGTTCACTCCCAAATTAGACAATATTGTCAGTAAGGCAACTGTCCACAGGCTAATTTTAACAACCATGCTTACAACCCCAATGGCCGTTCTCGATTGTCCATCTTCTTCCGCAATCCTCTTCCTTGCAACATAATTAATTAAAATCTGAACAGCGGTAATAACCTGATAGGCAAACCAAACAATTAAAACAACATTTACAACCTTGCTCAAAAAATCATTCAAAAACAGCGTCTTTAGTGCTAAATAAAATGCCAGAAAAGAATAAAAGGGCGGTTTAACCGATTCAATAATCTTTATAATTTCATCGTCAATGTCGGTTCTGGTTGTTTCTGTAAGTTTTCTTAAACGACGCAAAATTACTTTTTGAAAAATTGCAAAGAAAAGAAAAATAACAGCAAGAACCCCCAGCGCCAAAAAATACTCCTCCACACTATTTCCCCAATAAATTTGTTGTATATTCATAATGTGTTCATACTAGTAAAAAGGGGCACCAAAAGCAATAAATTAAATCTGAGGTCGTTCCTCCCTTAGGAGGTGCGACCTCGCTAGTTAAAATTTTAAAAGCCCCTTTGGGGGGGCTTTATTCTATTATTTTTTGTCTTTTTTTTCTTCCCAGCCTAATTCTTTAATTAGACTTTTTGGAATCATCGCACCCGTTTGAACAAGCGGTTCTAATTCTCGTGATTTTCTAAAGACATCGCTGGAGACCACCTTAATAGGACGTTTTTTAAGTTTTCGGTAACCACAACCCCAACCATCTTCAACTATTCCACAAATCAAACACCTTCTTTGCGGTGATCTCGTGTAACCCAACGCTTCGTACGAAATATAATTAGTTTCTATTACTACCTCGTGTGGACAGTTTTCTGTTAATGTTTCCGTTAGGTTCTCACTTTCTTTGTTCAATTTATTTTTCAAATTTTCAATTTCAATAATTCTTTCTCTCATTTTCAAAAATTCTTCTTTAGGCATTGTCGCCTCCTGTCAAAAATTTTTCAAGGACTATCCATCTTCTTCTTTTCTTGTTGTTTCTTACCACTTTCCCACACTAAAGTCAATCTTTTTCACCGTACTATAGATCTCACGACCGTAACAGTTATAGTATGAACAGCGACATCTGTTCTTTTTTCTTTTTATTTTTTAAATCTTGTCTTTCTCTATTTTTTCTCTTATTTTTTCAACATAAGAATTGAAGAAGTAAAGATTATGAAAAGTGAGAAGACTCATCCCCGTAATTTCTTTTGCGCGTATAAGATGAGAAATATAATTTCTTTTGTGGTTTTCACAAACAAAGCAATCGCATTTTGAATCCAAAAATTTTCGGTCTTTAAGAAATTTTGTCTGTCTCAAATTAATCTTGCCGGAACTCGTAAACGCTATGCCCCTGCGCGCATAATGCGTCGGCGCGATACAATCAAAAGTATCAACCCCACTTTTTATGATAAGTTCCATATCTTCAATATGGCCTATACCCAAAAGATGTCTCGGCTTGGATTCGTCCAGATGCGGAATAGCCCAATTGAGAATATTTTTTGTGTCCTTTTTGCTTTCTCCCAAATCCCCTCCTATACCAAAACCATCAAAACCCAAAGAGTTTATAAACTTCGCGCTTTTTTCGCGCAAGTCTTTAAAATGCGAACCTTGAACAATGCCAAAAAGCGCCTGCCTGTCGGCAGGTAAAATTGCTTTTTTGTGTTCTTTAATACAAATTTTTGCCCAGTTGTGCGTTCTTTTCAGTGATTTTTCAATATACTTCCTGTTCGTCAAAGGAGATGTGCATTCGTCAAAAGCGAAGATAATATCGGCTCCTATGTCCTCTTGAATTTTTATTGACTCTTTGGGCCCAATAAATATTTTGTCTCCATTAACCGGAGAACGAAAATAAACACCCTTGTCTGTAATTTTTAAGAATTTCGGCTGTTGACCTTTTTTTATCTTTTCCTTACTCTGACCCGGAAAATATTTTAAGATTTTTCCAACTCCTGTGTCCCGGCCAAAACCCAGACTAAAAACCTGAAAACCGCCGGAATCTGTCATAAGTGGCTTTTTCCAATTCATAAATTTGTGAATTCCTCCGGACGATTTCACTATTTTTTCTCCCGGTTTAAAGCGCAGATGAAAAGCGTTTGAGATTAAAATTTGAGAGCCTGTTTTTTCAACTTGTTCGTTGGTTAAAGTTTTAATTACCGCTTGGGTGGCGACAGGAACAAA
>Ga0180009_10004195_pt1 | contig 16038 bp, 14 predicted proteins | sample OS_PC_MetaG_FD_123537 | JGI IMG/M metagenome (GOLD analysis project Ga0180009, IMG submission 123537) | Groundwater microbial communities from the Aspo Hard Rock Laboratory (HRL) deep subsurface site, Sweden - OS_PC_MetaG | ecosystem: Environmental > Aquatic > Deep subsurface > Groundwater...
AAATCGCCTATGCAGTCGAGAATTTTATGTCTTACGAACTCATCTGGAAAGCGCAAACCCTCTTTGTTTAATACATCCTTCTCATCAATTACTATGACATTATCCAGCGAACCTCCGCGTGCAAAACCATACTTTTTCAAGTATTCAATTTCTTTAATAAAACCAAAAGTTCTGGCTCTGCAAATTTCTTTTTCAAAAACTTGATCCGATACATCTATGGAATATGATTGTTCTCTTATTAATGGATGATCATAATATATTGTACATGTGATCTTAAATTCTGATGCCGGATAGACACCAACAAACTTTCCATCTTCTTCAAGTTCAATAGGCTCTTTTATAACAAAAAAATATCTTGGGGCAAGCTGCTCCTTTATCCCTGAGGCTTTTATATATGAAATAAAAGGGCCGGCACTTCCATCCATTATCGGAACCTCGTAGGCATCAAGCTCAACGATTGCATTGTCAATTGAAAACCCGGCAAAACTGGCCATAAGATGCTCTATTGTTGAGACAATAAAACCATCACAACCTATTACTGTTGCAAGGCTTGTATCTACAACCATATTAAAATGAGCGGAAACGCTTGGTTTATCAGGAAGGTCAGTCCTCACAAATTTAATTCCATGATTAATAGGTGCCGGTTTAATTGTCAGATTAACTTTTTTCCCTGAGTGTACACCCACGCCTGAAAAACTAACCGGCTTTAAAACTGTTCTTTGTCGAAAATGCATAAATTATATTTTGTCTCCTAAAAATTATAGTTCGAATTTTTTTCGAATTGATAATATAATCATAAAATAAAATCAATCCATCAATTTATTCATTAATAGCTCATGTTGCATTGTTTTGACAATAAAGATATAAAATGATTGTCCTATATAAAACTATTTGTTATTATTAATATGTTTGGAGCTAACCTAATTTATTGTAGAACTTAGGGGCTTCGCCTCAATTGGAATATTGGAAGAAATTGATTTTTCCTTCTACCCACTATTCCATTATTCCAACATTCCATGTATGTGGCACACACTAAATGCCGCTAAATAATTTATAATATCAAGAGGTTGTAGAAATCCGAGACGTTTTATAGGAGGGAAGATTGCTTGCAAGGGTTTTAAGCAGCGCTGTTATCGGGATAGATGCATATTTGATTGAAGTCGAGGTTGATATAATGCAGGGTCTCCCTACTTTTACCACTGTGGGACTTCCTGAAGCTTCTGTAAAAGAAAGCAAAGAAAGGGTTAAATCCGCTATTAACAATTCAGGCTATATTTTCCCTGATGACAGGATAACTGTCAATTTAGCACCGGCAAATATTAAAAAGGAAGGCACAGGTTTTGATTTGCCCATAGCATTAGGAATATTAGCTGCAACTAACATTATTTCCCAAGAAGTTATTTCCAAATATCTCATTTTAGGTGAACTCTCATTGGATGGTCGTATCAAGTCTGTAAAAGGCTCACTTCCCATGGCTATAGCGGCAAAAACAGCAAAATATGAAGGGATAATTGTTCCTTACGATAATGGCAGGGAAGCATCTGTAGTAAAGGGAATTTCGGTTTATCCTGTAAAAACTCTATCTCAGGTAGTAAATTTTTTCCGCGGATTCTCTCAGATTCCACCCGAAATAACAGATGTTTCTGCCATATTTGACAAAAATAACAAATTCGATGTGGATTTTTCCGAGGTAAAGGGCCAAGAACATGTAAAAAGGGCTTTGGAAGTTGCGGCGGCAGGCGGTCACAACCTTATAATGATTGGTCCGCCCGGAGCCGGCAAGACTATGCTGGCCAAACGTTTAGCCAGCATACTACCTCCAATAACATTTGACGAATCCATTGAAACTACAAAAATATTCTCTGTAGTTGGAATGCTTACAAAAGACCAGGCACTTATTACAAAAAGGCCTTTCAGAGCTCCTCATCATACAATATCAGATGCAGGTTTAATAGGCGGCGGCCAGGTTCCAAGGCCGGGAGAGGTCAGTCTGGCGCACAATGGAGTGCTTTTTCTGGATGAACTCTCGGAATTTAAAAAGCATGTATTAGAAGTTCTTCGACAACCTTTAGAAGATCAAACAGTAACTATTTCACGCGCTTCTTCAACAATTACATATCCTTCAAGTTTTATGCTGGTTGCTGCAATGAACCCATGCCAGTGCGGCTATTTTTCCGACCCCAAGCATGAATGCAGGTGTTCGTATCAGCAGATCCACAGGTATAGATCAAAGATTTCAGGCCCTCTTATGGACAGGATAGATATTCACGTGGAAGTTCCTGCCGTACCATACAGAGATCTTATGGGAAAATTCAATTCAGAGTCATCTGAAAATATCAGAAACCGAGTTTCAGCAGCCCGCAAACTTCAGTCTCAAAGATTTGAAAGATCAAAAATATACTGCAACGCCCAGATGAACTCTCGCCATATAAAAAAATATTGTAAAATTGATGATGCATCTTGCGGCCTTCTGGAATCAGCTATAGATAAACTTGGCCTTTCCGCCAGGGCATACAACCGCATACTTAAAATTGCCCGAACTATTGCGGATCTTGAAGCTGAAAACGATATAAAGATTGACCACATTTCCGAAGCAGTTCAATACAGGAGTCTGGACAGGAGTAAACACCTGATGTAACGGTTCACGGTTTACAGTTTTTTCAATGAACTATGCAACGACTGAAGCATTTTAACCGTTAACTGTAAACGGTTATTTTCTTGTCCCTCATTATTTAAAGATCGTTTGATATTATTCAGAATTTATGATATTAATAAAATATTGCAGTTTGGCGATAATGAATTCTGATCATATTTATAATAATATGATGTCTTATTTTTAAAGATTTTGTGAGGTGGGTTACGTATGAAAGAGGGAACGGTTAAATGGTATAATGAGAAAAAAGGCTTTGGTTTTATTGAAACCGAAAACGATGGGGATGTTTTTATGCACAGCAGCGGCATCAAAGACCATGGCTTTTTTGTGTTACAAAAATCCGACAAAGTAACATTTGAAATAAAGAAAACACGTCATGGGCTACAGGCAGCCAATGTCAGAATAGTAAAGTAAATTCTTTGGGAAAAAAAGTTAACGATCTTAATTTCTTTTTAAAACACGCTCTTGATGGCGTACCGGTTTCGTTCTTAGGGGAAAGATCCATTTGTCAAAGCGGCAACAACCTGAAGTTTGGAACCATTAGAATTTTTTGAAAGGAGATTGTCACTATGGCTGATGGTATTGTGAAATGGTTCAGCAACCAAAAAGGTTTTGGATTCATTGAACAGGAAGATGGTCCTGATTTATTCGTTCATCATTCAGGGATCAACTCATCCGGCTTTAAATCACTTAATGAGGGTGATCGAGTTACATTTGACATCGAGCAAGGGCAAAAAGGTCCTGTTGCTGTAAATGTAACTGTGGTTTAGCTGAATATTTTATATTAAAAAAGGTGCTCCGTCAAATTAGCACGGAGCGCCTTTTTTTTCAGCTATAGACTTTCAGATAAATAATTTCACTGCGTTATCAGTCGTCGACGTATAACTAATACGCCTTCCTCCTTCTGGCCTTGTGAAATGAATTATCTGAAAGTCTATACAAAAGGCTTTTTTATGTTCAACTTATTTGATCTGTTCAGAAAGAGTAAGATCGGCGACCGCATTTCGCCGGATGAAAGCATATTCAAACGCAAGTATGAGTGTTTTAGAAGAATATTGGTTTCAAACAACCGGGCACTTGAAATAATTACCGATCTTGAGCATATCTTCTACAGGGACAAGCCTTTTTCCCTTGCTTATATTCTAATCCAGTCGGAAATACTGTTGGGCGAAGTTTTCAGTATTGTAGAAGACCTTAATGCGCTGTCAGGAGGAGAATATCCTCGGCTCTTTGATGCTGCTGAAAAAATAGGCACCACCATACTCAAAGATTTTGAACAAAAGAAAAAAATTGATAAGACAAATCTGGTCATTCCACTCGAAATGCTAAGCCGGGACAATATATCCGAAGTCGGAGGCAAAGCAGCCAATTTAGGTGAAGTATATAACAGGGCTCATCTTCCCGTGCCTCAGGGTTTTGCAGTTACAGCTTATGCCTGCCAGCACTTTCTCGATCATAACGATCTTTCAAAATTGATAGACAACAAATTGAAAGGTCTTGATGTCAATGCCACCGAGACACTTCTGAAAATCAGCCCGGAAATTCAGTCTCTTATATTGAATGCTGAACTGCCGGATGACCTGGAAAGAGAATTGCGCAATGCAGCCATTGAACTTAAGCATAAATTAGGATCGGATATAAGACTCGCTGTCAGAAGCAGCGCAACCACTGAAGATTCTGAGGCCAGTTTTGCCGGCCAGCACTCCACAGTTTTAAACGTAACCGACAAAAATCTCATTCATGCATACAAAGAAGTTGTGTCAAGCACCTTTAATTCAAGAGCTCTTTACTACCGCCGCAGCAGGGGATATCTGGATCAGGATGTAATCATGAGCGTGGCCTGTATAATAATGATAGACGCCCAGGTCAGCGGGATTATGTATACTATTGACCCGAATGACAGCCTCAATGCAGTAATTATGATTAGTGCTGTATGGGGACTGGGTGTCAGCGCGGTTGATGGTTCAACCAACACCGACTTTTACCAGGTAAATAAACAGAACAGGCAGATTGAGAAATCAGAAATCGCCTTTAAAGAAATCATTTGTACAACCGACGCAGAAGGGGGCACAAAGGATGAGACTGTATCCGATGATTTAAAGGACAAAGCGTGCCTTAACCCCTCACAGATAAAAACACTTGTTGATTATGCTTTAAAACTTGAAAGGCATTATGGTGCCGCTCTCGATATTGAGTGGGCCATAGATAAGCAAAATAAGCTTTACATATTACAGGCAAGGCCACTGAAAAAGTCATTAAAGTTTATTCCCGCAGAAACGCCGGCAACATCTTTAGATGTCTCCAAAGAGGAGCTTACTGATCACCCTGTCCTTATTAAAGGTGGTGCTTCAGCTTCAGGAGGGACTGCTTCAGGTCTTGCCTATGTGTTGAAATCAGATCACAATCTTTATGAGATACCTGAAGGCGCAATTTTGATAGCCCATCAAACTTCACCCCGCTATGTACCAATAATGGGACGTGCCAGGGCAATCGTAACTGATGTGGGAAGCGTTACAGGACACATGGCTTCTGTGGCCAGAGAATTTCAAATCCCAACTCTCGTAGGAACACAAAATGCCACATCTGTAATTGAACACAGTGAAGAAATTACAGTCGATGCAACTAACAAAATCGTCTACAAAGGTCGCGTGGAACAGCTTTTAAAGGAAAAAAAAGCTATAAATCCAATGAAGGGAAGCCCCACATACAAGGCGACTCAAGCTGCCCTTAAGAAGATTGCACCCTTAAATCTTTTAGATCCCAAACAGGATAATTTTAATCCGGATTCCTGTCAGACAATCCACGACATAATCCGTTTTGCACATGAAATGTCAATGCGTAAAATGTTCTGGATCAGCGATGATATTAAATCTAAAGAAAACATCGCTGTCCGGCTTTATAGCTCTCTACCGCTAAGCATTTACGTAATTGACCTGGGAGGCGGCCTTTCGATTGATAATAAAGCGCGCGAAGCACAAAAAGAAGATGTAATTTCCGTGCCCTTCAAAGCATTGCTAAATGGAATGACTCACAAAGGAATAGAGTGGTCAGGCGATATAGGAGTAAACTGGCGGGGGTTTGCTTCTATTGTTGCGGAATCTGTTTTTAGAGACCCATTAAAAGAAGGCCGCATGGGAGGACCCAATTATGCCGTTATTTCAGGAGAATATCTGAATTTCAACTCACGTCTTGGATATCACTTTGCAACAATCGATACATATTGCGGCCCTGAAGTAAATGATAACTACATCACCTTCTATTTCAAAGGAGGCGCCGCGGACATAGGCCGGAGGTCCAGACGTGCAACTCTCATAACCTTAATTCTCAAGAAACTGTTGTTCAAAGTGGAACAAAAAGGAGATATGGTCAGGGGTGAATTAAAAAAATATGACCAGGCCCTTATTGAGGGAAAACTTGACATGATAGGCAGGCTGCTTGGTTCAGTCCGCCTTCTGGATATGGTGCTTTCTGATGACGGGCAGATAGACTGGTATGTAGAGGAGTTTTTCAAGGGTAATTATACTTTCGCAGCCGACCGTTAACACATATTCATCATGAATATCTCATAAAACAAGGCAACCCTATCGTCATTTTGACACCCTGATTTTTTCAGGCACACGTTTATAGGATTTCCCCCTGTTTACACAATTTTACGAATAAGTTTGACAAAGACTTCTGCAACCTATATTGTCCACTGAACAATAGTGATCCCGGTTGTCAATCAAAAAACATACGTAAGCCCCGGAATAACTCCGGGGCTTTTTTTATTGGAACACAGAAAGAAGGTATATATTGAACTTTGAAGCATTTAATTTTCATCCCGCAGTTGCGGCAGGCGTTTTAAAAGCGGGTTATGCAATCCCGACCCCGATTCAGGCCCAGGCAATCCCGCCGATCCTAAAACATTCCGACGTGATGGGACTGGCCCAAACCGGCACCGGCAAAACAGCGGCATTCGTCCTGCCGATCTTGAATCGTCTTATAGGGAACAGATGCGGTTGCCTCCGTGCCCTGATCCTGGCCCCCACCCGGGAACTGGCCGAACAGATTCACCAGGCTATCGAAATCCTGGGGCACAAAACCAGCCTTAAAAGCGTTGCGGTTTACGGTGGCGTGGGTATTAACCCACAGATTCAGAAACTGAAGCGTGCCGATATTGTCGTTGCCTGCCCCGGCAGGCTTCTCGACCATATCAGCCGTCATACCGTCGATTTCTCCCAACTGGAAGTGCTGGTAATAGACGAAACTGACCAGTTGTTAGATATGGGTTTTCTACCCGATATCAGAAGAATTTTGACACATCTTCCGCATAAGCGCCAGACGCTGCTTTTCTCGGCTACCATGCCCACCGAAATACGACACCTGGCCAAAGACATCCTGCGAAATCCAGTCACTGTCCAGATAGGAACAACCGCGCCTGCGGACACTGTCAGCCATGCGCTCTACCCGGTAGCCCAGCATCTCAAAACAGCGCTTTTGTTAAATCTGTTGGGTACCACCCCTATCAGGTCGGTTCTGGTCTTTACTCGAACCAAACACCGAGCCAAGAGCCTGGAGAAGAAACTGGCTGTTGCCGGTTACCGGTCGGCTTCGCTGCAAGGGAACCTTTCCCAGGGAAAACGTCAGGCTGCATTGGATGGCTTTCGTGATGGGACTTTTCAGATCCTGGTGGCAACCGATATCGCCGCGCGCGGAATTGATGTAACCCGGATCTCGCATGTCATTAACTACGATATCCCTTCAACTCCCGAAGCATACATTCATCGTATCGGTCGGACCGGCCGCGCCACTCACAGCGGCGAAGCTTTAACTCTTATTACTGGAGACGATAGCGAGATGGTTCGTGCGATTAATCGAATCATCGGTTCTAAGGTCGAGCAACGGACATTGTCAGCCTTTGACTACAACGCCCCGGCATCCATTCGTAAAGACAGTCCGCAGAAGCAAAGGAAGCCGCACTGCAAATTTTCAGGGGTGAATAAGAGTCGAAACAAAAAGACATCACGCCTGAATCATCGCATTTAGCCCGTATCTCTCACAAACCGAGTTTGCCGCATACGCAAGGCGCAGGGATAAAGCAGTAGCCCAATGATGTAATTTCACACCCATATGACACCCTGAAAGTTGAAAAAATCGACCGGCAATGGTAATGGAGCTATTGAGTAGTAATTTATGAAATCCAGGAAAGTTGCAATAAAAGGCGTAGGCGAAATCCTTCTTGAACGCAGCAGCCGAGCCAGGCACATAAACCTGTCTGTCCGGCCATTCAAAGGCGTTAGAGTTGCTGTGCCTTATGGAGTATCATTTGACAAGGCAGAAGAAGTAACACATTCAAAGGCCGGCTGGATAAAAAAGCATCTGGATCGAATGGAGTTGATCGAGCAGGAGTCCATAGAACTTAAAAAAAATAACCATATCAACCATAAAGAAGCACGAAAATTCCTTACAAACCGGCTCAACGAACTATCAGGCAAACATGGATTTGATTATAACAAAGTGTTTGTCAGAAACCAGAGAACCAGATGGGGAAGCTGTTCGGTGAAGAACAATATCAACCTGAATGTAAATCTGGTTTGTTTGCCTGAAGAATTAATTGATTACACAATCCTTCATGAACTAGTTCATATTCGAATAAAGAATCACAACAAAGAATTCTGGGATGAACTTGACAAGCTGGTTGTAAATGCAAAAAAATTGGATAAAAAACTCAATAAATATAACGTGTTGTTACTATAAATAAAATGGCAGGGACAGCGGGATTTACTCGCCTCTGGCGAGGTCAAATGCGCCTAAGGCGCACAAGCCCGTCTGGGTCATATGATTGTCAAGCCATGACAGCTCCCGCAGCTTTTTACGAATTGATTTTGCATGGTGATGTGCCATATTTTATAATCATTTCAATATATTTTTTAGAAACCAATATTATAGACGTGTCGATAGTTCCGCCAGTTATGGTCTGTAGTAAAGGATCAACCGACCTTTTCGTCAAGTTTCTGCAAAGAGAACTACCTTCTCATCAGGCCGGCCACACGCAATGAGCGCCGCACGGCCCGATAGACCTCATCGAAAAGGGGAAGAGCAGCCATCTGATTGGATAGCCTGGCCTGCCATAGTTTCTTCAGGCGGACCTCCTTTTTTACGAACTCATCGCCCATTTCCGCCAAAGCCCTGTCGCGAAACTCCAGTTTGCTTGCGACTTTTGGTATAAGCGCAATCAGATCCATGTTTTCCACAGCCGTGAGATACCAGACGTCGTAGAGATCCCGCGGCTCATTACGGGCAAGGTCTGTCAGAGCGACAATCTTTTCCACCAGTATCTCTTCCAATGCGTATACCTGAATGTTTACATTTCCCGGGAGATCGGCGTACTCATCATACCCCTTAAGCACAGGCAGCTCCCGTACCGGCATGACAATCCGCTCACTAATAGTAATGTCCACCTTGAATTCCTTTTTGGATGCGTCCGGTAACGGTCCCTCGTAGGCCAGGTAAAACGTATGGCTGTTTTGATGTTTTTTGCGGTCTTCCCTGGAATAGCGGATGACCACACCTGAAGATTGTCGGACTTCGGCATAGACTTCCTCAAACCCGGCAAGGATAGTTTCCAGCGGCATCTCTCCTGCAAGTGTGAAATCAAGATCCTCGGAAAAGCGGTATTTACTGAAATAGCATCGTTTCAGCGCTGTGCCGCCCTTGAATACAAGATTTTTGCCGATCGGTGAGATGGCAAGGCCTACAAGAAACCAGGCAAGACAGTAATCACGTTCGAGGACCGCTTCGGGTATTCGGCGGCCGCCTTCGCGGGCTAGCCGGTTGGAGAGAAGCGAAATGTTTCGTTGGGGAATCATGAGTCAGGTTCTCACTACTGCTTTAATCTCTTCCGGGCTCACATTAAGCCGCAGCCGCCAACGGGCCATGGACTTGCCCTCCTCCGGCAGCATTGGATCGAGGATGGCATAAGAGGGGGTGAGCTTCTGCCGCAACGTTTCTATTTCTCTAAAGGCATCCAAATCAAACAGCTCCAGCATATATCCGAGGCGGCGATAGACAGCCCCGATATCCAGCCGCAGTGCATATTCCACAAGTTTTTTTACATCAATATCCTCCAGCCGCATCCAGAACCCCTTGGCAACCTCACTGAAACCGCCACAGTATTCGGACTGCCTGAGCCCGTCGACAACCGTCCGCTCAAGATCACTAATCCAGACTTTCTGCGTCTTGGTGATCCAATGATCCGTTGTTCCGAAGAAATGCTTCTGCTTGCAGCACACAAAACGGAATTCTGTTCCCATCACGAAATGCGGACGAATAGCCCGAATGGTTGTCGTATAAACTACGAGCTGCGGCTGGGTTACCATCTGATGGATATCCATCGCAGAGACATGGGAAATATAGTACGCAGCTCCGCCGGCGATCTCCCTGGCTACAACATAAGGATTGCCGAGGTAGTAGCGCTCGTGGCCAAGTTCAGAAGGCACAAGGATAAACAGGCCAGGCTTCAACCTTGTCGCAATGCCCCGGTTAACGAGCCTCCTGACGAGCCCGCGTGCAGAATCAGAACAAAGGCCACTGATTTTCTCCACGTCCGCATGAGAAAAAATATTCTTTTGCCGTTCGTACAGTTCCGCAACCACGAATGCCGCCCGCGGTCCAACTGTTTTTGGGTATTTATTAGTATTCATCTGCAAAACGCTCCATACTGCATCACATTTTGCACTTAAAGAATAATTTGTCAAGAAAAAAATATATAATTCATGAGCGATTCGTGTCATATTTCGACACGTTTTGCACATAAACTATGCAATGCTCAATTCGCGCTCATGCACATGACCGGCCAGCTACTCCGCCTAACTCAGATTCAGCAGCCGCCAGCTTAATGCCAATAACTACCAGGGATATATGATACTGAATGACGCTGTTTTCGAATCGGCACGGCTCTGGCGGTATGCTGTAAGTTATCCATTTTGCTCTATTTCATCGAAGCCTGGTCTCACAAAATCTCTTGCATGAGGAAACTGGGTTTCGACCCTGTTTTTAATGTTTTCTAACATTGCAATAAAATATAAAATTTGTTTTTCCTGCTCAGGGAAAGAGGTCAATAACATCTTCCATGCAGATGTTGAACGATCTATGCCTATTAAAGCAACTTTTGCGGACCCATCGGAGTCTTTTGGAAAGTCGTTGATATCTGATAGCTCTTCACTTTCACTTTCGATGGCTCTTTTTAGTTTTACGTTAATCTGGTATTGATACCATCTAATGATTTCGATTGCGTCTTTTATACCAATTGCTTCCTCGACTGGATTATTTTGGGAGGAAATAACACGGATTCGGTTTATCTCATCTTCCTTCTTAAGAAATAAATATTCATTTGAATTGAACCATTCGCCAATCGATTTTGCATAGTTTTTTGAGGTATGAGATATAAGATGTGCTAAAGAATTTTTTTTATTGGTTTCTTCATTTTTATAATTTTTCTCGATATCAATTGAATCAAGATCAATGCCTTTTTCTTTTGCCATTTCTTTAATCATGGTCAGAGTATTTTGAAGCACTTCAGAAAATTTTTGCCAAAAAACCTCGTTGAGTTCATCATTCTCTTGAAGATTGCCAAACTGTTCTTCTACAAGGGTGCAATTCAAACATCTTGAAGTGAACCGGCAACGTTCGCACCATCGATCACAATAATTATAAATGCCTGGAATATAGCCAGGATCTTTAGCGAGTTTCTTTAAATAATCTTTTTCCATCCATCCTACCCCAAAAATGTCAATATTTCACGGACATCCCCATTTTTCCCCTATCAAGTTTAAAAGTTGGATATGTCCCCTGTTTACTCCTATCCAAGACAAACTGATGAACTCCCCGATATGGGGGATCGAAAAAGCCACCCAATCTACATAATATACATTGTATCCACCCTGTCATGTTGTTTTAGAAATTCAAGTTGTTCATCAATTGTCGAAAACATAGAAAGATCCAATTCTTCGAACTCATCAGGACCGGTATTCGTTTTTATAACGACATTTTGAATAATATCATCTAATTGGCTTTTTGAAATTTCAGGGACCCTGGTGACAGAGCTTTTCTGCGGGACACTACTTACAATCTTGAAATTATAGCTCACCATTTCAAACATTCCATTGGTCTTTTCTTTTGTTAATATTCGATATTCAAAATGTTCAGGACGCCCAGCCACGGGACGAAAATAATAGAATTTATACAATCGTTCACCCTTACTTATCCGCATTAAATAGCTGTCATGTTCAGGGTGTGACTTTTTTCTCTTTATGTTTTTTATTCGCTTCTTCATACTCAATTACTGCTTATCAATACTTGCCCACAGGGAAACATTGTCCATGTTTACAGGGCGCGCACCCATTTTAATAAGGTTTTTATTGTAATCACTTTCAAATGTATAAACTGGTTTTTGCCAGGACATTTTGTCGAGCAAAAAAAGGCTGTTGAGTTATGGCGGAGGATGTCGAGGTTTCCTATGGCTGTGATCGTGTCAGGAGCGTCTTTGCCCAGGCGCTGCTTCAATGCTGATGGATAATTCGGGTCGTTTTTCTTCAGGCTAATTGTATCCATCTCTCAGCCTAATCCCATTCGATACTTGATATCGTAGTTGATGATAAAGTCGAGTTCTTCGCCTGTGAAGCCGTAATGTTTTGCAAAAAATATTACATGAACCCATGTATTAAATATACTTTTTGCTTTTGTTAAAACAATTTTATTGTTAATTTTATCAAAAGATAACCGGTTGAATTCATAAGTGTTACTGTATTTCTTTATGGAAGCGCTTTTGTTTTTTTATTGTTTTTTTAAGTTTTTATTATTTTTTAACAAAATCCACTGATGGAGCTTGCGTGAACCTATATTCTTGATTTTATACGTTTTAACCGATAATTCAGTAAGTAAATTGTGAATTTTTACCTTTTTTTGCTTTTGGTTAAGCACTTCAGGTAGTTTTGGCAATATCAATCCATCAATATCCTGTCTTTTGAAAGGATGGCCTCGGCCACTTTCTCCGGAACATCTTCTTTGGACAAAAAACCCAGCTTCACCGCTCTGCAGACGAGAAAATCGTCTTCCTATGCCCTGCTCAATTCGCGCTCATGCGCAAGACCGGCCAGCTCCCGCAGCTTTTTACGAATTGTTTTTGCATACTGAAGTGTCATATTTTATAATCATTTCAATATATTTTAAAAATTTATAATTCACAATGCAAGGGTGACCCCATTGATTGGACTTTTACTTTTGTGTCTTTTTTGATTTGCATTCAATATAAGGATCGTTGGATATAACAAAAATCGTTAACTGGGATCTGAGCCAAATAGTTCTTCAAAAATTTCTTGTGTAACATACAGGTAAATCCACTTTTCTTTTTCCCTTGAAAATTCGGTTCTTCGTGGGGTGCGTAAAGAGGTTCAAGGTCTGCAAGGTTGATTACCGGAGTGCTCATGGAATATTTCCTTTTCTAAACCACATAGCTTAGGATTTATTTGAGAGAGAGTTTTTTGTTATGCTGTGTCAGGTACGATTTCTTCTTCATGACCAAGCCTAAGGAACTCAGCTACACTTAAGATTCTGGTATTTCCAGCCTCGTCAAGTTCAAGGAGATGCTTATCTCCTGACACGACAAACTTTGCACCAGCCTCCAAAGCGAGTTCAATAAATATTAGATCATCCGCATCCTCTATTTTAACTTCTCTTGCTGTTGACTCAGCTTTTTTTGAAACATTATAAAGCCTGCTTTGTGTAATCAAGGTCTCAATAACTGTCTCTACCGTCAAATCCCGCTTTTCAAGAATTCTTGTGAATTTTTCTCGCCTTATAACCTTTTCAAATTCTTTTAAGGTCGATTGACTTTGAACCAGAAAGTATTTTTCAAGTATGATTTTCAAGGCATCTGAAGGCGGACCTTTCCATAAAACAGCCGAGATCAACACGTTTGTATCAACGACTATGTTCATGCTCTTTCCTCGCTTTATGGACTTCTTCGTTTATCTCCTCCATAGACATGAAGTCTTCGTCCGGTTCGGAAGAAAAATCGAGCAAAGAATAAGTCTTTTTGATAATTAGGCTGTCGCCTTCTATAATCGCAATGAATTTCCTTTGTCTGCCCAGCCATTTACGCAGGATCACATCTGTTTTTAACGTATCTCCATCTGAATAGATTACCGTTGTTTCCATTCTACCCCCCTGACATGATTCTTTTTGCCCGAGCCACTCTTACCAACTGCCCGGAATGATTATATGTTTATTTCCACAGTAATGCTTGTATCACACCCGAAAACATCAATTACCTTGATACGGGCGGTATATTTTCCTTTCTCAGGATATTTTTCATATCCAAAATCACTGACGGTTTTAAGCGTCCGATCTTTGCGGGTACGAAAATCCTGCCAGTTATGCTCAAAAGGCTTCAATAGCATTTGCATAAACAGATATCAACTAATGCGCTGAGCAAGACGCGACACCAAATCACACCCTTAAACGTCCCAGTACTCGCTCAAGATTTAATCGACATATCAATTTATCAAGGATGTCCCGAAACTCCTATATGTAGGCTTTCAATCTAACAACCTAACCATCAACTCATCCCAGCCCTTAACCCATTCAAGTTTTTGCCTGGCGGGCTTATTTGAGTTCCACGGGTATTCAATGATGAAACACTTGGTACCGTTTTGTGCAAAAGCTGCTGCCTGCTCGTAATGGTCTTCAACAATTATGTCTGTCAAACCGAGGGTCTCGTGCTTCCTACCGGATTTAATAAAATGGATTTTGTATTCATTGATCTGGTTCTTTTTTAACCAAGAGACCGTTGCTGATCTGGTTTGCAGCAACCGCGAAGTTGCAATATAAATTTCATATCGAGTTGACAAGCGTTTCAGGCATTCTGGAACGCCGGGGAACAAATCAATGGATGAAATGATTTCAGGTTTAGAAAAAAGGTTATGAACCTCATACCATTCTGATTTAGTGAGCAAATTGCCATTTTTATCAGGGCAAGAACAATAATCAAACTCAATAACGTCCTCACGTTTCAAATCGACACGACCTCCAGTATGCTGATAGATGATTCGACGAATTATAGGATCGGTATTTGCAATAACGTTATCGATATCAAAACAAAGTTGCATTTCATGAATCCCTCAGTAATCAGGATGCGATATTTCACCTTTCATTTACAACTGGCACACACAGGCTCATGGCGTAGGGTCCAACGTTTCACCACTTAAACTGTGATTCGACCTCCTCCATTTTATAGATTCATGTTAGCTGGGTTTGTATTTTCCCAGATAATAGGGGCATCCCAGCGGGGACAAATTCACCACCAGGAACGGACTTAATTTCGTGCAATTTACCATCCCCGTAATTGAGACCGCTGATTTCTGTTAGTTCCTCGAAAAACATTTGAAAATCATCAGAATTCCTGCTCAATTTTTTGGCATCCAGCGATCTGGAAATAAATTCGTGGACAATGAAAACAGCATAATCGGCATTCTGGCTTTTGGCCTCGATCAAGGCTCCGGCCAAACCGGTCAACAATTGGTATTTTAACTGGCCGATTCTATCATCGACGGGCCTGCCGAATATGGCTTTCGAAAATCCTTCTATTCTTGCAGGGATTTTAGAACCTTCCTTGGCGTTGGATATCTGCATTAAGATCATTTTGTCGAACGGTTCGTCAGCTTTTGCCTCAACGGATATAAAAACTTTTCCTTCCAGAGATGCTCCCAAAATGCCAAGGTCTTGATTCCGATGTTCACCCTTAAAATTATCCAACGCTGTTATCATTTCAGGAATGACCCAGTCGGGATAGAAATCTTTAGTGAACTGGTGGGTGTCAAGGACTAATTTCAGCTTGATAGGCATAACCGGTTTTCCGGTTCCTATCCAAGCTTTTGCAACTTCTTTTGCACTCCTTTTATCCTTCCAATGCCTGATTCCCATTTTAGGTGGTGCATATTTGAACCATTCATCTACTGAATGGATCTCATCGCCGTTCATGTTGCGGATAATGAAATTGGCTCTGCACATGGCCTTTTCTTCCATATGGGTCTTAAAGTTGTGTTACGGATTGTGAAGCGGTCTAAGCCTAACATACTGGAGTAAAATGTCAAAAAAAGAATAAGGAGTCACGTTTGACCCATGAGCAATCTATTTTCTCTTATTTCAATATCTCTTCTGATTTTTTATCTTTATTCTTAAACTTCTATACCCCCTTGAATCTTGACTAATTAACAACAAGGGTCAAACGTAGACTTGACCCGTTTTCCTCCAAGGGTCAAACGTAGACTTGACCCGTTTTCCTCACTGTTCAAGAGCCCCATGTGTTCCTTGTTCTAATACAGGGCTGTCCAAAAGGATGGTCTCGG
>Ga0180009_10004196_pt1 | contig 16033 bp, 15 predicted proteins | sample OS_PC_MetaG_FD_123537 | JGI IMG/M metagenome (GOLD analysis project Ga0180009, IMG submission 123537) | Groundwater microbial communities from the Aspo Hard Rock Laboratory (HRL) deep subsurface site, Sweden - OS_PC_MetaG | ecosystem: Environmental > Aquatic > Deep subsurface > Groundwater...
GCGAGACACGCCCTTCGAGTCCTCGAAGGGCATCAGCACCAGGTAGCGACCGGCCAGGCTGAGGTTGGTGGTCAGGGTCGCTCCCTTGTTGTCGACGGCGTCGCGCGTCACCTGGACCATGATCGGCTGGCCCTTCTGCAGCACCTTGTCGATGGTCGCGGCGCCCTTGGCCGGGCCGTGGTGGTAGGCTTGCTCGATCACATCGTGTCGTGTGAGGAAGCCATGGCGCCCTGCGCCGAACTCGATGAACGCGGCGTCCAGGCTGGGCTCGATGTTGACCACCACCCCGCGGTAGATGTTGCCCCGCTGCACGCCGCTCTCGGCCACGGCCACGCGGTAGCCTTGCAGCTTCTGGGCCTCGTCGATGATCGCCACACGCACCTCTTCGGTGTGGCGCCCGTTGATCAGCATCAGATGGTTCAAGAATCCACCTCGAATCGGGTGCGGTAGTCGGCGCACCCTGGCAGGCACGGCGGCCAATGTAGGGCTCATCGGCGGTCAAGACAAGGGCCATCGGGCGCCAGGGGTCGCCACGGCCCTGCGCTGAACCTGTGGCCACGATCCGACGCGGCGCAAGCGCGTGGCGCTTCCGAGGCCCCCTTCTGCCTCCCACGCTCCTTCGCCACGAGCACCCCGCCCCAGCGCCTGGTGCACCCGCCGGAACGGGCTCGCCACGGCCTGCGCGGGGCCCGAGAAGCTGTTTGGGCCCTGGTCCTCGAACAGTCACCCGGGCGCCGCGTCGGTCGTGGCCACGACCGGACAGACGACAGACCAGGCCGCCGGGGCGGATTCGCGCGGTGGAGCGAGGCATGTGGTGAGCTGAGCCGGGGGAGCACCGCGCGACGCCCCGCGCAGGGCCGCGGCGAGCCCAGGTTCAGCGCAGGACCGCTGCCTTGAAGCATGGTGTGTTCTGGCCGGTCCGTTTCCGCGCCGCTTCGCGAAGGGGGCCCCTTGCGCTACAGTGTCCGTCCACCAAGGAGCGAACGATGACGATCAACGCCTTTGACCTGGTCGAGCGCGTGCGCAGCTACTCGCCAGCCGCTGCCAACGCGCTGCTCAACCGGGTCATCCCGCTGATGATCCCGCTTGCCGGCGGCCTGGAGGTGCGGGTCCGCGAGGTGGACGACTCGCGCTGCGTGCTCACCATGCCGCTCAAGCGCAGGACCCGCAACCACGTCGGGTCGATGTACTTCGGCGCCCAGATGACGCTGGCCGACCTGGCCGCCGGCGTGCTGCTGTTCCGGCTCTTTCCGCCCGGGCCCTACGGCGGCCTGATCAAGCGGGTGGAGGCCGACTTCCTGGCCAAGGCCAAGGGCACCATGCGCTGCACCTGCTGGCTGCCGGACGAGGACGCCGCGACGCTGGAGCAGGTCCGCGGCCAGCCCGGCGCCAAGGCCGAGGCCTGGCTGCCGCTCGAGCTGGCCGACACCGACGGGCAGGTCGTGACCCGGATGCGGTTCCTCGGCGCGCTCAAGTGCTTCCGGGCATGACCCGAGGGGTGAGGCTCCAACACCACGCTGGCCCCCGGGCGCTGGTGCGACTGGCGCTGGACCCCTCTGCGGTGGGACGGGTGGTGGAGGCCGAGGAGCTGCACGAGGACGATGAGCGGGGAGCCGAGGTTTGACCAGCTGGTGCAGGAGCTCGCGCGAGAGTTCCGCACCTTCCGCCTGGTCCCCAAGGAGCGGTCGCGCCTGATGCGGGCGCTGTACCACCTGCTGCTGATGCGCTGGTGGTGCCCCGACTTCATCGAGAGCTACACCACGGTGCTGATCACGGTGGTCTACATGCCCTCCGATCTGATCGGCACCGACACCGGCTACCGGTCTCTTCGACACGAGCGGATCCACATGCGGGACTGCTGGCGCTGGGGCGTGCTGCCCTTCGCGCTCTCGTATCTGTTCGTGCTGCCGGTCGGGCTCACCCTGCGCTCGGTGTGGGAGATGCGGGGCTACGCCGAGACCATGCGCGTGGAGCTGGAGAGCACCGGGGAGATCAGCGACGACCTGCTGCGCCACATCGAGCGCCAGTTCACTGGCCCCTCGTACCTCTACATGTGCCCCTTCCCCGGCCTGGTGCGGCGCTGGCTCCGGCGGACGCGCTGCCGGGTGACACAAGAGATGACAGATGGCCAGGGGGCAAAGCTCGACGGGGAGTGATCAGCCCCTGCGCGTCCGCATGGCGAGCACGACCAGGCCAAGCAGCAGCAGCAGGATGCCGGGCAGGTTCTCCGTGCGGGCGTGGGACACCCGGCAGCAGCCGTCGTCGTCGCCTCCACCGCCCCCGCTGACGCAGATCCCGCCGTCGGAGCAGACGAACCCCTCGGGGCAGTCGTTGTTGGTGGTGCAGGCCTTGACCGGACCGCCGTCGAAGTTGCCCGCGTCCTTTTTGCCCTCGCCGCCCACGCTGGTGCTGCCGGGCAGCTTGCCCGCGTCGGGGATGTAGACCCAGTACTTGATCGGCAGGGTCTCCCAGTGCAGCGGCTTGCCGGTGGGCGGATCGTTGGGCTCCGAGTGGAAGATGCAGAGCTGGTTTGGTGGCAGGCCGGCGTCGACGATGGGTGCGTCGGTGACGGCGGCGTCGGAAACGGCGGCGTCAACCGTGCCCGCGTCGACCGGGGGCGCCGCCATGCCGCAGATCGGCGGTTGCGCCGGCTGCGTGCAGCTGGCGCCGGCCTTGAAGTAGTCGAACTGCGCCCCGGTCCTGTGCAGCGGGTCGAGGTCGTGGATCACGCGGTCGAAGCCGATGAAGGCCTGGAGGCTGCCGTGGATCGGATCGTGCCCGACGTAGAAGCCGATCGCCCCGGGGATCATGTGCAGCACGGCGGTGCGGATGTCGATCTTGCTCTTCTCCTTGCCGATCGACCACCACCAGTCGCGGGCGTTGAGCGCGATCGAGGCCTTGGTCAGATCGCCCTTGGCCACCAGCTGGAAGTCGGTCGAGGTGTGGTAGGCATCCTGCTCGAAGCCCCAGGTGGTGTTGTCGTGACCGAAGTAGACCAGGATCCCACCGTCCTTCTCGCTGAGGAACGAGGGCAGCTCGCCCTCGTACTGGAACTTGAGCCCGGCGCAGTCGACCTTCTCCCAGGTGGAGAAGGCCTCCTTGATCTCGTTGATGATCTCCTGCTTCTTGACCTGCCCGAGCGCCGTGCTCGCAAAGAGCAGGACGGTGACCAGCAGAGCCAGCGCGATGGGTGCTCTAGGCTTCATGGTGGGCTGCCTCCTGTTACCGGATATGTTGTGTGCATCTCAAGGCTCGAGGGGTTCGCAAGAACAGTGCCACGTCCCCCGATTCTCGCCATTGTCGCTGTTCAATGCAAACAATCAGAATCACTGATCCCATCTGTCGCTCCTGCCAAGACAGCGTGGACACCTTGCACCCGGGTGGGGGGCTCGCTCCCCCTGTGGTGCTATGCTCAGGAAGGAGGCACCGTGTCTGGGCACGACGACTACGAACGGGAGCGGGCACGACTCTCTCAGCTCCCGCGGGCCGAACGGTTCGAGGAGCTGATCCAGTTCCCCACCCGACACATGTTCAAGGTCATCGGCGCGCGAGGCGGGGGGCCTCCCCTGGAGTGCGGGCCGAGCGCGCCAAACATGCCCGGCGCGCGAGAGTGCGGGCCGAGCGCGCCAGACATGCCCGGCGCACGGGAGGGGCTGAGCGACGAGGTGCGCAGGGTGCTGGCCGGCCTGGGGTTTGGCGAGGTGATCCTCGTCGAACGCCACAGCTCGGGCGGGCGTCACCTCTCGCTGACCTTCGAGCTCGACGTGGACAGCGGCGCCCTGCTCGACGCGATCTACTCCGCGCTCGAGGGCATCGACAACGTCTCCTACCTGTTCTGACGGCGCACCTTGGTCGACCTGGTCCTGATCCATCCTCCGGCCACCCTGCCCAGCGAGCCGCCGGTGGGGCCGCTGATGCTGGCGGGCTCGCTTCGTCGCCACGGAGTCCGGGTGCGGCTGATCGATGCCAACGTCGAGGCGCTGGTGCACCTGATCGAGGCGGTGCCCGGCGACGCGGGTCACAGCGTCGCCGACCGTCGGGCGCTGGCGCGCCGCGGCCTGGCCCTGTCGCAGCTTCGCGATGCCCCCACCTACGCCAGCCGTGACAGGCACCACAGCGCGGTGACGGCGCTGAGGACGACGCTGAGGCTTGCTCGAAGCGCCATGCGCATCCGAGTCGACCTGGCCGACTACTCCGACCCCGACCGGAGCCCGCTACGGCTGCGGGATCTGCGCGGGGCCGCCGCGGACCCGGCGTCCTCGCCCTACATCGACTACTTCGAGGCGCTCGCGCGGCGGGTCGAGGCGCTCGGGCCTCGCGCGGTGGGGATCTCCGTCAACTACCTGCACCAGGTGCTGCCGGCGATGGCGCTCGCAGGGCAGCTGCGCTGTCGGCTCCGGTCCGACATGCCGTTGCTCGTCGGCGGTGCGCTGATCAGCTGCTGGCGCGGCCGGCTCGCCCCGGATGCGCTCGCACCGACCGTCGACCGCCTGGTCTTCGGCGATGGCGCACCCACGCTGCTCGAGCTGCTGGGAGGGGGCCAGGCGGCGGGCGAGGACCGCGCTGCGGCCGGGAGCATCGCGCTCCCCGACTACGAGGGGGTGCCGTGGGAGCTGTACCTCTCCCCCCACAAGGTCGCCCCCCTGACGAGCACCAGGGGCTGCTTCTGGGGCCAGTGCCGCTACTGCCCCGAGGCCGTCGCGGGCCAGCGTTTCTCGCTGCTGTTCGGCCGGCATCTGACCCGAACGGTCGCGCTGGTGAGGGAGCAGAGCGGTGCCGGGCTGCTGCACCTCACCGACAGCGCGCTGCCGCCCGCCAGCCTGCGACGTCTGACCGAACTCGACGGACAGCTGCCCTGGTACGGATTCGCCCGCTTCCACCGCGACCTCACCGACCCCGACTTCTGCAGGCGGCTGCGCCGGGCCGGCTGCGTGATGTTGCAGCTGGGGCTGGAGTCCGGCTCTGCCGACATGCTGCGCCGGCTGAACAAGGGCATCGACCTGGCCCAGGCCTCGGCGGCGCTGCGCGCGCTGGCCGGTGCCGGCATCGCCAGCTACCTCTACGTGATGTTCGGCATCCCGGGCGAGGGTCGGGAGCAGGCCGAGCGGACCCTGGCCTTCGTCGTCGATCACGCCGCTGCGATCGGTTTCCTCAATGTCTCGCTGCTGAATCTGCCGCGTGGGACGCCGCCCGAGCCCGGGCTGGACACACGCCCGCAGGGCGGCGACGGCGAGCTGTCGCTCTACGTGGGGTTCGACACGCGGATCGGCTGGCAGCGGCGCGAGGCGCGGCGCTTCATGGAGCGCACCTTCGCCCGGCAGCCCCGGGTGGCGGCGATTCTGCGGCGCACGCCCCATCTGTTCGGTGCCAGCCACGCGGCCTTCTTCGCCGGGTGCGTCTGAGGGGACGGCGGGCTATCATCTCCACAGATGCTGGAGCGGTCGATCGTCATTCTGCGGCAGTGGCTGGCCCTGGGCCGCGACCTGGCCCGCCAGCCGTCACGCGGCTCGGTGCGACGGGCGCAGGTCGACGCGGCGGAGGAGCTGTCCCTCGCCCGGCAACTGCGCCGGCTGCGTGAGGCGGTCTGTCGCACCATCGACGCCAGCGAGGCCTGCGCGAGCTGTGCCCAGGGGAGGCCGCCGCCCCACGGGCGCTGGGAGGGGGGCTTCTGCTGCGGCGGCGACACCGCGGAGCTGTTCACCGAGGCGGAGCTGGCTGCCCTCAAGCTGGCCGGCACCCGTCTGAGGCACCTGCGTCCGCGGCTCTCCGCCGCCGGGTGCATCTTCCGCGGCGCCCGCGGTTGCGCGCTGCCCCCTCGACATCGGCCCAACATCTGCGTGGGCTACCTGTGCAATGACCTGCGGCGGGAGCTGGCGCGAAGGGGCACCCTGGATCGCGTGGAGGCGATGTGCGACGAGCTGCGCGATCGCTTCGAGGCCTTCGCCAGGCTGCGTCGACGCCGTCTGGACCGGCGGTGGCTCGACGAGCTAGACGCTCAGCTGCCGAACGTGCAGCGGTAGACATACTGCATGCAGCGCGTTCCGGCCGGGCACTCCTTGGTGCCGAAGTCGTGCGGAGCGGCCCAGACCCAGATCTGCCCCCCGGCGATCTCGAGGGACATCCCCTCGTAGAACAGTTTCTTGTCCCCCCACAGCACCGCCGGCTCCGTGATCTGGCGTTTGACCACCTTCTTCATCATCACCGAGGAGGTGCCGAGATCGGTGATCTCCCACACGTCGAGCCAGTCCTCGTGAGAGGCGAAGAGCAGGGGCTGGTTGTCCTCGCAGCGCAGCACCAGGTGGATCGAGTTGTACAGCCCCACGTTGCTGTCGACGCCACCCGCAGTGACCAGGTCAGCGGTGGTTGCCTGCTTGACCAGCGTGAATCCACCGTGACGATCGCCGCCGCTCGCGCTCCAGAAGGCCATGGTCGCGCAGTCCCAGCCGCAGCCGACCATGTGGGTCTTGCCGCCGAGGTTGGCGTAGGCCAGCGCCCCGATGTGGCTCGCGGCATGGCTCAGCATGCCGATCGGCCCGGTGATCGACGGACCGGGGGCCATGGCGAAGAACTGGATCTCGCTCGGTCCGGCGCTGGAGGTCTTGGCCATCGCGATCGGGAAGATGTTGGCGCCGATCTGGATCGCGGATGGGTGGTGGATCTCGTTCGAGACGAAGAGGCTCTTGGTGCCGGTGGTCAGCCACTGGCCGGCGTCGTTGGCGGCAGATGGGAACGCCAGCACCCGCGCCCCGCCGCCGCTCTCGTCCATGCAGCTGACCACGAACCCGCTGGTTGCAGTGTGCCAGCCGATGCCCTGGGTGTGGCAGTCGTCAGGCATCTGCGACACGGGGACCTTGACCTTTTGCATGCCGGTGCACGAGATGGGCGACGCCAGCTTGAGCAGGTAGGCCGTCGGCACGCAGGGAGCGGGCGGCATCGGCTGGTCGACCGGCGGCAGGTCCGTGGCGGGTGCGTCGCGCGGCGCGTCCACACTGGGTGCGTCGACCGGCCCCATCTCGCGCGGGGCGGGGCCCTCGTCGATTTCGCCCCGGTCGGTGGGCGTGGGCGAGGAGCTGCAGCCGATGCAGAGTATGACCAGCAGGCTCATGGTGCACGGCGCCATCTGACCAGGCTACCCGCAAAACACCGGGGAGGAAAGGTGCTGCCGTGGTGCTGCCGTGCGTGCTGCCGTGCGTGAGATCACAGCCGTTTGGGATCCGTCGAGGCAGCATCTGTGAGCCGGGGTGCATTTGTCTGCTCCGCCCCTCGGGGCCATGCAATACTCCTGTACAGGGAGGTGCCACGTGAGGAGAGCCTTCGCCGCCGCGCTGGTATTCATGCTGGTGCCCGCACTGGCCAGCGCTCAGCCCGAGCCGCCCGAGGCCTACCCCGCGCCTCCGCCCGAGGCGTACCCGGCCCCTCCGGTGCAGCCGCCCCCGCCCTCGCCGGGCCATCAGGGCTACCAGCCTCCACCGGGGATGATGCCGGCCCCTCCGGTCGCACGCCGGCCCTCGACCCGGGTCTCGCAGAATGTCGCGATCTACGGCGACCTGCTGGGCAAGGGTTTGCTCTATGGCGTCGGCATGGACTTCAACTTCAACAAGTGGATCGGCCTGGGCGCCACTGTCTCCTACTACAGCATCGGCGACCTGCGGGCGGGAGTGGCGGCGCCCTACCTGGCCCTCTACGCCGGAGGGTTCAAGAACGCGTTTCTGACGCAGCTCGGGCCGGTGGTGATGTTCGGCAAGGAGGGGAGCTGGTGGATCTTCGACGAGGGGGGGACGATGGGGCTGGGCCAGGTCTCCCTCGGCTACGAGTACCGCGACGGCTTCCTGTTCCGGGCGATGATGACCTTCTTCTTCAACGACAAGGAAATCGCGCCCTGGCCCGGGCTGACCTTCGGCGGCGCCTTCTGAGGTGGGCCTGACCCTGATCACCGGCGGGACCGGCATGCTGGGCTCGGCCCTCGCCCGGCTGCTGCTCGAGCGGGGCAGCCGCATACGCATCACCTACCTTCCGGGCGACACCACGCTGGCGCTGGGTGGGCTGGAGTCGGTGGAGCACCGCCCCGCCGACCTGCTCGACCCGGCGGGGCTGGTGTGGGCGCTCGAGGGCGTGGACACGCTGTTCCACACCGCGGCGCTGGTCAGCTTCAAGCCGGCCCTCTACAGCAGGCAGATGGCAATCAACGTGGAGGGGACCCGGCTGCTGCTGCGCCTCGCCGCCGCCGCCGGGGTCAAGCGGCTGGTCTACACCAGCACGGTGAACACGCTGGGCATCCCGCCGGCCGGGACGATGGGCGATGAGGGCACGCCCTCCAACTGGTCTGCGTTCCACCTGGGGTATATGGACTCCAAGCTCGCCGCAGAGCGGCTGGTGCTCGAGGAGCGCCAGCTCGAGGCGGTTGCGGTGCTGCCCGGCACCCTGTTCGGCCCCGGCGATGCCCATGTCAACGCCGGGAGCTACGTTCGACTGGTGGCACGCACGCCGCTGCTGCTCGCGCCGCCGGGAGGGACCACCGTGGCCCACGTCGACGACGTGGCCCTCGGACATCTGCTCGCGCTGGAGCGCGGGCGCGCTGGCCGGCGCTACGTGCTGGGTGGCGAGGCGATGTCCTACGCTGCGATCTTCACCAGCATCGCCCGGGCGCTGGGGTGTCGGCCGCGGGTGGGCGTGATGCCCCGCGCGCCGCTGCAGTGCCTGGGACGGCTGGGCTCGCTGGGCAACCGTCTTGGCCTGTCGCTGCCGCTGACCGAGGGGCTGATGGTCGCCGCGTGCTCGCAGCTCTACTACTCCTCTGCGCTGGCACAGCAGGAGCTGGGCTGGTCCTATCGCCCCGGCGCAGAGGCGATCCGTGACGCCGTTCTGTGGTATCGACGACTGGGGTGGGTCTGACGCAGGGGATCAGGCAGGGCTGCCGGTGAGACGGATGCGCAGATCAGCCCACCACAGGCCGACGCGCTCTGTCCACGAGGATGGCGGCTCCTCGTATGGCTCGACCTCCGAGTGGAAGAACGCCTCCTCCTCGACGGTGAACGCAGCGCACTGCTGTTGCGGGTGGGGGAGGTCGCGCAACGTCTCCGCCAGCTCGAGGATCTCGTGGTCGATCGGGGCGACCATGCCGTCCCGCGTTAGTTTTTTGATGATGGCGAGCGTCCGATCCACAGAAATCCGTGCGTCGCCGATCACCTGAGCCATGTCGCGTTCTCCGTCCAACAGGTTGATAACGCGTAGAGCCGCAGCTGGTAGGCCCATGTGGGCAACGGAAGCCTTGGCCGCGTAAACCGTGCTCAATTCAACGAAACGGCTCACAGGCTGGGCAGGCTGGCACACAGAACGATGCATCGCGTATCTCCTCGGCCGGCTGCATCGCAAAGCAAGTCAGATGCCAGGAGGGTGCGGGGTGGATGCCATCGAACCACGTATGTACAGGGGATGCACTCCCATGCGTGGACCCCTGTCCACGCACACACGGCCACGAGATCTTGGGGTTCTGCCTGGTGGTGTCCTGTCCGCGTCGCATCCACGTGTGCCGCGTTTGCGGGCCCGTGTCCCTACCTGGCTGGAACAATGAGGTTTACTGAACTGGAACGGGCATTGCTTTGGCAATGGATGGGATAAACCACAAGGGGCGAAGTATGTCTGCACATGCGACAAGAAGGATCGATCTGTCCATCCGTCTTGGCTGGGTGGTGATACTGGCGGTGGTGGTGGGCTGTCATGGCGAGGTGGTGGAGAGCACAGGTGATGGCAGCGCCGATCGCGGGCCGCCTCCGGCATGCCCGTCGGGAACCGACAACGACGGGGACGGCTATGGTCCAGGCTGTCCCGCGGGCAACGACTGCGACGACTCCGACTTCACGGTCAACCCCGGCGCCGCCGAGGTCTGCGACGGCAAGGACAACAACTGCGACGGCAAGACGGACGAGAACCTCGCCGGCTGCACGGCACAGAGCGTGGGGCAGGGCAACTCGCCGTTTCCCGTCGACCCCAGCAAGGATCCCAACCTGCAGGATGCGACTGGTGTCAAGCTGGATGGCAACGGCGACCTCGTGCTGGGGACAGGCCAGGTCAACTTCCTCTACCTCTGGATCGCCAACACCGACGACCTCACTCGAGGGACCATCTCGAAGGTGGACTCCAAGGCGCTGAAGGAGGTGGGCCGCTACTACACCATCACCTGCGGGTCGGTCCCGGGGGCCGCGGGCTGCGTCGACGCCAACGGCAAGACGATCAAGGCTGACCACGAGCACACGCCCTCGCGCACCGCGGTGGACTTCAACATGGACGTGTGGGTCGCCAACCGCTGCCTCGACGGCGGTCAGCCCAGCGTGACCAAGATCGCGGCCGACCCGCTCGACTGCCTCGACCGCAACAACAACGGCAAGATCGACACGTCCGGAGATCGCGACGGCGACGGCAAGATCAACGTGGACTGCGACGCCAACGGCAAACCGGACGACGCCGGCACCAAGTGCAGCGGCAGCCTCGCCGGCCAGCAGCCGGAGTTCCTGGGCTATGACGACGAGTGCGTGCTGTTCACCGTCAACTACGGCGACTCGGACGACATCGCCCGCTCGGTGTGCCTCGACTCGGGCAAGTCGATCGTCGGCGCGAGCAACGCATGGGTCGGCACCTACAACCGGCCGGAGAACGGCCGCGGGGGCAACAAGTACTACAAGATCAACGGCTACACCGGCAAGATCGAGGCCGACGTGACGCTCCCGACCGAGCACCACGCCTACGGCTGCACCGCCGACGCGCACCACCTGATCTGGTCCACCGACATCGGCTACTACAACACCAAGGTCGCGGGCAACCTGACCTACTTCGAGGCGATGGCTCCCTACCGCGTGGGCAAGGTGCTGCGCGGCGGCCCATCGGCGACCAAGAGCTGGACCGGGCGCAACGGCGTCTACCGTCACTATGGCATCTGCACCAACGCCGACGCGCATATCTGGCTGGGCGGCATCGACTCGCAGTGGGTGCTGCGCTACAAGCCGAACCGCACCAGCTTCGACACGCTGGACAAGGGCACCTGGACCCGCGTCGAGATGCCGATCGGGATGTACAGCCGCGGCGTGGCGGCTGACCTTCGCGGCAAGGTCTGGGTAGCGATCCAGCAGGGCTACATCATGCGGCTGGAGCAGAGCATCCCCGACGGGACGCACGACAAGTCCGGGGCCAAGCTGGGCACCGACTACTGGAAGGTGAAGACCGGCGGCGAGCTGATCGGATCGGGCGTCGATTTCGACGGCAACATCTGGGGCGTGGACAAGAAATACAACGCCGCTTCGCGGCTCCAGGTCGACGCCAACGGCAACGTCAAGAGCTCCACGACGGTCGCCGTCCCCGTCGGCAAGCACCCCTACACCTACAGCGACTTCACCGGCTACGGTCTGGCCAACTTCGTGCGGCCCCAGGGGCGCTGGTCCTACCTGCACAAGCCGTGTACGGGCGACGAGAAAGCCACCTGGAAGCGCGTGACCTGGAAGGCCACCACACCGCCGGGCACATCGGTGACCCTGCGCGTGCGAACCGGCGACACCCTGACCACTCTCGGCAGCTGGTCCAACGAGTTCTCCGCAACGCCGGCCGAGATCGGGCCGGGGAATGTCAACGCGGTCTCGCCCAACCCGGCCGCGATGCTCCAGGTGGAGTTCACCCTCGCCTCCAAGGACAAGACCTACTCGCCGACCCTCCACGAGTACGCCGTGGCCTACACCTGCTCGAAGGGCGTGGAGTAGCTTCCTCATCTCTTCCTACCCACTGTGAACGTTGGTACCAGGTGTGGTCCGTGAACCGACGGTTACGCTGATCGCCACACCTGCACGATCTCGCTGGCTTGCCTTCTGGCATCACACTTGCGTCTGGCGCGAGAAGACCTGAACTAACTGGATGGAGGAGACTATGCATCGCCTGTCGCTTCACCTGCTTGGACTGTTGACACCCGCCCTGGCGCTCTTCGCCTGTGGAGAGACCACGCCCGAGGAGGTGCAGCAGCGCACCGCCCCGATCGTCTCCCGCGTCATCGCCGAGGTGCAGAGCTCATGGACCGCTGCCAGGCAGATGGGCGAGGTGAAGCAGTTGCTCGAAGGGGTAGGGGTGATGGTCCCGGGCCTTTCGTCCGACGATGTGGCGAACGCCGATCTGGGCGACGAGCAGGTGGCGGCGGAGATCAACGAGGCGCTGGCGAAGTATGTCTTCACCGAGAAGAACGTCGAGAGCACATCGAGCGACAGCGTGCTCTTTCTGGTGCGGGGATCGGTGATCTGCGCGGGACTGACGGAGGAGCAGTGTGTGGCTCCCGAGGGCGGGGAGCCGAGCTGCAGCACCAGCCACGAGGTGAGCCCCGAGTGCGTCGACGCGGTCGATCGGGCGAGGGTCCGCATCATGGCGCGTCTGGTCGGAAGCGATGGCGTTGATCTGGAGCTGAGCATCGGCGGCAGCGCCACCGTGATCACGCTCAGGCTGCGCCATGACCGTGTCTCCGTCGAGCTGTCGCTGGCCGGGGCGGCGGAGGCGGCGAGGAGCATCGCCGAGCTCGTCGGCGAGAGCATCGAGCTGCCCACGACCTTCGAGGGCGCCCTGTCAGCCACCCTGATCCTGGGCGGCTCGGGAGACCTGACGTTGCAGAGCGCGGTGACCAAGGCAGTGAAGGTCGAGTGGAACAAGGGGAGCTATCGCGTCGCCGTGGAGGCGCGTGACCCGGTCACGCAGCTGCGATTCCGCAAGGCCGTCCCCTCGATCGAGCTCGACGTGGACTGGGGAGCGCTCCAGGTTTTGTTGCCCGCCGAGGAGCTGTGGAGCCAGGCCAGCGGCGCGCTCGAGCTGGCGGTCAAGGGGCTGACCGCCCACCTGGCCTCGAATGGCAAGGGCGGGCTGAGCGTCAAGGACCTGAGCCTCGGGCAGGGGCCCGCCCGGCTGACCCTGGGGAACAAGACGCTGGTCCAGGTTGACCTGAACCCTGCAACCGGCCGGCAGGTGGACCTGGTGCTGACTCCCTGGCAGAACGACCTGCCCCAGTGCAGCGTCTCGCCCGAGCTGAATCTGCATCTCAGGCTGGCGCTGGCGCCTCTCGCGTCGCTGATGGACGAGGCGCCGGAGCCGTGGGCTCTCGACGAGTCCTATCAGCTCAAGCTCACCAGCGGCGCGTTGGTGGGGCCTGTCCGCGAGAGCGGCGGGTTCACCGGTGGGCTGAAGCTACTGGCAGGGCAGCTGACGCTGCAGAGCCTGGTCCAGCCCGCTTCGCTGACAGTTCCTGCGGGATCTTGTCTGTTCTGGAGCGATGCCCAGCCGGACGGCAGCCACCCGCTCTTCGGCCACCTCGTGGTCCAGGCCTGCCAGTAGCCGACTGCAACCCGCTGGCGGTTCGGCGGAAGGATTGTCTGCTCCGCCCGCCCGCCCCACCGGACTGCAATTCTGCCGGCACTTGTGAGCCCGAATACACTTTCCGTCGTTCCACAGGGAAGACAGCCCCTGCTCCATCGTAGAGATCGGCGATGCAACCGGACCTCACAGCACCCGATGACGTCGAGCTGGCCTGGCGATTCTCCTTCTCCGGCGAGGAACCGGACCCCGATGACGAGCAGGTTCCGCGGGAAGAGGAAGACCTGTCCGGTGTGCTGGCCGGCAACTACCGTCTGGTCGACCGGCTGGGCAGCGGTGGGCTTGGCAGCGTGTGGCGGGCAGAGCATCCGATGATCGGCTCCCAGGTGGCGGTCAAGGTGCTCCATCCCGATGTCTGCCGATCCCAGGAGGCGACGCGGCGTTTCGTGCTGGAGGCCCAGGCGGTCAACCGCATCGCCTGTCCCAACGTCGTCCGCATCTTCGACTTCGGCCAGCTCCCCAACGGTCGCGAGTACGCCGTGATGGAGCTGCTGCAGGGCGAGACGCTGGGGCAGCGGCTGTGCCAGGCTACGCTGCCCTGGCCCACAGCCCGCGACATCGCGTTGCAGCTGGTGAACGCCGTGCATACCGCGCACCAGTCCGGAGTGGTGCATCGGGATCTCAAGCCCGAGAATGTTCATCTCGGCTGCGACCCGCAGCACCCGAGAGTCAAGGTCCTGGACTTCGGGATCGCCAAGCTTCTCGATGCCTCCCGGGATGACCCGCCGGCCCAGCCTGGATTCTGCGTTGGCACGCCGGCGTATGCGGCCCCCGAGCAGTTGATCGGCGGCCCCATCGGACCCGCCACGGATGTCTATGGCTGCGGAGAGTTGCTGTTCGAGATGCTGGTGGGCCGGCCACCCTTCACTGGCTCCCTCAAGCAGGTTGTCAAGGCCAAGGTGACTCGAGAGCCCGAGCCGATCGAGTCGCTGGTCCCCCACCTTCCAGTCGAGGTCGCCGAGCTGATCAACGCGATGCTCTCGATGGAGCCCCACCGACGCCCGACCACCGCCGAGGTGGTGGAGGCGCTCGCGGCGACGATGCAGGAGGATTCGCCCGCGCCGGATCCCTGTGCGCTGCCAATGGAGCCATGGGATCGCCTGGAGGGGATGGACACGCTCCCCAATCCAAGCCTGTTCAGGGACGTGGTCTGGGGGGCCGGGTCCGACCAGTCCGACGAGCCCCGGCCCGTGATCGCGCCGGTGGTGCAGGGAAGGCGCAGGCGGGTGCTGATCCCGGCCTTCGTCAGCGTGGTGCTCGCGGCAGCAGCGGCGGCGGGCTGGCTGACCTTCACCCTGCTCCCTGCCGACGCCAAGAGCCCGACCCCTCCGCCGTCGCTCGATGCGGTCAAGATCCGAATCAACCCGGCCCCGCGACCAGCGCGCCTCGTGCCCCCGGCTCCAACGGGCCTCGCGCCCGCGAGGGCCACGACCCACGAGCTGACTCTCCGCTCCCGACCTTCCGGTGCCCTGGTGCGTGTCGAGGGCCGCCCGGCGGGCAGAACCCCGTTGAAGCTGCGCCTGCCACCGACAACCAGCCCGCTGGAGCTCACGTTCCACCGCGCGGGATACCGTCGCGGACGCCGCTTCGTGCGGATCAACGGCCCCCTGACGGTGCGGGTGGTCCTCAGGAGCGAGGCGAAGAAGCTCGAGGTGAAGAAGGTCGACTGGGTCGATCCGTTCTAGAAGCGGCCGAACGCCGTCAGGCTCGCCCCAATCTCATCGGTCCACTTTTTTGCCCACCGATCACTCCTCCGCTACCGTGGAACCACACCCAAACCACGGAGCCGCCATGACCACCGAGGTGAGAGACGATCTGGTGCCGCGCATCTTCTTCGACGAGCCGGTGTTTCTGTTCGCCTCGGGGCAGAAGCAGCCCATCGCCGGGCGGGCGCTGAACCTGAGTCGGGCGGGCATCTTCATCCGCGTGGACCAGCTGGAGGCAGAGCTCGAGGGGACGGTGGGGCTGGAGTTCGCCCTGCCGGACGGGGCGGTGGTCGAGGCCAACGCGTGGGTGGTACGTCACGTGCTGTCCGAGGATCCGCTGGAGCCGGCCGGGCTGGCCCTGTGCTTCACACGGCTGGCCCCCGGGTGTTCGGAGGCCCTGGACGGCTTCCTCTCCGAGCGGCTGCAACCCGCGGTGGGACAGAGCGTGCGGCTCCAGCTGGGGGAGCTGGGCTTCCCGATACGTGCCCAGGCGCACTCGGCCTGGAGCAACGTGCTCTCGGTCGATGCCGAGCTGCCCTTCCTGCGGCTCGGGTCGCCCGTGACAGTCCCGACCGAGGACGACGCCCACACCACGCTGCAAGGCAGCATCCGCTGGGTGTCGGTCCACGTGCCGCCGGAGAGCGGTGTACCCCACATCAACATCGGCATCGAGATGGCGCCGGACGGGGCGAGCGACAAGACGCTCAACGATGACTGGGAGGTGTGGGAGGACGAGGGACTCGACCCGGTGTACACCGAGGAGTTCGCGCAGCACGCCCACATCGTCGAGCGCCAGCGACGTCAGGCCGCACATAGCTAGACTAGAGGCCTTGATTACGCCGGAGCGTGACGGTTGAGTCAAGTTTGCCGGTGCACCAGACCTCGTAGGCTGCACAGTCGAGAGTCTACAGTCCAGAGTTGAGAGGTCCTGGGTTCCGGGA
>Ga0180009_10004197_pt1 | contig 16032 bp, 13 predicted proteins | sample OS_PC_MetaG_FD_123537 | JGI IMG/M metagenome (GOLD analysis project Ga0180009, IMG submission 123537) | Groundwater microbial communities from the Aspo Hard Rock Laboratory (HRL) deep subsurface site, Sweden - OS_PC_MetaG | ecosystem: Environmental > Aquatic > Deep subsurface > Groundwater...
CCCAACGTCACCCCTTGGTAGATGCGTACGCCGCGACCGATGATGCAGGTCTCGCCGATGACCACGCCCGTCCCATGATCGATGAAGAAGTGCTCGCCGATCGCTGCGCCAGGGTGAATGTCGATGCCGGTCCGACTGTGCGCGCGCTCCGTGATCATTCGAGGTAACAGCGGGACGCCCAACGCGTGCAGCTCGTGCGCCACGCGGTAGTTCGTGATCGCACGCAACCCCGGGTAACAGAAGATCGCCTCGTCCGGAGACACGGCTGCAGGGTCGCCTTCGTACGCCGCCTGCGCGTCGTCCATCAACGCCGCCTGGATCGCGGGAATGCGCGTCAGGAACTCGTCCGTGATGCGAATGGCCTCGTCTGCACAGTCGGTCTGCGGGTGGCTTGGTTCACACTGGAAACAGATGCCCCGCTTGATCTGTGTCTGAAGCGTTCGGCGGACGTTGTCGAGCATGTGCCCGAGATGGAACCGCACGCTCTCCGCGACCGGCTCGTGCGGGCCAAAGTAACCAGGGAACATCACCGACCGCAGCTCTTCGACGAGATCTCCCACGACCCTGCTGGACGGCAAGGGCTCCGCGCACGGCGTGCGTTTGATGTGCCGCAGCGCCCCTCGCTCCTTGCTACACAGCGCGTCCACGATCGCGTCGAGATTGGCGGAGGGGAATCTTCGTGGTGCGCAACAAGGTGGCTGGACGCCTACGGTCTTGAGCATGATGAGCCTCGGGGGATGAGAATGTCGTGCCGATGATCGGCGGCGGGAACATAGCACCCGCCGCGAGAACGTCAGCCGCCTCGACCAAAGAGAATGGTTGCCCGGATTGGAAACGGCGCAGAGGCTCACCACGGAGCACGGAGAACACGGGAGAAGAGTTCTGTTGAGGAATCGCTACGGCCATCGCCAAGCTCGGGCATGCACACGTGAGCCGTCATGTTCCGGGATGACCCGCGCGCGTCGCGGGAGCGCCGGGTAACCCTCCGGTACGCGCGAGTGACTTCCCGGTACGCGCGGGTGACTCCCCGGTACGCCCGGCTGACTCCCCGGTACACGACCAGGATTTCCAAGCTCCTGCGTGTGCAGTTTGCTGCGCGATCAGATCGCGCGGCGCCGGTACAACCACGCCGGTGTCAACAGCAGCGCGAGCCAGATGGGACTCGCGCGTTTTCCGACGGCTGAAGAGCACGAACACCCGCCGCCAGCGTCCACGAGATCGCACGTGGCGGCGTTCGCGTCGGTCGCGGCGGCAAGCGGACCGGCCTCCCTCGATGTCGTGCACACCCCAACCTCACACCTACCCGATGGACAGGAAGTCCCGTCTTCGACCGGCGCACATACTCCATCGACGCTTGCCCCGGCCGAAACACTACACGCTACGCAATCGTCCGGAGCGCCCTCTCCGCAGTCGGATTCACAGCACACGCCATCGACGCAATGGCCCGATCCGCACTTCTCGGACTCGGTTCTGCGTCGAGCAACGCCCCGTCCGCCGAGACACGAGCGAACGCGATTCCCGAGGTGTAGTAGGGATTCAGGGCGTAGCAATCCAGCCAAACGATCAGGTACGCGTCCCCATCCCGGGCAATGACCGGCCTCTCGAGCCCGCACTTGGACACGCCCACGGTGAGCGGTCCGGGACCGACCAAGTGGCCGTCCAAGCCGACGCGTGTGAGCAGCACGGCAGGGGGGCCCGCCGACAGTCCGGCATGGCTCCAAGCGACGAAGAACGTGGTCCCGTCGGTTGCGATAGAGGGCGGCTCGGATCCCTTCACGAGGGATATCGGCGCATCTACCTCGATTTCCGGGGAGACGAAGGGCACCGTTGCGTGCGCGAGAGTCGCCGAACCCAGGGCGATGCCAAGTGCGCTTGTCAGCGAGAGGAAACGTCCCAAGGGAGGTAGGAGGACAGGCGTTGCCATGGTGGGAAGCCAGTCTTCCGCTCGCGCCAAGACGCGCTCCTTCTCTATTGATTTGAGTCTAGGACGAGCCACGGAATCCCCCCGATTTTCGGACAGAGATCGTACACCGAGCCCAGAGCGCAAGGCGTATGGACGGGAAGATCCTCGGACTCAAGACCGCTGGTGCCAGATTGTTAGCTGGCCAAAGTAGCGGACCAGCGAGATACGAGGAGTGGCTGCTTCGTGCTCTGGATCCTTTTTGTTTCTCAGCACAAAGCTCGAAGCCATGCCGATTGTGCAGACGTGCCAACGTCTTCGGACCGAGCACGAAGCGAAGTGCCGCGCCATGGGCATCTCGGTCGGGTCATCAGCCTCACCCCCCGGTTCCACGAAGACCCAGTAGCCAGAGCAGGACGCCTGGCGTCGTGATGGCGTCGCCCCCGAACCGCTTTCGGAGGTGGTCGCCGCCATGAAGGACGTCGTGAGTCTGCTCCCGGCCCCGTGGCGTGCGGGCACGGAAGTGCGCTCCACCCATGACGCGGTGGAGCATAGCTGGGCTCAGGACACCCCCCCGCCTCCGGGGTGCAAATGTATGGTCACACCGGGCCGTAAATTTGTCTTGCCGAAGCGAAAGGGACCGCTCGCGCAAGAGCGGTCGACATCTACGGCCTCGGTGGTCTCGCGTATCCCTCATGCCCTCGTTGCGATCCGGCGGCGTGGGACGGGCAACGGAGGATGAAAGAGGATCACCCCGTCGAAGGCGCCCGGTCAATGAGCGCCGCGTGACCAGATTTTCTACTTCGGCAACGGCTCGGCGCAGCACGACACCAGCGGGGCGTTGCGAGCCGCCATGCAGGGCCTGCTGGATGGGAACGATTGTTCATGGACCGCGGCGCCGGAGGTGGGGGGGCGCGGGACGCTCGACTTCAAAGGTGAGTTCCTTCATCCCGGCGGCTTCGCCAGTTATCCGGGCGTGATCGGCGTGCCGAGGAAAGCAGAGTCGCTGGAAGGCGCCACGCTGGTCTTGCTGCAGCAGGGGTTGGCCGGGCCGCATGCGGACCGCGTGCGGACCGCGTGCGACGGTCGGTTTCGCGGCTGCTGCAATGGCACACCGAGCGCGGTCCCGCGCCCAGCATGAAGGAGATTGCACCGCGCGCGTTCGCGTCTCTGCAAAACACCAGTCCTTCAGTCCCAGCCCATTGATCAGGGCTCATCGGTAAGGAATCTCGCGAGCAGCACGCGCGATTCGACCTCACCCGAGAACCGAACCTCGAGCTTCTCGCCTCCGTCCAACTCCCGCAAGACTTCTCCCAGGCCGAACTTGGCGTGCCGAACGTGCCGCCGATCGTCGCGAAGACGGGTCAACAACGCGTCGATGCCGGCCAACGCCAAGGACGTCGGCTCAAGGCATATGACGAGATCCCGAACGTGCTTCAAGTCCTTCGCCGAAAAACGGGCGACACACGAATCACGATAGAACCCGACCAAGTCCTCGAAAGCTTCGGGTCGAACCCGGCGCACAAGGACCAAGCCCCGAACCACGCGCCGCACCTCGTTCACGCAATGGACGCACTCGACCAAGGGGTATTCGTTGAACGTACGCTCCACGTACGCTTCGTCGTGGAGCATCTCGAACAGGGCGAGTCCGTTCGTTGCCATGTACGCCTCGAAGTCGACCATAGCGTTCGACAAGTCGTGCTCGCTCGAGACATCATAGAAAGGCACGTACGGAACCCGGCCGGACCTGAGCTGCCCCATCTTGGTCATGGTCGTCACGCTTCCGGCGACGTGCTGCGGACTGCCCCGGAGATCGAACTTCGTCGCAAGGACTTCAACCTCGTCGAGGCGGACATCGAGCGACATGTCGATGCGGAAACGCGGCTGGTGATTGACCAGCATGACCACGACCTGGTCGAATCCACCAGACCAGGCTTTGCGGAAGACGCCCTGAGCGACGCGCCGGAACCCACTCGGTCCGAGGGCGGTTCCGATCCGCTGGTCGATGAATCGATCCACCTGACGCTTCAGCATGTCAGCCTCCTGCGAGGTGGGCCGAACCGCTGCAGGTGTATATAGACCGGGTGCCCATGGCAGGGAGCTACTCACCTAACACGTCTCGGTAATGACCGCCAAACGCCGTAGGATGGATCGAAGGCAACCATGGGACAGGCTGGAACGATCGTCGAACTCGACCTGAACGACGCCCTCGGCTGGATCGTGCTCGACAGCGGGGAGCGCGTGCGGTTCGGAGGCACTTCCATGAAGGGCTTCGGAGGCAATGCCGGGCCGGACATGCGCGTCGAAGTGCGCGGCACCAAGTCGGGCTACCAGGGCGTGCTGAAGGCCGTCGAGGTCGTGCCCCTGGTCGCAGAGGCGCCGCGCCCACCTACGTCGAACGAGCCGCGGCGCGAGGACACGGCCACGCCCTGGCCCGACTTCGTCGCCTCCCACCCGCGCTGGAGCGACGCCGCGAGCACCTGTGTTCCGTGCGCGCGACCGGCGCCGCCGATCGTGCTCCCGGAGCATCCGTTCTTCGCGCCCTGGCGGCGTGAGATCTGCGAGTCTTCGCCCCCGACGCCCATCGTATCAAGCTTGCAGGAAGCCACGCATCTTCCGGCCTCTTGACCGCCCAACCCATGGGTGCAAACGTCGCGTTCGGAGGAGGTTACCGTTGCCAGCAATGCTCAACCCACGCAAAGCCGACATTGATGCTCTTGTCACAGCCGCTCTTGCATGCTTTCCGATCCCTCTCGAAGGCTTGGTGGTGAATGCGGAACCGCATCCCCACAACCCGGATGAGTTGGATGTCGTCGCGAAGCTCTTCGACTGCGACGACGTCCCCTGCCTACTAGAGGAACTGGAGAAGTGTGCCTCACGACGATCTCCGTTTAAGCTGGAGGCTTCGAGTGCGCCTGGGGCGCGAGTCCTTTCGGGCAGGGCATTCGCCAGGGAATATGAGCGCCCCGACCATCGGACTCTGTTCCTGATGATCCCCTTGATCTCTCGCGGCGGAAACACCGGCCTCCTGGTTGTTCAGCACGAGGAGGCGACGCGAGGTTCTGGAATGGCAACGGACCATTGGATCCTCATGAACAAAGGGGCCAATGGGCAATGGTCGAGGTGTCCCGTGCCCCAGATACTGAAGGACCAGCTCTTTCTCACGGAAGAGACGGGCGGATAACGCCCGGTTGTCATCTGCTGCCGGGGCGCCAGCGGCTCATGCCCCATCACGTTCGCGCTGAGCCTGCCCCGATTGCATGCACGACCCATTTGCTCGCGCTACACTCCCCCCATGCGAGGAGGCAAGGTCGCAGCTGGCGTCGTGGCGCTTTCGCTGTCCGTGTTCGGCCAAGCATCGCCAGCGCGAGCATGCTCGGGTTTGTGGGACAACTGCCTCAAGGCAGACACCTTTCCCAAGAACGGCGGGAGTGTTCCCGCGAACGTACCCGCGGTCGGCTACGTCGTCGGTACCGCGGATACGTCCTATCCGTGGACGGGGGGCCACGTCGAGCTGTCGACGCTCGGCGGTGCAAGCGTGGAGGGGACGATTCAGGCAGCGCCCTGGGGCGCCTGGATCGCGCCCGACGCACCGCTGCAGTCCGGCGCGTCGTACGTGATGCGCTATCTCGAGCCGTGCCCCGACGCCTTCCACGACGAAGCCGGAACAGGAGGCCAGTTCGTCGAGCTCACGTTCACCGCAACGGATTCGGTGCCCGAGCCCACCTCGTTCGGGACGCTGGGGGTAGCGTCGTACGAGGAGGGTGACGTTGCCGTCAGCGTCTCATCCACGTGCGCTCTGATCTACGCGCACTCCGCGGTGGTGCAACTCGCGGTGGAACTTTCGCCCGAGCTCCAGGCCTTGCTGCCCGTGACGAGGTTCTGGACCTCAGTGGACGGCGCAGTCCAGGGCGGTTCGATGTTCGGCACGTTCGAGCACTCGCCACCCTTGTTCGCGTACTGGCCAATTCCTGACGCTGACTGGGCATACGCCCCCTGCGATGACGCCGACGCGCTCGGCCCGCACACGGTGACGGTGCGGGCTGAGGTGGCAGGCGCGCCGGAGCTCGAGCTTTCGGCATCCGTGGATGTCGTGTTTGCATGCGACATCGCTGAGCCCGATGCAGGAACGCCTGTGGACTCGAGCGTGGACGATGCGCTCTCGTTGGATGCCGTTCCTCCGGGCGACGCCGCGTCGCCGGGCGATGCCAGCGCGCTCGATGGCTCTTCGGTGGATGCATCGATACCAAGCGACGCGAGCTACTCGGTGGACACGGGCCTCGTCGCAGAGGTCGGAGCCGATGCAGACGTCTTCGCGATGGACGCCGATCCGACACCCGGCGGGGGCTGCGCGATGGCGGGAGGCGTTGACCATCGCAGAGCGCGTGCTTTCTGGCCGACGATCGCTCTTGGTGTGCTCGTGTCGCTCGCGCGCAAGCGTCGATTGCACGTGCGCGGGACCAGGACAACGCCATCAACCATCGCTGGAACCCGGTCCTGTCTCCTTGCGGCGATTTGGCCTTGGTGCCTCTTGGTTGCGCGCAGAAACCCGCGTCGGAATCGGAACACGATGTTCCTCAGAACCAAGCAGCTCTGGAGTTCGTCGTGGTCTTGCCGGAGACGGCCACCCACGGCGAGATCGTCACCTTGAATCGCGGGTGCGTTTGCGGATGACCGGGGACTTTTCCCACCTGGATACTTCCCATCCAAGGCCAGAAATCGACGGCCCCCCCACTGGCGGAGTGGCCGCGACGCCTTAGCCTTATCCGCTGACAAGCACCATCCGGGTTGGTGGATTCCCGCCGCCAGCATTCCAAGAAGTCTCCCATGAACACAGCAAGATCGAGTTCCTCCTCCAGCAACCTTTCGACTCCGAATGCCAAGGCGGCGGCGACCTGGCATGCGCTGGATGCTTCGGACGTGCTCTTGGCGTTGGAGACCTCCGAACAAGGCCTTTCTGGACGAGAGGCAACGCAGCGTCTCGCCGTGCACGGCCCCAACGTCCTGGAACGCATCCAGGGCGACGGTCCACTGACGATCCTCTGGCGGCAAGTCAACAACCCACTGATTTGGGTCTTGCTCGGGTCTTCCGCGTTGGCGATTGCGTTGGGCAAAGTAACTGACGGGCTCGTGGTGCTTTCCGTGGTGGTGCTCAACAGCATCATCGGCTTTGTGCAGGAGTACCGGGCCGGCCGCGCGATCGAAGCGTTGCGAGGGATGGTGCCGCAGTTCGCCACGGCCCGACGCGACGGTCACGTCGCATCCATCCCGGTTGCGGAGCTGGTGCCGGGTGACATCGTCACGCTAGCCTCCGGAGACAAGGTCCCGGCGGATGTCCGGCTCGTGAGCGTGAAGAACTTGCGTATCGAGGAGGCGGTGTTGACCGGGGAGTCGTTGCCGGTCGAGAAGAAAACTGGGCCCGTGGCAGAGGACGCGCCGCTCGGAGATCGGTTGTCGCTCGCGTTCAGCGGCACGCTCGTTACGTACGGGACGGCCACGGCCGTGGTGGTTGAAACAGCGGGCCGTACGGAACTGGGCCGAATTTCGAAGATGCTTCAAGAGACCACGGACCTCGAAACCCCACTGACCCGTGCGCTCGCCGGCCTCGGCAAGGTGATCACCATTGCCATCCTCATCGTCTCCGCCGTGATCCTTGCCTTTGGTGTGTTCCGCGCGACGCAAGCCGGGATCGAGCTGGGCGTCGCTCTTCGGGATACGCTCGTATTTGCCATCGCCCTCGCGGTCGGTGCGATCCCCGAGGGGCTGCCTGCGATTGTGACCATCGCCCTGGCGATCGGGGTTCAACGCATGGCGTCGCGGCGCGCCATCATTCGCAAGTTGCCGGCAGTGGAGACGCTCGGTTCCACCACGGTGATTTGCTCGGACAAAACCGGGACCCTTACGCGAAACGAGATGACCGTGACGGCTTTGTGGACGCCCGAGCATGGCATGGTTCGTGTCGACGGCGTCGGGTACGAGCCCATCGGAACGTTCACCACGGGAGGTGACTCCGGGTTGCCCCAGAGTGGCAGTAGACTGTTGAAGGATGCAGCGCTCTGCAATGACGCGACGTTGCTAGAGGAGAAAGGGGCGTGGGCCATCACGGGGGATCCGACCGAAGGCGCTCTGGTGGTGGCGGCGGCGAAAGCGGGTGAGAATGTCGACGTGCTTCGAAAGCGAGCGAAGCGCTTGGACGCCATCCCGTTCGAGTCGGAGAATCAGTTCATGGCTACGTTGCACGACACCGAAGGCCGCCGTCATGTCGTGCTCAAAGGAGCCCCCGAGTCCGTTTTGCAGCGGTGTGAAGGTGCGGATACGAAGCTTGACCACGGGGAGGTTCGGGCCCAGGTTGACACATTGGCCGCCGAGGGGATGCGCGTTCTTGCGGTCGCTACACGCGAGTGGTCCGATGCGAACCGCGATGACCTGCAGGAAAGTGACGTCGCCCAGGGGCTGGTGTTCTCCGGTTTGGTGGGCATGATTGATCCCCCGCGCGCCGAAGCGATAGACGCCGTTCGTGCGTGTCATGATGCCGGAATCGTGGTCAAGATGATCACCGGCGACCACAAGGGCACTGCACAGGCAATCGGGCGGCAGCTCGGTCTGGCGGACGTGTCCGGCGCACTCGAAGGCAAGGAGCTCGCTCGCATGGACGCTGCCCAGCTACGCAAAGCGGCTGCAGGTACCTCCGTGTTCGCACGCGTCGCACCCGAGCACAAGTTGATGCTGGTCAAGTCGCTGCAGTCTGACGGGAACGTCGTCGCTATGACGGGCGATGGTGTGAACGATGCCCCGGCGCTCAAACAGGCGAACATCGGTGTCGCGATGGGGATCTCAGGAACCTCCGTTTCGAAGGAATCAGCGGATGTCGTCCTGACCGACGACAACTTTGCGACCATCGTTGCAGCCGTTGAAGAGGGCCGTCGTGTGTATGACAATCTCGTGAAGAGCTTGGCATTCGTCCTGCCGACCAATCTCGGATTGGCGTTCATCCTCATGTACGCCGTACTCTTCTTGCCTTTCGATCCTTCGACCAAGTCGCTGCTTTTGCCGATCCAACCCACGCAGCTTCTGTGGATCAACTTGGTAGCAGCGGTTGCGTTGGCGCTGCCTCTCGCCTTCGAGGCGAAAGAAGTGAACGTGATGCAGCGCAGACCGCGCTCGCCTTCCGCGCCGATCCTGTCCAAGCTCGTCATCCGCCGTACGATTCTCGCGTCGATCTTGATGACGGTGGCGTCGGTGGGACTTTTTCAGTGGGAATACAGCGCCTATCTAACGGCCGGAGCGAGTGGCGCGGACTCCTTGGCAGAGGCCCAGACGATGGCGGTGACGACGGTCATCATGTTCCAGGTTTTCTACCTCCTGAACTGCCGGTCCCTTCGCGATTCGATGTTCCGAATTGGGGTGTTCAGCAACCCGTGGGTGTTCGTGGGCATCGGCATCACGCTCGCGCTGCAGGGTGCGTTCATCAACGCTCCGCCGTTGCAGGCCGTGTTCGGCACCGCGGCGCTGGATTGGCGGGAATTGGGTATCTCGATGCTCGCTGGCGTTGTCACCCTGCCGATCATCACACTCGAGAAGTGGGTGACGCGCAACTGGGGCGTCGGCCGCGCGCCTTCGAAGTCCGCCCGCGCCTGACGAACCTTCCCAGGAACCCGCCATGACCACCACCGCGCACTTCGTCGAGCAAGGGCAATACCGAACAACGAGCGACTTCACCCGCCTTCAGGGTTTGGTGGCGCGCGACCAGGGCGATACGGTGTGGATCGACTCTGACGAGAGCTCCGAACCCGTCGCCGCGCTGCTCGAGTCGCTCGGTGTGCCGCGCCTGGTCGTCGACGATGTGTTCGACGAACAAGCTCTCCCGAAGATCGAAGATGGCGACACATACCTGTACCTCGTCATGCATGGTGTCCGTCGTGAGGCGTCATCTCCCTCCTCCCTGGATACCGTCGAGATGGACATTCTAGTCGGGGAAGGATGGGTCCTGACGCACCGCTCCGGTCCGATGCGATCGGTCGAGGGACTCGCGGACGAGTTGGCGCGCTCCCACCGCGTCCTGAGCCGTGGCCCCGTTCACGTCATGCACGCGATCTTGGATCGCTTGGCCGACCACTATGCCCCTGTGGTCGATCTATTTGACGACGAGCTCGACGAGGTTGCGGAAGGGTTGCTCAGTCACGGTCAGGAGGCGCTGCTCACCAAATTGTTCCAGATGCGTCGGTCTCTCCAGCGGCTGAGACGGGTTTCGACTCGTCAGAGAGACGTATTGCTCCGGTTGGCGCAGGGAGAGTTCGAGCGGGTTGAGCAACAAGACAGGCTGCTGTTTCGGTCGATTCACGACCGCTTCGTGAGGATTTCCGACTTGGCAGACTCCTTTCGCGAGTCGTTGACCGCGGCGATGGAGATGCACATGTCGGTCACAGCCACGCGGACGAACGACGTGATGAAGGTGTTGGCCTTGATTTCGACCGTCATGCTGCCGATGACGTTCATCGCGGGCGTATACGGCATGAACTTCGGGTGGATACCCGGCTTGTCGTGGAAGTATGGCTTTTTTGCGAGCCTCGCCTTGATGGCGGCGGTGGCGGCGGTGATGGTTTGGCTGTTCCGCCGCCGTCGATGGATCTAACAGGCGCTGCCCGTGCGCGGCATGTCGCATTGCCCCCACGGAATCCCCTGCCTTCGTACCGCTCTACTCTTGCTCTGGCTCAACAGCCCGACGGACGGTGGTGCGGTGGATGCGCGGGGCGACGTGGACTCGTCGTCCGAGGGACTGGTCACCGCGTCAAGCATCGCCCAATTCGGTGAACTCTCGCATGGTCGTCGCGTCGATAAAGTGAGAAATTGCTGCTCCGGCTGAGCCGTTGAAGCCGTCCGGATCAGAAACGTCCCTGCCACGTCGCCATCGCTCCGCCGCGCACTCCGTGCACGTCGATCGCCGGAAACTCCGCCGTCGTGTCTTCCGGTACCGACGGCCGCGTCACGTAGAAGTACGTGGCCGTGCCCAGTGAGGCCAATCCGAGCCCCAAAGCGATGTCGCCGATGAGGAAGTCGCGCTTCGCCGCATCAACGTCGTCCTTCGGGCAATACGGTTTGCATCCCTGGTCGTCCAAGTCGCTGCGCTTCGACATCCCGCTGGTCTCGAAGAAGACCGACGCCGCCAGGCCCGCCACCCCCACACCACCGAGCACGTACACCAACGTCGGAATGGGTCGCGCTGGCTCCACGTCCGCGCCGGGCGGCGTGTCCAACGGGGAAGACGGAGGCGCGCCAGGTGGTGCTTCAGGTGTGCCGAACTGAACGGTCAATTCGTGGTTCTTCACGCCCTCGCGAATGACGACCTGCTGCTCGACCGGGTCTTGGCCTTCCGTCTCGAATCGGAAATCGTGTACCCCCGGGTCCACCTCGACGGCCATCCCGTCCAGCTTGGTCGCGATCTCCTTGCCGTCGAAGAAGACTCGGACATCCATCAGATCCTGGCCTCCAGGACCCTTGGCGAGCACCACCACCGTCGGAAGGCTGCTCGTCACCTCCGTCAACCACGGCCCGCAGTCCTTACGCAGCACCGCCGGACAACCGTCCTTCGCGCACGTCAGGAGCTTGTCGCGCGCTTCGAGCAACCGACCGTCCTTGCGCGCCTCCTGCGCCTGCGTATGCGCCTCGATGCAGGCTTGAACATCGTCGGCTGCTGCCGAGGTCGCCACCCAGGGGGACGCAAACACGAGCGCCGAAAAGACGGCTCGTGTCGCGAAGCGGCGACTGGGGTGGACGCGGGGCGTTGAGAACATTGAGGTCACCGTAGGCACTCCGGTTTGAAGCGTTTGATGCCGGAAGAGTCGATGGTGTAGGGCGGATCACAGTTCGCTGCCGGAGGCGGCTTCGCCGTTGCGGTCTTCGTGGGCACGACAGGCGGCTTGTACCCGCCGGGCGGCTTGGCTGTCACTGCGGTCGCGGTCGCCGTTGCACCTGCCGCGTCCGCGACATTGGCCGCAGCGTCTTTGAGCTCCGCCTCGGAATCCTCAACATCGGCATCCTTCTCTTCGACCTTCGCGAGGTCGTCGATGTTGATGGTCGGCGGCTCCTCGGTGGGAACCGTCGGAACCACCGTCGCCGATCCGCTTGCGGGGTTCGTGTCGTTCGCGGTCGCCGATCCCCGCAGCACGGTGAACATTCCGATGATGCCCAAGCCGATGATACCGACCGCCACGCCGACAGAAATGATCACGACGTTCCGTCCCGAAGATTGTTGGGCGGGCGGAGCTGGCGCAGGGGGCAAGGGGGCCACAGCGGAAGGTGACGAAACGACCGAGCTCGAGGTCACCAGCGACGGCGATGAAATGAGCGAGGATGTGACATCCGAGTACACCCCCGAGGCGAGATCCTGGTTCGCGATCGCAGCCGGGGTCTGTACGGCCGTGAGAAGATCGGCAGCGCTCCTGAGCTCCGGCCGCACCGAGAGCGTCGAAATGCTCTCGATCTCCGCGAGACGCTGGGACTTCTCCTTGAGCACCTGTCCAGCGACGCTATGGACCCAGTCCCCGACCTCTCGCGTCGAGGACACGACGAGCGCTTTTTCGATGGCGACCGCCATGTCCCGGGCCGTCTCCCACCGGCCCTCGGGCGTCGCCGCCAAGCCTTTCAATACGATGTCGTCGAGCGACTTGGGCAAGCCTGGGGAGAACTGGCTGGGCGGCTCGATCTTGCCGTTGAGGATCTTGTCCAGGATCTCATGCATCAGCGACACGTCCTGCTTGCCCTTGAACATGCGCTGATTCGCCAAGAGCTCCCAGAGCACGACCGATGCTGCGTAGATGTCGCTTTTACGATCGATGTCGTCGCCCTGGATCTGCTCGGGCGGCATGTACTGTAGTTTGCCCTTGAGTGTTCCTTCTCGCGTGGTCTGGAGTCGGCCCGCGGCCTTCGCGACGCCGAAGTCGATGACTCGAGCGACCCCGTCCACGTCCACGAGGATGTTCTGGGGGGAGACGTCGCGGTGCACGATACCCAGTGAACCGCCGCCTTCGCTCTTCGCTTCATGGGCTGCATGAAGGCCGTGAAGCGCTCCCACCATGATGCTCAACGCGATCTTGGGGGGGATCCGCTTCTGGGTTGTTCGCGCCGTGCGGGCAAGCCGCGAAAGCGATTCGCCCTGCACGTAGTCCATCACCAAGAAGATCTCTCGGCCCAGCACGACGACATCCAGGATCGACACCACGTTCGGATGCCTCACCCGAGAGGCGGTCCTCGCTTCGTCCAGGAACATGGAGACGAAGTCCGGATCCTTCGCGAACTGCTCATGCAAGCGCTTGATCGCGACGGTTCGCGAAAATCCTGCCTCGCCGAGGAGTCGACCGAGGTGCACCGTGGCCATGCCGCCGGCTGCGATTTCACCGTAAATCGCATATCGGCCGATCACGCGACGGTTGGCCTCTGGGGGAATTGGAATCACTTGCCTCTCAGTATACGAAATATGACGTCGAACCAGCAAAAGGCCATGCAATCGATCGTCAGCACCACCCTACGGGATGAGGCGGCTGCGGCTAGAACGCAAGGGAATCCATGCCGATCCGATGCTCGGGCGTTTGCAAACCGCGCCTACGAGCAAACCGGTTCGCGACTTCCGCCCGTCACATCCGCTGTCCTGGAGCCGCTCTGCGACGCGCTACTCATGGAAAGGGGGCAGGTCTGGTAGACATTTCGAACGGTTAGGGGCCGGTTTTAGCTGTTCGCACGGCGGTGCCGTGCTGCTCTGGACTCGCCATGGCGAGTCCCCACGGTCGGCCAAGTGAACCTGTCACGGCAACCCTCGCACGTTCAAAGCTGTCTGAGGCCTCGATTCGATCTCGTCACACGAATGACTGGGTGCGCGCACAGCAGTAGCGGTACACCGGGCGCCGGTGGGGACGCGACACCGTCGCGTCCAGAGGCAACTCGGCATCGCGTGTTTGCACACAACCGTGCGGACTCCCACCGGATCTGCACGTCCTGGACATGTCGAGCTCGTCGAGATAACGGGCCGCCCCGGACGGGTGGGGCCAAACGTGCCGTCGTTGTCGTTGCCGGTCGAAATGTCCGACCTCGCGCCTGCCCGCCCACATGCGCTATCATCGGCTCATGGTGGGCGAGTCTTCACGGGGATTCCGGGTGCTGCTCGGGGCGCTGGCCCTCGTCGCGGCTTGCGGCGAAAGCACCGCGGATACGGATACCCATGGCGACGCCGACGCTGCGGTCGATGCAGACGGCGGGAGCGAGGATGCGCAGGCCGTCGACGCGAGCCAGGACGCGGTCGAAGCCGACACCTTTGCGGACGCTCCCGACGCCGTGGTGGAAGTGGAGGCGGGAGAGAGCGGTGCTTCGGAGGCTGGTGGAAGCGAGGCCGGTCATCCGGACAGCGGAGCGACCCTGACCGGTGCTTGTGAGGCGGCGGGCGGGGTGCTGTGCACGCCGTTTCGATGGGATGTGTGCCCAGTGGGTTATGAGCCGGTGGATGAGAGCGATGGCCACCTGTCGTGCGGGGCTGGCCTCGGCTGGTGTTGCCAGGCAGCGCCAGCCTCGACCTGTTCGGCGGAGGAGCTGACCAACTGCATCCCCGGCAAGTGCACCGGGTGTTGGCAGTCCGCATTGGATGAGACGCTGACATGCGAGCCAGGTCGGGTATGTTGCCAGGACGTGTGTAAGTGAGAGGAAGCAGCAAATGATTCCTGACTACGTAGATCCTCTTGAGGTGGCAGAGCAACGCGTCGGCCTTGTGCTCAACGGCACGTGGAAGCTGCTGTCCGTTCTGGGATCGGGCGGGACGTCTTGGATCTACGTTGCGGATGCCCCGTGGGGGGATCGGGTTGCCGTCAAGATCCTGCACGGCATGTTGGCCTCGGTTCCTCAGGTGGTGGAGCGGTTCGTTCGGGAGGCAAAGATCGCGAACCTCGTGAAGCACAAGGGTGTGGTGCGGGTGAACGACGACGGTGTGATGGATAACGGCGTGCCCTATCTCGTGATGGACTTGCTGGAGGGCGAGACGCTCGAAGCGCGGGCGGAGCGCAAGGGGGGCCGGCTGCCGATCCCCGAGGTGATGTGGGCAGCGGATCAGGTGCTCGACATTCTCCATGCAGCGCACAAGGACGGCGTGGTCCATCGCGATGTGAAGCCGGAGAACATCTTTCTGACGAACGATCGACAGATCAAGCTGCTCGACTTCGGCATCGCACGGCTTGCGGACCACGTGTCGCAGGAAGAGACCCAGATGGGGACGTTGCTGGGGACGTTGGACTTCATGCCGCCCGAGCAGGCGCGGGGCGAGGTCGATAAGGTGGGGGTGCAAGCGGATCTCTGGTCGGTTGGCGCGACCATCTTCCGGCTCCTGTCTGGCCGCATGGTCCACGATGAAGACAGGATCATCGATCAGATCCAAGCGACGATGTCGAAGTCGGCGTTGCCGCTGCAAGAGGTAGCTCCCGACGTGCCTGAGTCGATCGCCCTGATGGTGGACTATGCGCTGAAGTTCGATGCTCCCCAGCGGTGGCCCAACGCCCGGGCCATGCGCAACGCGCTCATGGTCGCGAACTCCGTACTCGACGAGCCGGCTTCGAGCAGTCAATCGGTTTCGTTGACGTCGGGGGCGAGGTTCTTCGGTGCGCCGGATGCCCCGCCGATGTCGATGCGACGACCTCCGCGCAGGTGAGACCCTTCGGGGGTGGCACGGCCAAGCAAGCCGTGTCTCTTCATCACTCATTGTTTGGCCGTGGGGACGCCCGATCATCCGTCCTCGGCCAAGCCGCCATCGCACGACTCTTCCAACCTTGCTTGGCCGTGCCGCCCGGGCAAGGCGGCTGCAAGACTCAAATCCTCATGCCGCGCGGGACGACGACGATGTAGTCGTCGCCCTCTCCCATCGGGTGCACCGAGAGTCCCCGGGCTTCGTCGGCGGCGCGGTCATAGCCGATGACGGTCCCGGAATCGATCTTCGCGTTCTTGTCGATGATGGCGTTTCGAATACGACAATCCCGTCCGATGGTCGTCTCGATGATCCGGCCCCCGTTGATCGACCCGCCGAAGAGGATGGAGTTCTCGATGAGGCTGAAGCTGTGGACGTAGAGACCGGGGGACAGGATGGAATTGCGCGCGAGGCAGCC
>Ga0180009_10004198_pt1 | contig 16032 bp, 12 predicted proteins | sample OS_PC_MetaG_FD_123537 | JGI IMG/M metagenome (GOLD analysis project Ga0180009, IMG submission 123537) | Groundwater microbial communities from the Aspo Hard Rock Laboratory (HRL) deep subsurface site, Sweden - OS_PC_MetaG | ecosystem: Environmental > Aquatic > Deep subsurface > Groundwater...
GCCGGTTGATTTCTTCAACAATCGGTTGAATTCGTTTAATATCTTTTGTGTGTTTATCACCGAATAATTTCTTTATAAAACTTAACATTTTGTCCTTTTATTGTAATTTTCTTTGATAATTTTTATTAATATAGTCAGAATTCAGGATTTATACAAAATATAAAAAAATGAAAATTCTGCTTGACAATAGAAAAGCCGTTTGTTATATTAATCGTAGCTTTATTGCATCGGGTAAAAGGTGCTTTGGGATTTGATGTAGAAATTCTTTCAGTTATAAAAAGATGATCAATGAATCAATCCCCGATTTAATCGGGGAAAGAAATAAAAACGCAATGCGTTATTATATTAGTTATACGCAATGCCTTTCCTAACAAAAGGAGGTGCATCATGAAATCCACAAATTGCTTTTTCCACAGACTCGCCATTGCGCTGATGGTTCTCGTCCTTGCCGCAGTTGCTTTTTCCTCTTGTGGCACCGTCAGGCAATTGCAGAGCTCGATCCTTCCCACGGCCGACTTCTTCCGAGTTGACAATTTTCCAAGCGGCGATCAAATTGCCGCGGTCGCTGCGGGCGGAAAGTTGGTTTCCGGCTTGTTTGCAGGCAAGGCCATTGAGAACACATACCAGGCTCCATATGACAAGGTATGGAATGCAGCTAGGCGAGCTGCAATGCGCTTGGACGTCCTAAGCAGAAAAAAAATCGAAGGTTCTACACTAAGCTATCGACAGGTCGTCGCACTCGATCAAAATACCGGAGTTATCCAAATCGGCAAGATAGAAGATCCCGGTGACATGGGCCGACTGCGCGGCATCGGCGTTACACGTGAACGCCATATGTGGTCTGACGAATTCCACCTTAAGATCGAATCGCTATCTCCAACTCAGTCTAAAGTGAATGTCCTCAGAAAAGTCGTCGTAGGGGTACCAGACGTAATCGATCAGTTCGGCACCTCGTTCAGGGACAAGCTGCAAGAAAAAGCATCCAGCGGCAACTACGAGCGATGGCTGCTCACGCAGATCGAGGATGACCTAACCGGAAAGCTCAAGCGAGAGTCCATCGCCATAATCCAACTGAAGCTTTCAGAGGATCCAAACGCTACCTTCTTATACACACCCCGCAAAGGCTCCACGACATCAAGCTTTAACCTCGGCTTGTTAAAATACTCATTCACTGTCGACGGTGCCGAACAACTCAAGAATCTCACAAGTGAATCATCTTCCTTCGTTCAGCGATTACTCACCTCATATCGGGACTCTTTACAGTTAAATCTTGATCGTATAATTGCTGCTCAAGGATTCCGAACCACTGGAGTATTCGAGAATGTCGAACAGATGACTTATCCTCAAAGACAATCATCACCTCTTGTTCTTGTTCACCGTACAAAACTAACCATTCGCGAATCATACGGCAACAACTCTGTTATCCAGGGTCAAATAATAAAGAACACGATTCAAGATTCAATCTCTCCAACTATATTCAAGGGCAAACTCTCAGTAGGTGGACAATTTCTGCTTGAGTTGTACGAGCCTTTCTCACGAGAAAAGATGTGGAACAAGTCGATTAACATTCCCTTTAATGAGGTCGAATTTACCTACAAAGCTACCTTCCCGGGAGAAGAATATTTTGGCGGAGACTTCGATTTGAAATACGTGGTATACGGTGAAGATACTCGTGCCAAGCTATTAGGTCAAATACTCACTTCTGGGTTCACAAAGGTACTCGACGAAGCCTTCGATTCACTGAAACCAAATGACCTTAAACAGATCTTCGACTTAGCCAATGATTTGAGGTCGAAGAGAAAGTACTAAACGTGTATAGATTTCTAAAATCATTGTGGCATTGCGGGCATTAAAAAAAGTAATAAAACATAAGGATGTAAAAAATGAAAATGAAGAATATTTGCAGATTGATATTTATTGTTGTCTCCGCTTTCACGCTTTCAGCGTGCTCATCAACTCCATCGTCTTCTAATGCGGAAGCTGTTCTTGGTAACAACTTGGAAAAACAGACAAAAGGAATTGTGAAACTTATATACTTCAAAAAAGTCAATACACAGGAATCTGAATTGATGGGTAAAAAAATTTTCACCATTGAGTTTGAGGCTATAATTGAATTCCTTGAAGATTGCTATTGGAGACAGAGAAATCCAATAATGGACTTACCACAGTCAGGAATTGTCGTGGAGAGAGAAGGAGGAATGTTCTCTCAAATGTTTGGGATGAAAAAAGCCACCACGGGTCAACGAGAGACAATCACTGGAACACTGCGCTTCCATAAAACTGAAAAGGGTTGGAGAGGAGAAGATGGACAAGTTTACTAGAATTACTCACTCATTTTTGAAGGAGTCGGCTATGGTAACGTTGAGAACAACTCTAATTATTCTCGTACTTATCAACACTACTTATGCTCAGAAGAACAAAGATAATAATGAATGTCTTTTTCTCATCAAGCAAAACAATAAATATGGTTTCATCGACAATAAAGGTAAAATTGTTATCCAAGCACAATTTGATACTGCTACAAACTTTTCTGACGCAATTGCCCGTGTAGGAATCAGAACGTCAAACGGTATAGATTGGGGATACATTGATAAAAAAGGAGCATATATTATTGAACCACAGCTTTTTGATGCCAGAGATTTTTCTGAGGGTTTGGCAGCGATCATTTCAGGCGATAATAAATGGGGTTACACTGGAAAATCATCGAAAAGTGGTTATGCTATCAAGCCACAGTTTGATGATGCTGGCATGTTCCATGAAGGGTATGCAAAAGTAAGGGTGTCTGCAAAATGGGGCTTCATTGACAAGAAGGGTAAATATATAGTTCCTCCTAAGTACGACGATGCCGGAGATTTTTCAGAATCCGTTGCCCGTGTATACTCCAATGGCAAATGGGGGTATGTAAACAATAAAGGTAAAGTCATAATACAGCTAGCTTACAATGATGCTGGTGATTTTAAACAAGGCCTCGCTAAGGTAAAACAAGAACGTAAGTGGGGATACATTAACAAGAAAGGTGAGCTAGTCATACAACCTGATTACGAATTAGCAGGTGACTTTTCTGAGGGTCTAGCACGTATCAGTTATGATTCCAGAAACCCAAGTTGGGGGTACATCGACAAGAACGGTAATATTGTTATTAATCCGCAGTATTCACGAGCAGATGACTTTTCCGAAGGTTTAGCGCTTGTTGGGAACAAGTGGTTAGGATACATAAATAAGTCGGTAGAATGGGTAATTGGTGCTCAGTTTGGATATGAAAGTGGTTCATTCAAGTGCGGAATAGCTCCTGTTTCTCTAGGTTGGTTATGGAGACCCCAAGGTTCCATTCTTGACGGCATGCATTATATTGACCGCAAAGGTAACTATGTTTGGAAAACAAAGGTTAGTATGAAAGATGATCCGAATGAAAACAAATAGAAGAACTAATGGCACTTCGGGTAACAACGATGCTCTACGCCGCTCACATTTTTTGATAAGTCGGGGTTGAGGCTCAGCTTGGCTAAAGTTATAGAGTTCGCTCCATTTGTTTTGCCGCCAAAAGAAAAAGCCTATCTTAGCGGCAAAACAAACGGCGCAAAGCACAGACATTAGCCGAAATGCCGTTGGTTCTTGTCAAAAGCTATATCATATAGGAGAATAGAATGATGAGTAAACATATTTACATATTCTGTTTGTGCGTGTTGGTAACTTGGCTAGGATGTGCCAAGAAGCCAAGCTCTTATTACCCCTTAGAAGAAGGAAAATCTTGGGAATACCAACTCTCTACAATCTCCTTGAGCGGTGGCATCGGGGAGACAAAACTGCTGATGACAAACCAAGCAAAGAGAGAACTTTTCGGAAGGACAGTCGTGCCAAAGAAAGTTGATTTCAGAAATCAATCAATGTTTCTTTTCATTGCTGAGGACCAAGCTGGCATTTACTATTTTGCAGAGCAATCAGCAAGGGATGTTGAGCCTAAAGTAAAAGAGCCACCAGATTATATTATACCGTATCCCGTCGAGACTGGACGAATGTGGCAAACTGAGACAACCACACAACTACTTGGGGGCAAAAAACCAATAACGCTAGAGTCGACACTGGAAATAGTTGATGAAACGATAACCGTCCCAGCCGGAACATTCGAGAAATGCATAAAAGTTGTCAGGCGAGGTTCAACGAAAAATGACGGCCGTTTTATGCACACGGCAATCATTACAGTAGAAGAATATTCTTGGTATGCTCGTGGAGTTGGACTTGTCAAATCGATTAGAAAGGAGCAAAGTTGGTGGTTCGGTTCTGGAGAAATATCATTACAGTTAGTGAAATTTCGATAACCCTTGAAAGGAGATAAACAATTATGAAGCCGAAAATTTTTTTTTATTACTTTTTGCTTCTGGTTTTAGCATTGCAATTTCATTATTGTAACACTAAGACCGGGAATCAAAGGCTAAAGACTGGGGTTTATGTTAACGAAAAGGACCCCAAGTCATATGTGGAAATTAAAAGAGGTAAAGACAGCTTATTTTGCTCGTTATGGAATGACAGAGCGGCTTACGGCAAGTATCAGGTGAAGGACGACACGCTGATCTGCTTCTCTGATTATGACGATGACGGAAATTATGATTACGAAGCTGCTTTCCTAATCAGACCCGGCTATTTAATGAATTTATTCAACATTGATGATAAATGGCTTTTCCATAGTGACTATGTAAAAGAAAAAGGTCTATGGTTACAGATAAGACCCGGGCAGATTGAAGACAAGTTAAAACTCACACGTCGTGGTGAAGTTATTCTCGATAGCAAAAAAATTGGGGAGTTTATGCGCTTTGACCCAAGCGCAGCCGCAGTGCAACTTTCCCCACCGTCTCCTGAAAAAAGTCTTGCTCTCTGTCTGTTTGTGGATTATGATAAAGGAGCCGAGCAGGCATATATACTTGATATGAAGAATAAAAAAGTATTGGCACAAGAAGTATATGCAAACGGAAGCTGGGTAAGTTGGTCTTCCGACGAAAACTATGCTGTGACAGTAGTGTATCCTTACGAAGGAGGTGGTACGAGTTTGGGAGTTGTTGATCTTACAAAAGAGGCAGTATTTATGTTTAAGGACACATTTAAGGATTTGGGTGCACGAGCTTACCAATATCGGTTACGCCCGAGTGTTATGGGGGGTGGCAGTGGCTCCTACTCGGGGTTTACAATCTACAGAAGTAACTCGTATGAAACAGAAAGTGCAACATACTCGATTGAAAGAACTACATCTAACCAAATTGTATTTCGTGCTGTGTCAAAGATTGATCCCACAAAAGCTGCAACAGCAACCTTTGACGCAAATGGAATTTGGGTCGATGAGATAAAAACGAGTTCAGCTATACCTATTAACCTTGCAAAAGCAAAAGAATACCAAGACATTGATTTGCAAAGTCTGCGATGGATAAGCCCTAAAATCTTTCAAGTGCGAGTAAATATTAAATGTGATTATTATGCATATGAACGTGAGCCAGAGAAAAGTCCTTGTTTTGGTAAGAGTGATGATTTACTTCGATTATATGATGTACAAGTTGATGTTTCCAAGTTAGCGGTCACTTATAAGAGGCTCGAATAGAATGCATCTTTTTAAAAAACAACAACAAATTATAAAGGAGAACAATAAATGAACAACTTAGTAAGCGACTTTCTCTCATTCCGCAGGATGATCACACCATTGATCATTCAGATTCTATTTTGGATTGGTGTTATCGTCAGCGTTATCGCTGGTCTCATCATGATCGTATCCGGAACCAGTTCCGATTACGGTGGCGGAGGTGAAGTGTTGATAGGTCTATTGGTTATTGCCATCGGTCCTTTCGTCGTTCGCATCTGGTGCGAGTTGTTGATCCTATTCTTCCGGATGAACGAAACACTCACGGAGATTAGAAACAATACGCAGAAGTAAAATAATGGCGAATCTGCACAAATTGTTTGACGAGGGCACTTCGGCTAACAGGCGGCTAAAAGACGTTCGCTCTATTGTAAAATGAATAATAGTGTTCACTTCATGCCGTTGCTCACATTTTGGTTGCTTCGCTTATTTAATAGTTCGCAAACGCAACTCAGTTAAAAACGTGTGCAAGTCGGTTCGCCCGCCGGCAATATAGCTTTTTGAAAATGGCGGGCTCACCCACTTTGCACACAAGCTCGTAGCTCGCAACCATCCCGCCGAAGCGGGATCGTTGCTCGCATTATAGCGTTTGCTCACAGAGAATTCCCCCCGCACGGGAATTATCATTTTATAGTTCGTGCCGCAACTTCGTTTTTGCTGCACACATGAGGCGAAAAATATCACCAATTATATAAGGAGAGATTTGTTATGAAAAAATCTATTACATACTTCATTGTTATTTTCAATATTCTACTTCTGTCGAATATAGTATCCTCGCAAGAGAATGTGGTAAAAACTATACCTAAAGGTCAGTCACTACAAGTTTCAGAAATTCATAATCCCAACATTTTAACAAGTCTAACCTCAACTATTATTTTTCAAGAAACATTTGAGTCCGGTGCGACAGGCTGGTCAACATCCGGAAGCTGGGCTATTGGTACACCGACGAGTGGACCAAATGGCGGTTATAACTCAAGTAAATGTGCTGCAACTAATTTATCCGGGGATTATCCAAATAGTGCTAACGACTGGCTAATTAGTCCTAATGTTACACTTACATCGGTCAGCTCTGCTTCACAATTTACCTTGCGTTTCATGGAATGGTTTAGCACTGAAAGCGGATATGATTACGGATATGTTAAAATTTCCACCAGTGGTGGCTCAACTTGGACTTCATTAAGTACTCGTCAAGGTAGTAGTAACTGGAGAGAGTTCTCAATTGATTTAACCTCATACTCAAATCGGCAAATTAAAATAGCATTTCATTTCACTTCCGATGGAAGTGTTACTTTTGCAGGGTGGTATGTTGATAACGTTCAAATTACTCGAGATGACCCTGAGCCTATCACAGCAACGATGAAAAATTTAAATAGCCAAAATTTTCCCTTCGTATATATGAATATTGCCGTAGACACTTTTGGTGTTGGTTTCCCAGGATTAACACAATCTAATTTTACTGTATATGAGAATAATGTATTACAAACAGATTACTTCCAAGTTGTTCCTCCAGACACAGGTGCAGGAGTCCGTTTGACTGATATTGTTTTTCTGATGGATAATAGTGGTAGCATGAGTGAGGAAATTACTGCAGTACGTAACAATATGATTGCATTTGTAAATAATCTCAGCACCAGCGGTGTAAATTTTGCACTTGGACTGTGTCGATTTGGAGCTTCACAAAATAGTGGATATCCAATTATAGAAGACAATGGAATCTTGACTACCGATGCAAATTATTTCAAGAATACTGTATGGGCGAGAAATGGCATTGATGGTGGTTTCGAGCCGGGCTGGGATGCACTTTATACATCGGCAACAAGTTTTAACTTTCGCCCTGGCTCACAAAAAATCTTCATTCTAATCACGGACGAATCAGTAACTGGAGATGGAAATCGAGGTCAACGCTCTCAACAAGAGGCTATTCAAATTCTTCAGACCAACTCAGTTATAGCATTTGCACTTATTGATAGTACTGATTCATACGCTCGGCAAGATTATGGACCTGTTGCTCAAGCAACCGGTGGTCAATATTTTCATATTTATCGACCGTTTGATGCAATCTTTAATTACATCGGAGGTCTTGTTTCAAATACATACGTTTTGTCTTACCGCTCAAGCAATCCTACATTTGATGGAACAACAAGGAATGTTCAAGTAATAGTTACATATCGGAGTAATTCTGATACTGCTACTGGGACCTATGTTCCGGGTGCAGCACCATCAATTCAACGCACTGCTTCCACGCTTGCCTTGCATAACCAACCATGGGCAGAAGGAACAACATTTAATATTGAGGCTGATATCGTTGATAATGTTTCGCCTTATGTTCAGAGTGCACGACTGTATTATAGACGAACCGGAACTACAACATATTCTTCAGTTGCTATGACATTGCGATCAGGGACGACATATCGAGGTGTTATTCCAGGAAGTGCTGTGCGAACTCCGGGATTGGATTATTACATTACTGCAACGGATGGAATCTCAACTTCTTCAGATCCGAGAACTGACCCAGCGACTAATCCGTACCAGTTCGCAATTTTGCCAAACGTCGCACCTGCTATTACACACACTCCAGTAACGACATTAACCCCCGGGTCACCGATTACAATTACAGCAACGATAATTGATAACACAAATTCTTTAGCCACAGCTAGACTTTATTATCGTAAAACAGGTCAATTGCTTTACCGGCAGGTAACGATGACGAATATCGGTGGAAACAATTATCAGGCGGTGATTCCTGCTTCTTATGTGACAGAGGATGGGGTCGATTATTATATTTATGCGGCGGATAATTTTGGGGTGAGTAGTTATTATGGCACGGCAGATATTCCGATCAGACTACAGAATCCATTGTTCTATGTTTCAGAAAAAGAGGCTATTATCAATTATTTCCTTGGTGAGAACTTTTATGTTGATGCTGAGAGGAATGCACAGAGTTATGTAAATCAAGTGAAGAATAAGATCACTGCAAATACACACACCTACAAAGATATCGAGTCCGTGAGAAGACTCACACTATTGGAAGATGTTACTAAAACCGCTTACTCGTCTCCTTTAGATGCAAATGTACAGAAAATAGCTGAAGAAACCGCTAATGCTTGTCAGAGCTTTATTATTACGACCGTGGTTGGAGTTATTTTCGGCAGTTTCGCAGACGCTCTTAAGCCGTTTATAGATTTGCCAATCGTTGGAGGAATCGTAAGGCCAATTTACGAGACAGCTGTCCGTCTAAGCAACAACTTTTTTACAATTGGCATAGAAAAGATTGCAGGATTTGCAGCTAATAAAGCCGCAGACAATGCTTTTTATCAACTATTTAGTATTCATGGCTTGACTCTGGGGACCGCAACACTTTATGCCAATCAAGTGAGAGATGTGGTATTGCAACCACCGACGTTGGTTATGGGAGAACTTGCTGAAACAGGATTAGAAGATTTGTCTGCGAAGGCTAATTTCTTAAAGAGCAAGTTGGCCAAGTTTTACATGTCTCTGTACGAAAATGGGATTACAATAAATATTCCTGGAACTAGCCACATAACTCTTCTTAAAGGTACAGTCATTTTTGTCCAAAAGGGTATTGATGACGCCAGCAATTATCGATTTGTGGAAGGAACGATAAGTCAAACAGAGCGGCAGATCCAAACTCTCGCTGGTCAAATTTCTAGCGGCAACACCTCGGCATACATTAAGGTTAAGTCCTCAAATGATATAGCAGATTTTATCGGAAAATGGGGCACAATATTTTTATTGGGCTCAGTGATCATTGCTATAATTGCCGGGATTGTATTTGGCGTACCAATTATCTCTCTACTAGGTGGTATAAGTTTCTGGGGATTGCTCAGTACTATTTCAGGCTGGTTTACAATCGCACGTCTAGTATTTTATGGGACATCAATTTGGGTTGGCAGTTCACATCTACTTTTTGATGTTCCATCACAAATAGAGTCTGCTCACAGCAAAACCTTCATTAGAACCGGGCAGTTGCAGAAACGGTTGGTAAGTGGACAAATTGCTGATGCATCCTTGACTTCCATACCTACCGAGTGGGTTGACTCTCTTTCGAGAGCGTACAATAGACTACTGTCATCGCTGTCAGATGCAAAACGGATGGTGAGAAATGGTGAGTGGGAACAAATATCTGAGAAACTGCAATTATTGGGTAAGCAGGCGGATTCAGCAAGAGTTTTTGAATCTATTGTTTCAAACCTTTTGGATGTCAGTTACTTCAACAACAACGATACCACTACACGAGAAATTGACAGTCTCTATAGCTATGCTTATGCGAGCATTCCAACAAACCAATTGTGCATGGCTGTAACCGAATTTGCGCTTACGTGGGCTGCGGCAACAAGACCCACAGATAGCAGACGTGACACTATAATGATGCTCCTTGATTCGAGCATAAGCCGTATCCAATATATTCCTTCAATCTTACGATCAACTTTTACTCGTTATGACGCGTTGGGATTTAGAGTGCCTCCTATTGTGGCTTTTTCTGATGCTAGACTTGAAAAGACTGGTAGCGGTTACTTTCTCCATGCTCACATCAAAAATCTTTCAAATACTACTGTATCGAATGTAGTCTTGACCGCACGTGACCTATCAATGAAAGATATTCGACTTAAGCCACTTTCAGATACATTAGTGTCGTCGTTGCCTGCTCGAAGCGAAAAGGAATTTCGCTGGCAAATTGGTCGTATTGATCGAAATATTTTGACTATCGAAGTAGTCATACGACCACTGATATTACCTGGCAATTTTCAAGGGGCGACAAAGATCCTTACTGAATATGTGGAAGCTGATAAGTCTCCTGCGGTTCCTGGTCCTCTCGGAAATCAAAATATCTACGCCTATCCCAACCCATTCAACCCAGAATCTGAAACTGCGAATCTCCGCTTCAAGCTTGGCAAAGACGGCAACGTAACAATCACAGTCTACGACATATCAAATACGAAAGTCAAAGAGGTTATCTCTTCTGTAGCGATGTCAGCGGGGGTAGAACAGTCGTTTACTTGGGACGGCCGCAATGAGAGCGGCAATATTGTGGGAAACGGCGTCTACTTCTACGTTATTGAATCCAGCTCAGGTGAACGAGCGGTGGGTAAAGTTGCTGTACTTAGATAATCAATGAAAACAATTTAATCATGAGGTGACTTATGAAAAAGATAAAATACTTCTATATTGCATTATTAATTTTAATTTTAATGAATGAATCAATCATAGCAGGAGAAACAGGTGGTCAACCAGGTGCATTCTTGCGCCGTGGTGTTGGCAGCTCGGCTCTTGCAATGGGAAATGCATACACAAGTGTCGCATCAGATGCAAGCGCATTATACTGGAACCCCGCCGGAATATCTGAAATTAAACAGCGAGAACTTTTTGGTATGTTCTCAGTTCTTACTTTTGATCGTCAACAAGTTTTCCTTTCATTCGGATATAACTTCTCGGACCTTTTCTCTGCCGCCATTGGATGGAATAAATTCGGAGTTAATAACATAGACGGAAGAGATGCAGTAGGCAATTCTACCGAAAAATTTAATGATAGTGAAAACAGTATCATGTTGGCATTGAGCAAACAATTTGGAATAATCTCGGTCGGTATTACAGGAAAATATCTTAATCATTCCCTTTTTGATAAATCAGCAACGGGATTCGGGTTTGATGTGGGAATGAGAGCACGATTTCTTGAAATGATAAATATTGGTCTTGTCATACAAGATGTTGCAAGCCAATTAAAATGGAATACACAGAGTGGATTAGAGGAGAAAATACCACTAAATGTTCGTGGTGGTGTTTCTTTTCAGCCGTCGTTCTTAAGCGGTATTGCATCAGTTGAATTATCAAAAGTTGGTGAAAATGATCTTGTTTTCCGTGTAGGAGCTGAATACCGAATCGTTGAATTCTTTGGTATCCGGGTAGGGTATGATGGTGATAATATATCTTTTGGTGGCATGGTTAAACCACCTTTTGATTTGTTGAATTTTCAACTTGATTACGCAGCGACTCGGGATGTACTCGTAGCTGGGTATGTGCATCATATTACACTTAAATTTGAGTTTTAATAACAATTTATTATCAATAAAATATTAAAGGAGAGATTATGTCTAAAAAACTTTTTATTATTATGTTTATTTTAATTCTCTTTATAGGTTGTGAGAAAAAAAATGGTACAACTGGACCAATAATTGATCCTCCAGGAGCGGAAGCGAGAGTACAATTGGCTTATGAATCACTCGAAAACCAATTCCATTTTTGGTTTACTAGCAGTTTTAATAACGCTTCGGATTTTGATCGTCTAAATTTTCAAGTATCTAACACGCTTTTTAAAGAAGCATTGAATCTTAATCCAAATAACTTAACAGCTAATTTTGGAGCTGCTATTACGGAAATTTTAGTTGCTTATTCCGATACCGCAATCAACAATGCAATAAAGCGATGGGAGAAGTATATAAACGATGTTTCCCTCTCAAAAACTTTAATTAACACAGGTTTACCATCGGAAACAAATAAACTTGCACCTCCGATTAATGCAATAGCTAACAATATCGTTTCAATACATAAAATTGCGTTACAAGACCCCCCATTGATTAGCGAAGTACAAAAAATACTTCGAGAGAGACTATTACCAAGAATAAATTATGCACTAGATCGTTTAACATTTATCGAAAAAGATACAACATTTAAATTCCGTGTAAGTGGTAAAATGCAAGGCGATCCATTACTACAACCTGTGTATCTATATATTACCGAAGTATTTTTAACAGATGCATTGCTGCAAGGTGCAAAAGTGATATTAGAAGAATTTTTTATGTATCGTTTTGATTTACCAAATTATTCACAAACCTCGCTTATAAATGCTCTTTCTCAAAATAATACAAATTTCTTTGTATTAGCATCTGATGGATTGACAAGAGCACAAAATGCGAAAGCCGCTTTTAATGCAATGTTAAATAAAACTGAAACTGGGATTAGATATTTAGAAACTATCTCAGGCTATCGTAATGACGCAGCGATAAAAATTGGAAATAAAGGTATAAAACAGGCTGACTTGGATAGTCTAAAATTCTATCTTCAAAAAACTCGAACTTCTTTGACGTCTCCCGTAAGTATTCTTCTTAAATCGGCTGATTCAGACGGAAATGATTATACAATTCAAGTATTTATTGGGAAGTTTTTTGATAATCCTGCTCAAAATCCTAAAAGCCAATATTTGCCAACATATATTGTTGAACCGGAAGGGACGCGTGGAGTGAGATTAAAATTTACTGCAAACACTTATTCAGAATTTAATTTTCCTGATCCAACATTCGGTGGAATATTCCCTGGAATGACAAATGAAAATTTAAAAAGGATTCTGTTTATAGACGAAGAATTCGCTTACAATCTAAGTGGTTATGCATATGATGCGAATTATAATTATATCTCAAATGCAACAATAAAAATACAAACCGCAATAAAAACATACACTAAACAAACGGACCAATGGGGATATTTCAGATTCCTAATTCTTGATCAGAACAATGTTCATTATCGAATATTTATTAATTACGGAATAGGTGATATCGAACTTGGCAGCTCACAACCACTTATCATTAAATCTAAAACTTATGAATGGCGTTCTATATATATTCCTCAACCACACAGCCTCACGTTAACAAAATATACAAATCCACTCCGAATTTACCTATCGTGGCAACCCTATGGTTATTATGTGATACAAAGAAGTACTGGTGTTGGAAGTACCCCAGTCGATTATGATAGCACGTATTATTATATAAACTCTTATTCCGATTATAACGTATCATCTGGAATAACATATAGATATCGAGTTCGTACACGTGTAACATCACCGTATTATTACTGGGAATTAATCCCGATAGTCCCCCTTTATTCTAATATAGCAACCATTACTCCGTGAGGGCTCAAATAATACATTTGATTATTCTTCTGATGGCAGTCCATAATACTCTTATAGGACTGCCATCAATTTCAATATTAGAGGATTCTATTAAATCTCATATATTATTTTCAAGCGAATACTATGATATATTTCGTCAAACTACCCCAGTTAAAGAAATTATTATCAATGGACATCATCAAAAATTTGAGGGATTAACATATTTTTTTAACGGTACTCTGAATTTTAAAGCTGGAATACGGCGTTATACCTTTTCAAATAATAATCAAAAAGAACAGCTAAAATTTTTAATAACACAACAGTTAAATTATGCAGAATTTAGTATTGAACAACCTATTTGGCTTTTTGGCCTAACTTTAGGTATTAACATTATTGGGAATTCAAACTATACTTTTTATAACCCAAACCTATCACTAGCGTTGAATTTAAAGTCCCTACCATTAGAACAACTTCGGTGTGGTTACAAACTTTATTCATTACCTGGTTTTTTCGATGCAATATATTACACTACAAATTTAAAGGTTCCATATGCAATTCGAGGAACTACGAAAGATATATCACTAAAATTTTCTTTAATTCAAAAAATTCATTTTGAAGTCGAATACCAAAAATCACTTGGTATACCAACTTTCAAAAACAGTTCTTATTCTTATTATGATTCTTCATCGTATAACAGTTATCGAGCGAATATCCAATATATATCCAATCTATTTGATATTAACTCAAACTTGATGTATGGGGAATTTACGAATAATATAGATTTGCTTTATGAAGGCTCCTCCTTTGGACCTGGAATATTGCCGAACTCATATCTGCGTTTTATGACTTTGAATTTAAATTTTCATTTCATTGAAAAAAATATTATAAGTATTAAAAGTGGAATTGGATCAATGAGTGGAAAAATTGTTGGTACAATCCAATCATGGCCATTTTTAAGTACTTTAGAATCATTAATAACCAATAGATTAAACTATCGCATTTTTGGTGAATTGTATGGATGGTATGCTGGTCTTGAACGAAATTGGCGATTTAATATAGTTACTTTTTTCACTCAGGTGTTATTTGTTGATATTAAACCAGTGTTTAAGATTCAAAGCTGGCAACCTATGTATATTGTATTTGGATTTAAAAATTTTACTGAAAACGCGTTAGATATCACTCATTTAGGATTATTAGCAACATCACTTGCAGCAAATTTTTCACTGAAAATTTGTGATATGTCGATATCGGGCGGAATGCTTCTGCCATTATTTATTCTTAAACAACAAGCAAAACCTCAGGTTGCAGAAATCACTTCTCCTCACCATCCAATATTATCTGGAGGAAGATGGGTTAATATATCAATATTAAAAAATATTTAGCTCATATCATTTGTATTTACAAAGATGGTTGTTATATAATGTTAGCTTCACGTAACGACAACCTTATGACAGTCGCTAAATGCCCTTGCTCACAATTTTGGTTGCTTCGCTTTATGATGCAAACAGGACAGCGTAAACACGGCGAAACGTTAAGCGAAACTAATTTGGATCTTGAAGACACTGTAACATAATTTTAAATCATGTAAGAAATGAACTCGACTTATAAAAATATTATTTTGTTGTTTGCTTCGATTTTTTTGTTCGGCTGTACAACCACAAAAACAACAACTTCACCGCAAATAATTGAATCCCGACAACCACCTTCTCATATATTGATACAATCACAAATCGATACACTGTTAAATAATCCCGTTTTGAGTGAAGCTTCTATCGGAATAAAAATTGTTGACCTAAATTCAAGTGAAATTTTATACGAAAAGAACTCAACCAAATTATTGCGACCCGCCTCAAATTTAAAACTGATAACGACTTCTGCCGCACTTGCGTTGCGGCTGCGAACGTTATGCCATCTATTGTGGATTCGAGTTGCGATTTAACATTAAACTTATTATTTTAATCCAAGCCAGTTATGCCTGCCTGCTGCAGGCAGGTATTCTGAATTTAAAAAAATAAATGCTTACAATAAAATACATATTTATTCACCATGAAAACTATCGATCAAATCCGACTGACACCGAGTCAGCAGAGCGCCCTTGCCGAACTCCGACGCAGGCTCTCCGGTTCTTTTGGAATCCAATCAATTAGCCTCTATGGCTCAGTCGCCCGCGGTGAAGCCGATTACGAATCGGACATCGACTTACTGATCGTCACTGAACACCCCCTCAAGCGACCAATGCGGCATCAGATTACTGACATTGTCTGCGAAGTCAACCTTCAATATGACACTAATTTCAGTTCGCTCGTCGTGGATCGTAACGCTTGGGAGAATGGCGTCTTCGCGATTCTTCCCCTGAAAGAGGAAATTCTCCGTGAGGGCGTTGCCTTATGAATCAAGAGCAACCTCGAGGCGGTCCAAAAAGTTCTATACAAAGCGAAATCGTCAAGCTGAGCCCCGCTTTTGGCGGGGTAAACTGCGTCGAAGCCTCGATTTCGCTTCAAATTCACAC
>Ga0180009_10004199_pt1 | contig 16031 bp, 10 predicted proteins | sample OS_PC_MetaG_FD_123537 | JGI IMG/M metagenome (GOLD analysis project Ga0180009, IMG submission 123537) | Groundwater microbial communities from the Aspo Hard Rock Laboratory (HRL) deep subsurface site, Sweden - OS_PC_MetaG | ecosystem: Environmental > Aquatic > Deep subsurface > Groundwater...
ACAAAAAGGAGAGCCTGTCCAAGGTGGAGTTTCGCCAGCGGTGCCGGGACTACGCCCTGCGGTTCGTGGACAAGCAGCGCGGGGAGTTCCAGCGGTTGGGCTGCTTTGGGGCCTGGGATTCGCCCTACCTGACTCTGCAGCCCGGGTATGAGCAGACCATCGTGCGCGAGATCGGCCGTCTCATCGAGACTGGCCACCTGTACCGGGGGCGCAAGCCCGTCTCGTGGTGTGCGTCCTGCCGCACGGCCCTGGCGCTGGCCGAGGTGGAGTATGGGGATCACGTCTCGCCGTCCATCTACGTGAAGATGGACCTGGTGCAAGACGCCGGGTACCTGGCGCCTGAGCTCGCCGGCAAGCAGACCTCCCTGGTGATCTGGACCACCACGCCCTGGACCATCCCGGCCAACCTCGCCGTGGTGGTGCAGCCCCGGTACAAATACGTGGCCCTGGACGTCGACGGCGGCTATCTCATCGTTGCCGAGGATCTGGTCGACGGTTTCCTGGCCGACACCGGGCTCAAGGCCGGGCAGCGCGTGGCGGTGGACGTAAAAAAGCTCGAGGGGAAAAAGTACCGCCATCCCCTCACGGGGGACCGAAAGGACCAGGACTATCGCGTGTGGTTCGCCGACCACGTCACGCTGGAAAGCGGCACCGGCCTGGTGCACACGGCGCCGGGGCACGGCGTGGATGACTACGGCGTGGGCGTGGAGCACGACCTGGACATCTTCGCTCCGGTGGATGACAAGGGCTGCTTCACCGATGAAGTGCCCGCCTACCAGGGCCAGCTCGTGCACAAGGCTAACCCCGCCGTGCAGAAAGATCTGCAGGCCGCAGGCGCGCACCTCAATCCCCTGGATCAGACGCTGAACCACTCCTATCCGCACTGCTGGCGCTGTAACGAGCCCATCGTGTACCGCGCCACCCCGCAGTGGTTCGTGGCGCTCGACCACGCCGACCTGCGTCAGCGCGCCCTCGAGGAGATCGATCGCACGACGTGGATCCCGCCCTGGGGTCGCGACCGCATCCACGGCATGGTGGCCAACCGCCCTGACTGGTGCCTGAGCCGCCAGCGGGCCTGGGGCGTGCCTCTGCCCATCCTCTATTGTGAGGACTGTGACGAGCCCCTGGTATCGGTGGCGCTGGCCGAGCGCACCGCCGAGCTCTTCGGCAAGGAGGGCTCGGACGCCTGGTTTGCGCGCCCTGCGTCGGACCTCGCGCCCGAGGGTGCCGCCTGTGGTTCCTGCGGCGGAACGAGCTTCCGCAAGGAAGAGGATATCGTGGACGTCTGGTTCGAATCCGGCGTGAGCTGGGCCGCGGTCTGCGAGAACAACCCGGATCTGGGCCTGCCCGTGGACCTGTACCTCGAGGGGTCGGATCAGCACCGGGGCTGGTTCCACTCGTCGCTGCTCACGGGGGTCTCTGGACGGGGCAAGGCGCCCTACAAGGCCGTGCTGACGCATGGATTTGTCGTGGACAAAGACGGCAAGCCCTACTCCAAGAAAAAGAAGAACTACGAGCCACCCGACGAGATCATGAAACGTCAGGGCGCGGAGATCTTTCGCCTCTGGGTGGCCTCGGAGGACTACCGGAACGACATCCGCATCTCCCCTGAGATCCTCAAGCAACTCGCGGACGGCTACCGGCGCATCCGCAACACGGCGCGGTTCATCCTCGGCAACCTCGCCGGGTTCGATCCTGCCATCGACGCGGTGGACGTCGCGCAGCTCGCCGATGTGGATCGCTGGGCCCTGGGGCGGCTCCAAGGGCTGATCAAGCGGGTACGCGAGGCTTACGAGGCCTACGATTTTCACAAGGTCTATACCGCCCTGCTGGAATACGTCGCGGTGGATCTTTCGGCGTTCTACCTCGACATCCTCAAGGATCGGTTGTACTGCGACCCACCCACTGGCGCGTCCCGGCGGGGGGCCCAGACGGTGATGTACGAGATCCTCCGGGCCTACACCGCGCTCATGGCGCCGATCCTGGTGTTTACTGCCGAAGAGATCTGGGGCCACCTCCCGCACGTCGCCACCGATCCGGACAGCGTGCACCTGGCTGCGCTGCCCACCGAGGACCTGGGCAAGGTGGACGCCGACCTGGTGACGCGCTTCGAGTCCATTCTCGCGGTGCGGGCGGCGGTGACCCACGCCGTGGAGCCATTCCGGGCCCAGAAGCACCAGTCCCTGGATGCCGCGGTGACCGTGGGCGTGCCCGCAGCGCTGCAAGCGGATCTCAAGGCCAGCGGCGCCTTGCTGCACGACTACTTCATCGTTTCGTCGGTGACCCTGACCGAAGCGGACGGCGACGAGGTCGGCGTGACCGTGACCGAGCACGCAGGTACCAAGTGTCCTCGATGCTGGAAGTGCGTAAACGAGCTGGTGACCGTGTCGTTGGACGAAGAGGAGACCGCGGGCGTTTGCGGACGCTGCGCAGCGGTGCTCGAGGAGTTGGGCAAGTGAGCTTTAAGCAAAAGCTGATGATCGTGGGCCTCGCCGGGTTGTTCGTGCTGGTCCTGGATCAAGGCACCAAAATCTGGGCCCGGTCCGCATTGCTCACGCCGAGCCAGCGCCGGTCGCTCATTGTCGAGAACTCCGAGTTGTTCAGAAATGCCGAGCGCCGGAAGACGAACGCGGGAAAAAGCTACCCGCTCCACCCGTACGATCCGACCCATGGTCAACGGAAGATCAAGCCAGTCAACCGCGACGGTAAGAAGAACTTCGTCAAGGGGGTTGGGGATCGCCCGGGCGTGCGCCTGTGGTTCATTCTGTCGTTTAACCCCGGCGCGGCCTTTGGGCTGTTCAACACCACAGCGGGCTCGCGGGTGTTTCTCTCTATCATCGGACTATTGGCCCTGGCGCTGATCTTCTATTTGCTGCGGCGCCCTGAGAGCGACTCCAGACTTTTTGTTTGGGCGCTGGCCCTGGTGGCCGGGGGCGCTGTGGGCAACCTCATCGATCGGATCTTTCTCGGGGTGGTGACCGATTTCATCTGGGTCTGGCTCACCCCGAGCTGGCGTCTGGTTTGGCCCTGGCCGGCGTTCAACATCGCCGACATCGCCCTGGTGGTCGGGGTGGGCCTCATGGTACCCGCGATGCTCTTTGCCAAGCCCGAAGAGCTTGAAGCGGGCGACGGAGACCGGGCCGCTGCGGAGAGCCAATCCGAAGCCGCAGGGGCGAATGGCCCGAAGGACCCCAAGCAGACCGGAAAAAAGCCCGCCAGTAAGTCGGTCAAGAAGTCCAGCCGCCGCTCACCCAAGCGCACCTCCAAGCGCAAATAGCGCCGCTCTCTGCCATGCGCGCGTCGCAGGTCACGCGTCTTGCTCAAAACCCACTGAAGTATTGCGAGAACTTCGCAGGCTGCGCCCCCACCGAGACCGCCCTGGATCCCCCGTTGGAACAGATGACCCTGGAGACGTCGGGGTTGGTATATGTGCGGGCGGTCCGTGCGGAGGTGGAGAAGCACCATCTGCTGCACGCTTATATCGGCCCGCCCGCCAGCAACCCGCGGGACGCTAGAAGCGGCGGCCGAGGGAGAGGGGCAGGTCGGCGACGCGAGCGAAGCCGCGTTTCACGGCCACGAACCAGGGCACCCGAGCGGCGGCGCGCGCTTCGGACTCGGCCTTGAGCTCGGCGATGGCCTCCATGACGCGCTCAATGACGATCTTCGAGGTCTCCTTGGAGGCGGGGAGCGCGTACAAGTCACTCATGTCGATGGGCTTGCCGATGTTGACCTCGATCCGCCGGAAGATGCGCGGCCAGGCAGTGCCAACGGGCAACACGGTCTCCATGCCCGAATGATAGATGGGGACGACCTTGCAACGGGTGTCGTGGATGAGCTTGCCCGTGCCCGGACGGCCCTCTTTCAGCTCGCCCGTGCGGCTGCGGGTGCCCTCGGGGAAGATGCACATTTGGCCCTTGGGCAGGGTCTCGGTCATGACCCGCAGGGCGGCGAAGTCTTTCACTCCGCGGCGCACCGGGATGCAGCGCCAGCGCCAGGAGAACCAGCCGATGATGCGGTTGCGGAAGAAGTTCTCTTTGGCGGCCGGGTGGTAGGGGAGCACGCGCGGCAGGATCCAGCCAAAGGGCCAGGTCGACAGGTGACCCAGGAGATAGCTGTCGATCATGGTGCGGTGGTTGGAGGCCAGTAGCGTATTCTTGGACACACCGATGTTCCAGCGGCCGTAGATCCTGGTGCGGTTGAGCACGCGGAAGAGGATCCCGCCGATGAAGCCCGTCACGTTGATCATCAGGTAGGTGGCCACGAAGTTGACCGCGGCCAGGAGCCGGCGGCCCACGCGGCGGGTCAAGCCCATACGCTTCACACTCGGGAGCGGGAGCGCCTCTGTCTCGAAGAGCACCTCGGGTTGAGACTCCGTGGCCGGAGAATTCAACTTCAAGCTGAGAATCACTGCGGATGCGGGCTCGGTGTGTTTCTGATGGGGCTCTACGCTTGGCATTGCGACCGTTCTCTCTTCCAATTTCTACACAGGGTCGGAGCGGGTGTAATCAAGTTTCGTGCCACGATCAAGAAGATCCCTTGATGGTTGTTATCGGGTGGATATTATTCAAAAAGAACGCACACCCCTGGTGCCTCTTTCTGTCCTTGGGGTGCGTAATGCGCTACCCTGTGTAACCAGGTGTGCGTAAAGGATCGCGCAGTGTGTAAGGGTGGTTGGACCAATTGAGCCGAATTGGTCGGACCACAGTTCGCGTGTGTAGGACTATGGACAGGATGAAGGGCGTGAATCTGGACAGCCGTTGGACCGTGGTCGTCCTGGTGGCGGTGGGCGTGCTGCTGCGTCTGGCGGCCCTGGACCTGCACAGCCTGTGGCTCGACGAGGCTACCAGCCTGCAGTTCGCCCGTCACGCCACCCGGGGCTGCCTGCTGGCCGAGGTGAACAACCCGCCGCTGTTCCGGATGCTTCTGCACGGCTGGATCCGCCTGGGCCCGGCAAGCTCGGACGCTTGGGTGAGATTGTTACCGGCGCTGTTCGGGGGGCTGACTTGTATGGCTTTCTGGCCGCTGGCCTGCCGGTTTTTGAAGCGCCGCGCCGCCCTGATGGCGCTGGTGTTGTTGGTGTTCAATCCATATCACCTGCTTTTCTCCCAGGAGGTGAGGGCCTATAGCCTACTCATCCTGCTCGGAGTGCTAGCGTTGCTGCTGCACCTGATCACCCTGGAGCGGCCGGGCCGCCTCGGCGCCGGATTGGCGTACTGTGCGGTGCTCGTGGCGGGCCTGCACACGCACTACCAGTTCGCGTGGGTGGCGCTGGTGCTGGGGGTGCACCGGTTGCTCGTGTTGCGCGGGCGACCCCTCCGTAAAATGGTCGCGCTCCTGGCGCCGTTGGGTGCGGCGGCCCTGCTCTTTGGGCCGTGGCTCATGATCTTCCTCGGTCGGATGGCCCCCCAGGAGCGGGGCTATACGACGGATCTTCTCGGGCGCGTTCTGTCGCTGCCGTTTTTGCTGCTGCTGGGCGAGTCCGCCGCCGTGCGGCAGTATCCGCTGCCCCATCGGGACGTCGTTTTTGCTCACCTGTGGCTGGTGATCCCTTTTGTGTTGGCCGTGGCACCGTTGCTGTACTGGGGGGTGCGGTTTCTCTGGCGACAGTCTTCGGCGGGGCGGTTGCTCCTGCTCGTCGGCGGCGTGCCTATGGTCGCGCTGGCGGTGCTGTTTCCGGTACTTCCGCTGTTCACCGCGCGTTACCTCGCCTTCCTGATTCCGCTGCTTTGCGTGGTGCTGGCCGCGGCCGTCACCGGAGGCCCCCGGCGGCCTGTGCGCGTGGCGCTGGGGGTGGTCCTCGTCCTGCAACTTCTGTCCCTTGGCCGGTACCACTTCGACCCCGCTTTTGGCCGGGAGGACTGGCGCGCCGCCGCCCGTTACGTGACTCGCCAGCAGCGTCCCCGAAGCGTCATCGTCTTTGACAAGCACTACGTGCAGATCCCCTTCGACCGCTACTACCGCGGTGGTGCCCGGCGGGTGGGTTTGCCCGAGGGGCGCGACGCACGAAAGCGGCTGCTCCGTCGATTGGTGGCTGAACACAACGGCCGGGTCGTGCTGGTGGTGTCCCACGCCTGGAACACGGGCCGGCAGTCGACCCGGATGCTGTCGCGGATCCTGTGCGTGCGGGATACGCGGATCTTCCGTCGCTCCAACGGCATCGAGGTGTATCGGTTCGACCGGTGTCCGGCGCCCTCGGGAAATGCAGCTCCCGGTGGGGTGGGTGCGACCTTTACGGCCTTTACGGATCGGCGGGGCCCGTCTACACTGACCCGGACGTTGGAGTGAGGAGTGGTCATGGCTGTTGCGCTGCTGTATGACGAGTTGTTTTTGAACCACCGGGACCCGGTGTACTCCCACCCGGAGTGCCCCGAGCGTTTGATCGCCGTGCAGGGGGCCCTTCTGCGGGCCGACATCCGCGCGCGCACCAGCAACCGCTCGCCGCGGCCTGCCACCCGGGACGAGATCACGCGTGTGCACGACGCCGCGTACTTTGATCGCGTACAACGGGACGTGCCGGGGGAGGAGGGGCACCTGGATCCGGACACCTTCTTTTCCGGCGGCTCCTGGGACGCGGCCCTGCACGCGGCTGGCGGCGCGGTGGATCTTGCGGTGGACGTGCTGTGGGGCACCGACGCCCTCACCGCGGGCATGGCCCTGGTGCGGCCCCCGGGGCACCACGCCGAGGCCAACCGGGCCATGGGCTTTTGCATCTTCAACAACGTCGCGGTGGCGGCGGAGGCGGCGCTGGCCGCGGGCGCGAAGCGGGTGGCGATTCTGGATTGGGACGTGCACCACGGCAACGGTACTCAGCACTCCTTCGAGAAACGTAAGGACGTGCTCTATCTGTCCACCCACCGCTACCCCTTTTTCCCGGGGACCGGTTCTTACCGCGAGATTGGCCGAGGCGAGGGCGAAGGCTTCACCGTGAACGTGCCGCTGCCGGGGGGCAGCACTGACGCGGAATTTGTGTCGGCCTTTGACCAGATCATCTGCCCGGTCATCGCGCAGTACGAGCCAGACCTGCTGTTGGTCTCGGCGGGGTTCGACGCCCACGAGCATGACCCCCTGGGGGGCATGGCCGTGACGGACGACGGCTTCCGCGTGCTGTCGCGCAAGGCGCGGCAGGTGGCCGAGCAGGTGTGCGGCGGAAAGATGGTGGCGCTGCTCGAGGGGGGCTACGATGTGGAGGCCCTGGGGCGGGTTGTCGTGGGGCAGCTCGAAGAGTGGTTGGCCGACGATCTGGGAGACGTTGAGCAGATCGCGCCCGGTTCTCGCCCACAGATCGGCAAGCTGTTCGACGAGATTAAACGCACCCTGACGCCCTACTGGAACCTTTAGCCCGGACCCGCCATGAGCGACGACAACGTCTTCGCCGAAAAGTACGTGCTGCTGCGAAAGCTGGGCGAGGGCGGCATGGCGGAGATCTATCTCGCGCGGCAGCTCGGTCTGGGGGGGTTCAGAAAAGAGCTGGTGATCAAGCGTATCCACCAAAAGTTGGCCACCAACGAGGCCTACGTGGAGATGTTTCTGGATGAAGCGCGCATCGCCGCAAACCTGAATCACCCGCACATCGTGCACATCTACGACATCGGCAAGGCCTTCGGCACGTACTACATCGCCATGGAGTATATCCACGGAAAGGACCTGCTGGAGATCTGCCGCAAGGGGATCAAAGAGAAGCAGTTTCTACCGCTGCGCTACGGGGTGCGGATCATCAGCCAGATGGCCGCGGGGCTGGCCTACGCGCAATCGCATCGTGACGAGGACGGTAACCTCGTGGGCATCGTTCATCGGGACATCAGTCCTTCAAACATCCTCGTCTCGTTCAACGGGGTCTCCAAGCTTGTGGACTTTGGCATCGCCCGGGCGGCCTCCCAGGTGGCCGCCGAGGTGGGCAGTGTCGTGGGCAAGTTGAACTACATGGCGCCCGAGCAGGTGCGGGGGGGGCTGGTGGACGCCCGATCGGATCTGTTCGCGCTGGGGGTGGTGCTCTACGAGATCACCGTGGGACGGCGGCTTTTTAAGGGGGCCCGGGATGAGGTGGTGGACAAGATCCTGAACCAACCGATCCCGCCGCCCAGCCTGGTGCGGCCGGACTTCCCGGTGGACCTCGAGCAGATCCTGATGCGGCTGCTCGAGAAGAAGCCTGAGAACCGCTACCCCGATGCCGGGGAGCTGCAGCAGGACCTGGACACGTTCATGGCGGATATGGACTGGAAGGTGGGCGCGCAACACCTGTCGCGGTACCTGACCGGTCTTTTTGATGTGAGCGACGTTGGCATCGATTTAGAACGCGACGAGCCGGAGGAGGACGAAGAGGATGACCTGGACTTCGACTCCCCGCCCGACGGGACCTACGACAGCGACTTCGCCGACGGGGAAGCGGGCGAGCTGATCTTCGCCTCCCGCATGGAGGACGATGTCAGCGGGCTCGGCGACGAGGATCCCTATGACGGGCCAAGGGACGGCGACGATGCCACCGCGGACGACCTGCCCGAGTTCGATGTTGAGCTCGACGACGAGGCTGGCGAGGAGCTGCTGAATGCGGCTGTTCGGGATCTGCGCGCGCAGGCCTCGGATGAGCCCGGCGGAGCGTTGCACACGTTTGGCTGGACCGCCGACGCGCCGCCGACGCACCGCAGCTGGCCCCTCATCGTGGCCGTGCTGTCGGCCGCCGCAATCTGCGCCATCCTGCTATTGATGTACCTGAACGTCCTGTGAGAAATCCAGGCTACGCGAAGCGGTACGCTGCGGAGCGGTGCTGTAAGAAGGCCTGCGCGGGCAGGGTGAACAGAGCCATGAGCATCAGGTCGGTTTCGCTGCGGATGAGGCCTGCGTACTTGGACTGCAGGGCGGCGAGATCCACCGGGTTTGCGTAGCTCGCCGGCCGCTCGGTGTACCGCGATCGACCCCGGGCGCACTTTTCGAGCACCTCGGGACTGACCGGCCCCGGTGTGCGTCCGTAGAGCCCCATCACCAGGTTGGCGAAGGGCTTGGACACGTGTCCGTAGTGCTTGCCCGTGAGCACGTTAAAAGCGGCCTGGGAGCCCACGATCTGGCTGGTGGGGGTCACCAGGGGAACCCAACCCGCGTCCTTGCGAACGCCGGGCACGGCGGCGATGATCTCGGGCAGCCGGTCCAGCGCGCCCTGGCCCTTGAGCTGCTTGTGCAGGTTGCTGAGCATGCCCCCGGGAATCTGCGCCTCGAGCTGACGCGCGTCCGTCGCGGGATAGCCCTGGGGCACCATGATTTCTTGCTCGATGATTCGGGTGGCCTCTGCGGTCTGGGCGCGGTCACGGGATTGAATCAACTCCAGGGCCCGGTCGATTTTCCGCCGCACGCTGTCCGCGGGGGTGGTGGGCCAGGGCCGACCGATGGCGTCGGGGGCCGCGTCCGAGTCGCGAAGCTCCTGGCGGATGGCCAGCAGCTCGGAGTGGATGGGCGCCCAGGCCGTGCGGTCCACGTTGGTCTCAAGCCCCAGTGCGTCGGCGAAGTACGTCAGCAGCTCCACCGGGGGCAACGCCGTGCCGCCCGCCAAGGGGCCGTGACCCACGTCGATATAGTCCACGCCGGCGAGCATGCCCACCACGGCGGAGGTGTTGGCGAGGCCGTTGGTGGTCTGGGTGTGCAGGGTGATGGGCTTGTCCGGAAAGCGTCCCTTGAGGCCTTCGATGAGCTCCCAGGCCACCATGGGGTGCAGGAGACCGGCCATGTCTTTGATGGCCAGAGAGTCGGCGCCCAGCTCCACCGCCGCACCGGCGAAGCGCAAAAAATGCTCCAGGTCGTGCACCGGGCTGGTGGTGTAGGAGAGCGCAACTTCGGCGTGGCTGCCTGCAGCCCGGGTGGCGCGGACAGCGGTCTCCAGGTTGCGCTCGTCGTTTAAGGCGTCGAAGGTCCGCACCCGGTCATTGCCCAGGCGACAAGCCACCTTCACGAAGGCCTCTACGACCTCATCGGGGTAGGGGGCGTAGCCGAAGAGGTTCTGACCGCGGCACAGGGAGCGGATCTGAACGTCGGGGCCGAGGACCTCGCGGAAGCGGACCAGACGTTCAAAGGGATCATCTTGTGTGAAGCGCAACGCGGCGTCCAGGGTGGCGCCGCCCCAGAGCTCCAAGATGGAGTAGCCGGCGTCCCGGAGCAGTGGCAGCACGCGCAGCGCCTGGGCCGTGGACATGCGGGTGGCGAGCAGTGACTGGTGTCCATCCCGCAAGGAGGTATCAATGAACTCGACGGATTTTCTGGCGGTCGTCATCTCTTATATCCTCGATGGCGAAGGGGGTAGTATGTACCGTTTCTGAATTTTGCGCACAAGGGGCTTGCGCGAGCGGGCCTTTGACGGTTTCCTGACGGGGACGTGCGATCCGCCGTCAGATACCCTTGTCCAGGAGGTTGACCGATGGCATCCGAGACGCCCCGCGACGGTATTCGCCCCAACCCGCATGGGGATTGGCCGCAGATCGATCCCACGGCCTTCGTGGACCCCAGCGCCCAGATTGTGGGAAATGTGCAGATCGGCCCCAAGGTGTACGTGGGCCCCCAGACCGTGATCCGCGCCGACGAGGTGGGGCCGGACGGCACGGTGAAGCCCGTGATTGTGGAGTCTGACAGCTACATCCAGGACGGGGTCATTGTGCACTCCCGTGGGGGCAGCACGGTACGCATCGGCGAAAACTCCAACATCGCCCACGGGGTGATCATCCATGGCCCGGCGGACATCGGGCGCCGTTGTTTCATCGCCATGCGGGCCTCCATCTACGCGTCTACCTTGGAGGACGAGTGCTGGATCGGCCTGGGGGCGGTGATCATGCGCGCCACGTTGCCGTCGCACACCATGGTCCCGGCTGGGGCTGCCATCCGTTCCAAGAGCGACATCCGCGGCTACCGCTTCACCAACGTCAAAGAGCAGGAGTACGTTGACAGCGTCATCAAGGCCAGCGCCAAGCTACGCGACGGCTACCTCAAGCTCTACGCCGACGGTCTGCCCAAACGTCCCGAGCAAGACTGAGCGGACCGGTGGCACGGCGGGGGCCGGCCTTCCTGTGGCTGCTCGGTAGCAGTCATGTCTCGCTTCACCATCCCGCGATGGCGCCGGCTTCAGGTCAGAGGATCTGCCGGGGTGGTGGGCTTCTGGCTGTCCTCAAACTCCAGAATGATCTGGTCGGCCGAGAGGGTGTCGCCGGGCTGGACGTGAATCTTGCTCACCGACCCGTCCTGGCCGGCGCGCAGGACGTTCTCCATCTTCATGGCTTCGACGATGGCCAGCATCTGGCCGGCGTGCACGGCGTCGCCCTCCGCGACGAGCACCGACAACAGCAGGCCCGGCATGGGGGACAGTAGGTACTGCGACAGGTCCGGCGCGCGCTTGACCGGCATGAGGCTGTAGAGTTTGGCCACTGAGGGTCTGAGCACCAGGCAGTGGGCCACGGCGCCGGCATGGCTGATGCGGTAGCCCACCCCGTCGATGTCGACCTGAACCGTGATGCGTTGGCCGTTGACCGCCCCAGAAAACAGAGGGTTCCCCGGGGACCAGCGGGAGCGCACTGTGAAGGCCTCGCCGTGCAGGATCACGTTGTAGCTGATCCCCAGTCCCTCGTCCTGCTCGGTCCCGGGAGTGACCCGAACGGCGTGCTGCTCACGGTCCACCAGCACGATCCAGTTGCGGTTCAACGCAGCGCGCGCGCTGTTCCCGTGATTCAAGAGCTTGCCCGAAACCTGCATGGCCCGCTCGGCAAGCTGTTGGTGAATGGCGGCGGAGATGGCGGTCAGCAGGTGCGGGTCGTCGGGCTTGATGTGGCTCGGCTGGAACCCGTCGGGGTACTCCTGCTCGATGAACGCCGTGCTGAGCCTGCCTTCGCGAAACCGCGGGTGGGTGATCAGGCTCGTTAAAAAGGCGATGTTGTGCTCGATGCCGGAGATATAAAACTCGTCCAGGGACTGTCCCAGGGTCTCGATGGCATCATTTCGCGTCTCGCCCCAGGCGCACACCTTGGCGATCATGGGGTCGTAGTGTAGCGAGATCTCGTCACCCTCCATGACGCCCATGTCCACCCGCACCAACGGTGTCTCCGCGGGGGGCATGTAGCGCCGGAGGCGCCCGGTGGACGGCACAAAACCGGCGAGGGGGTTTTCGGCGTACACCCGGGCCTCGACGGCCCAACCGTCGATGCGCACCTCGGACTGGGTCAGGGTGAGGGGCTCTCCGGCGGCCGTGCGGATCATCTGCTCCACGATGTCCACGCCCGTGACGAGCTCGGTGACCGGGTGCTCCACCTGGAGTCGGGTGTTCATCTCCAAAAAATAAAAGCGACCGTCGGGGTCCACGATGAACTCCACCGTGCCCGCGGTGACGTACTTGACGGCCCGAGCCAGGGTCACGGCTTGCTCTCCCATGGCCCGCCGCAGGTCTTCGTTCACAAAGGGGCTCGGCGCCTCTTCGATCACTTTTTGGTGGCGGCGCTGCAGCGAGCACTCCCGCTCGCCGAGGTAGATGGCGTTGCCCTGGGTGTCAGCCAGTAGCTGGATCTCGATGTGGCGCGGCTCTTCGATGTACTTCTCGCAGAAGATCCGGTCGTCCCCAAAAGAGGAGCGGGCCTCGCTCCGGGCGCGCTCGAACCCTTCGGTGGTCTGGGCGTCGTCCCGGGCGATGCGCATGCCCTTGCCTCCGCCGCCGGCAGCCGCCTTGAGCATCACCGGATAGCCCATCTTCCGCGCCACGTGTACGGCCTCTTGGGCGTCCTCCAGGGCGGTGGTGTGGCCCGGGATGACGTTCACGCCTGCGCGCTCGGCGATCTTCTTGGCGGCAATTTTGTCGCCCATGGTGGTGAGGGTGTCGGGATCGGGCCCGATGAAGGTGGCCCCGGTGGCGCGCACTGCCCGGGCGAAGACCGGGTTTTCTGACAGGAAGCCGTAGCCCGGATGCACGGCGTCGGCGCCGCTGGTCCGGATGGCCTCGACGACGTTGTCGATGTTCAGGTAGCTTTCGGCCGCGGTGGCGGGTCCGATGTGGATGGCCTCATCCGCCCTCCTCACGTGGACCGCGTCGCGATCGGCGTCCGAGTAGACCGCTACCACGCGGCAGTCCAGGCGGCGTGCGGTGTGGATGATCCGGCAGGCGATCTCTCCGCGGTTGGCAATGAGAATTTTTTTGAACATCGTCGTCTCTCCAGAGCTCTCAGAGCGGGATGTTGTCGTGTTTGCGTGGCAACGTATCCCGGCGTTTGGTCCGCAGGGCTGCCAGGGCGCGACAGAGTCGTTGGCGGGTCTCCCGGGGATAGATCACGTCGTCCACGAAGCCCCGCGAAGCGGCCACGTAAGGGTTGGCAAACTTCGTCTGGTATTCAACCTCCCGACGCCGACTGCGTTCGGGGTCGTCTCGGTCCTGACGGTGGAGGATCTGCACGGCGCCCTTAGCGCCCATGACGGCGATCTCGGCCGTGGGCCAGGCGTAGTTCACGTCTCCCAGGAGCCGCTTGGAGCTCATCACCACGTAGGCGCCGCCGTAGGCCTTGCGGGTGATAACAGTCACCTTGGGCACCGTGGCCTGGGCGTAGGCGAAGAGCAACTTGGCGCCATGGGAGATCAGGGCGCCATGCTCCTGCTCCGAGCCGGGCAAAAAACCCGGCACGTCCACGAAGGTCACAATGGGGATGTTAAAGGCGTCGCAGAATCGCACAAATCGCGCGGCTTTGCGGGAGGAGTTGATGTCCAGGCAGCCGGCCAGCACGGCGGGCTGATTGGCCACTACGCCCACGGTGGAGCCCATCATGCGGCCAAAGCCCACCAACACGTTCTTGGCGAAGTCCGGTTGCAGCTCAAAAAAGTCCGCTTCGTCGAGCACCTTGTGCAGCAGCTCCCGCATGTCGTAGGGCTTGCCCGCCTCGGCGGGCACCAGCCCGTCCAGGGAGGGCTCCACCCGGTCCGCCGGATCGCTGGTAGGTCGGGTGGGCGGCGGCTCGCGGTTGGACAGCGGGAGAAAATCGAAGAACCGGCGGAGCTCCAGCAGGGCCGCCACGTCATTGACAAACGTGCGGTCGCACACCCCGGAGATGGCCGAGTGCACCGACGCCCCGCCCAGCCGCTCGTGGGTCACCACCTCCTGGGTTACCGCGCGCACCACGTCAGGACCGGTGACGTACATGTACGCCGTGTCCTCCACCATGAACAGGAAGTCCGTCATGGCAGGGGAGTACACCGCACCCCCGGCGCAGGGCCCCATGACGCAGCTGAGCTGCGGCACCACGCCAGACGCGGCCACATTGCGCACAAAGACATCTGCGTAGCCCGCCAGGGCGGCCACGCCCTCCTGAATGCGCGCTCCCCCCGAGTCGTTGAGCCCGATGACGGGTGCGCCCACCCCGATGGCCTGGTCCATCACCTTGGCGATCTTGGCGGCGTGCGCCTCGCCCAGGGAGCCTCCCATCACGGTGAAATCCTGGCTAAAGACGTACACGAGCCGGCCATTGATGGTGCCCTGACCGGTGACCACGCTGTCGCCCGGGACCCGCTTTTCGGCCAGCCCGAAATCAGTGCACTGGTGCACCACGTAGGGGTCCCACTCCTCGAAGGAGCCGGGGTCGAGCAGTACCCTCAGCCTTTCCCGCGCCGTGAGCTTGCCCTTTTTGTGCTGGGCCTCGATGCGTTTGCTGCCCCCACCCTTGGAGGCTGCGAACCGTCTGGCCTCAAGGGCCCGGAGATGGTCTTTCATGTGCGTCCTCGTCTGGCAGAACCAGGTGGCAGTCCCGAGAGATGGAACCAGGGGGCCAGTTGTAGCAGATGCCATTGGCACCGCAAGCCGCGGCGGCAGCCCCGGGTCTCTGCAGCGGCGGCGCCGCGGGCGGGGGCTCCGCAGGTCTGAACGTTGGTTTCGGGGTTGGGGGATTTGAGGTGCAGGCGAGGTGGAGCGGTTTATTTGTGGGGCGTGGTGCTCAGCTCCACCAACCGTTGGAAGCTCTGCTGGGTCTGGGCCTGCCAGGTGTTGGCCCAGGTGTGCAGGGTCTCGAGGCCGGTGCGGCTCAGCTTCTGGGTTTCGTCGAAGGACTTCATGCCCTGGGTCCACAGCTCGTTATTGAGCTTGCCGGTCAGCTCCGTGACGAGCTCGATATTGCGGGTCCACATTTTTGCGGTCTCCTGCAGCATCTCTGTCGGATTCACGGGCATCTGGTTCATCATCTCGGTCATTTTTTCGGTCATCTTCTCAGTCATCTTCTGGGCCACCATTTTTTTGTCTCCTCGTTTTTTGCGGACGGCGTTGGGCGCTGTTCAGGAGGAAGCTCCTACCCCGCCATCGCATGGATTTTCGGGTCTCTTCGTCGGCCGTATAGATCGCTTTATTCAGTATGTCAACAAAGAGATCATGTTCTCATGCAGAAAAAACGTTGATCCGTTTTCCACGGAATTTTCTTTGTAATTACAGCGATCTGCTGCAATTGAAATCGTGCAGTCTCAGGAGAATTTCGGGGGAGGGTTGGCGCCTACTCGTTCCGACGGTAGACGGTGGAGCGGTCGCGTTCAATGGTCCAGCGATCCAGGAGCTGGCGCATCTCATCGCCGCCGTCGCGCAGCAGCGTGAACAGGTAGTCCTGGATGCCCATCTGTACCTTGCAGCGGTCATTGTCCGGCTGGAGCGCGAACAGATCCCCCTGCATCTGAAAATTGTACACCGGGCAAACGCCGCAGAAAGGGTTGTAGGCGCAGTCCGCGCAGCCAGGCAGGGACTCCAGGCAGGAGGCCAGGCACAGCGAGCCCACCGAGTCGTGGTGGATGATGTCGTCGTAGGTGTTCTCGGCCACATTGCCGATGCAGAACAGGTCGTCGCCCATCTCGGACACCATGCGGGCCTCGTCACAGGTGTAGACGCGCCCGTCGTAGTTGTACGCGAGCTGCCCGATGGCCGCGCCACAGGGGTTGCGCAGGTCCATGAAGTTGGGATTGTCGTCGGTCAGGATGCGTGTGAGGAACAGCGACGCCGTCTTTTCCTGGATTTCCACGCCCTTTTTGTTGAGCTCAATGATGTAGTCCAACGCGCCCCGGTA
>Ga0180009_10004200_pt1 | contig 16030 bp, 27 predicted proteins | sample OS_PC_MetaG_FD_123537 | JGI IMG/M metagenome (GOLD analysis project Ga0180009, IMG submission 123537) | Groundwater microbial communities from the Aspo Hard Rock Laboratory (HRL) deep subsurface site, Sweden - OS_PC_MetaG | ecosystem: Environmental > Aquatic > Deep subsurface > Groundwater...
AACCAATCTCTTTGCTTCAGATGAGTTCCCCGGTAAATCTTCCCAGTTGCTTCACATTCCAGTTCGCCCTCTTCAATACCGAAGACGATTCCGTACCCAGTGATTTTCCCGTTGTCAACGTAATAAACGCGGTCTCCTACTTTCACGTTTGGTCTGCCTCGTATCGTTCTGAACCAGTAAGCGCTTGAATTCTCTTGAACAACACGTGCTTCCTCCTCGGCAAGTTTATGTGCTGATTTAGGCGTCGTAACCAATATATTCATTTTATTCACCCAAAAATTTGGTTTTCACTGCTTTCTGAATCCCTCTGTGCTATCCTTAAAAAGTTTTCCTGTTGTTTTATCATAGCCAACATGACACATCAAACACCGCCACATTCCATATTTACTCACAAGGTTCATCGCGCCATGTATTCTACAGTAGGGATAAACACCATGGAGATAAACTGGTTCGAGTTTTCTTAGCGTATAACTACAGAATGTTCCATGTTTCGTGCAGTAAAACAATCTTTCGCCTTTCTCGCTGTAGTATTTTTTCATTACTTGTCCACATTGAGGACATTTTAGCATCTACTCCACCCAAAAAAGTTAGTGGTATGATTCTCGTAGCGTGGCAATATTAAGCTGTCGCTTCCGCTCCTTAATTCGTCTAGTAGCTTCTTCGTTCTTGAAATCCCTGACAAAGTGCTGCGCGAAGCATTTGGGACAATAATAAATGGTTTCTGTTAAGTACACGAGTTTTATCCGCATTTTTCCACGGCGAGGAACGGGTTCATGTTTACCATAGTCTTCGTCTAGGTCGAAGCTGCATGTAGCGTTGACACAACAAAAATTATGTTTTGGCGACTTCCGTTTTCTAAGTCTTAGATCGCGTAGCAGTTTTTTCACCAAGCTTTTTGAGAAGTTCTCGGCGTTCTTGCTCTAGTTTGATCGTGTCAACTTCAAAATATTCATAGAGTAAGTCGTCTATGTTTTTACCAATAGGAATTGGATCAGGATATTGCCAATAGCTTCCGTCTTTGAACTGTGTTTCTCCTCTTGCTTTTGCATCTTCTTGTGTATCACATCTACAAAGAAACCATCTCTGTTCTCGCAGCCACTCCATAAACGGATAAATGGAGTTCCAATCTTCTGTTCGCTTCGAAAGTTTTTCACATTCTTCGTACACTTTTTCTGGTACGTGATGACGTGTCAAATATTTTCACCCAAAAAAGATTAGGTGAGGATGGGAATGTTTTTGAAGCTCAACGGTTTCATCGGGTCTCGACCTACTAGGTCTATTAGGAAACGTGTATGAACCTTATAGTCTCCAATAAAGTCTACATAATCGCTGTAGCTTTTGTGAACTGAAAACACCAGTATTCCTGCTTGTTCCTACACAGTATCTGCAACATACACTACAGTGTCTCCTAACGGCGCTGAATCTTTAAACACGGTTACTGCAAAGATTTCATAGCCGAACTGGTTTAAATCTGGAATTACCTCGTAGCTGATAGTCTGGTTTTTTGTTAGGCGGTGTCGATGGCGTGTGATGGTTGGCTGCGAAACACCTGCTATCTTACTTAGGGTTCGGTCTGAAGCTTTAGGATCCTGCATTATAGCCCTCAAGATTTTAGTTTTTTCTCCCAATATTTTCACCCAAAAAAGAAAGGGGTTCTGGTTGACCTTAGTCTGTCTCGATTTTACCAGTTGTCAGGAAAACTGACTAACTCTTGGTGCGAGCCAAAATTTTAGGCTGTATCCAGCGTCTTTTGTGATGAAACTGACCTGGCAAGGCATGTACGGGCGTATGCTTTTTTTAATCCCATACAGTAAGCTTTTCCCTGAATCGAATACTTACTGCGATTTGGAAACAATATCCTAAGCACAGGTAAACTTTTTATTGGATACTGCTTTTTCAAAAGAGCAGTTTCCTCTTGAGTCCAAAGTAGTCTTAGGCAAGGTTTATCTTCAAATTCTTTTAGCTGGGCTCGTATTTTATCAACCGTCCATACTATCAGATTTTTTCCTTGTTTGTTTAATTTTTGTATTTCTTGGCGGAGGTGGGCTAGTTTGATTATGTCTTCTTTAGAATAATATTGCCCTTTTCTGTGAAAGTTTATCCCTTTTAACATGAGTTTTGCTTGTTCCCTCTTCTGCGTTTCAATCTTAATATCTGTGAGGTCTTTCATGAAGATTTCGAGGTCGTTCTTGCTTGAGATTTGCCACCTTTTTACATGTGGTTTTTGGTGTGCCATTATGTATCCTCCATAAAATTTTTTATATGCTTCAAGGAAATGCCAGTCTGTAGATTGAACCTCTGCTTTGAATCTTATTGAGAATCCGTATTGTGTTCTTCGGTGTGGACAGAAGTAAATGCCACAGCTACCTTCGCCTACGAAGTATCCGAGCAGTATAAGTTTTTCAGGTAACATGAAATATAATAGATCCACAGGATTATTTTAAACTTTGCATACACTGTCCGTTGCGTACTCCAGTGTTGCTATGTCTCCGATGCGTTTGCCGGCTTTCACAATGTCTGCTAGGTAGCTTAACGTGTAAGTTGCTTTCGCTGTTTCAAGTGGCGGCTCATAATCTAGCAAGTCTTCTGCTCTTATCACCTTCGCTTCTTTCGCGCCTTTCACGTAGTCCAGTAATGTGACGGTAGCTTCTGACATGTCGCCTGATCCTGAAAACCTGATTTCTTCTTTGTTGCTAGTGATTCTCACAAAGTCTGCGACAAGGTTGACGTCATCGATTACGTTTGCTAACGTGTCTGCTACAACCTTTATCTTTGTTGAATACTGAACTTTCGGAGTCGGCACTTCCTCTATCGTGGGTTCCAACGTTGGCACGTTGAAAGTGCTTTTATGTTTGCCTTGAATTTCAATGTTTAACCGTTCCTTAGCTGGGTCCGTCTGCAACATGATTTTTGCGTCGCTTCCAGCTCTTCGTAACACTTTCAACAGTTCAGTTATGTTAACCGTTAACGTTCCGTCTCGCGTAACTGTGTATTCATCGAAGGTTGAGCTTGGAATATTCAGTTCTATCATTGCCACTCTCGAAGGATCCATGGCGCGTAACAGCATTCCTTCTTGGGACACGTTGAAAGACGCTTCGGTTAGTAGGCAGTCTGCGGCGTCTAGGTATTTTGTGAAGTCTTTGTTGGTTCGGAGCATAAACTCTGGAGTTTGTATCCGTTCTGGTTTTTCTGGGGGTATCCGTTCGGGTATTGCTTCTTCCTTCTGTTCTGGCGCTGTTTCTTCTTTCTTTTCTTCTTCACTCAATGTTTTTTCACCCAAAAACTATCCAAACCACGCCCAATCGGGTATTTTTATTTTCATTTCCTCACACTGCTGTTCAGCAAAATGAGAAGTAAGAACGGCGTGGGAATAGGTTTCGCTTTCCTTTGTCATTCTCTTTCTGTGAATCTTAAGCTTCTTTTGACCCTTGACCGTAAGAACTTCTGACCACTCTTCAAATCCTGTGGCAAACATAACTCGTTGGCAACTTCTACAAAGGTCAGTAACAATACTGGCGTAGCCACATTTCGGACATTTGTACTCAGCCCACCATCTTGGAGTTGTCATGTTTTCACCCAAAAAGTTAGGGTTATTTGATGTTTTCTATAGTTAACTCCCCTTCATACTCGGCACCATATCTACGAGAAATTTCCTCGGCTAGAAGTCTTCGATGACAAAATCGTACATCTTTTTCATAGCACACCAAAACGACATTAGCTCTTTTAGATTCCTTAGCCGTCTTTTGCATCCAATCCCTAGCCTTTGTGGATAAACCAATTTGGATTAGATAGTTTTCCTCATATTGAGGCCACAACTTAGCAATACCATAGATTTTTATCAATTTCATGAAGTTTTTCAGCATATCTTCGTCAGGTGCAACATCATTGTTCCCACGGTTCCTCATTATATAATGGATAATTGTTTCTTTCAATGCGTGAGGAAAGATGTTGAGGGGGTTGTATTTCGCCTTTCTCAGAAACGCTAAGTAGGTTGTATATATTGGCATCTCATTCACCCAAAAACTAGGTGGGGTTATTTCTTGCTTTGTTTGTAAATCCACCGCTTCAACCTTTCAAGTTCTGGAAGATCCGTTAATTCTCGCAGTTCTGTTTCATATCTGTGGGCTCCTATCGCCTCGCTTTGTTTCGGATAAAACTTTTTGAAGAGGTACGAGTAGATGCGCGTCCACTGTTCTCCTATAGGCGCCGCGAGACTCCAAGTCATCAAATAAATTAACGCTTCAAAATCCGTACTGCAATCTATCTTGTTTCCGTCCGACTTACCAATCTGTTTCATACGTTCCATTTCAACACGCATCTTCTGTTCCTCCGTGATAGTGTCTTTCCACATTGGATGCGCTACGATTTTACGTTTTCCCGACAGCATTTCAGCGAGCATCATAAACATTTTTTGTCCTTTCAGGAAGTCTTCTACGGTTCCTTTGCCTACAAGCATTTTCTGCTGTTGCTTAGACAAGTTTTTCATCCTCAATTTTGAGGGCGTTTGAACCAAAAATGGCTAGTATGTCGTTGAAGTCTACTCCTGAATCCATTGCGGATTCGAATCCCTGTTCTAAAAGTTCGGTTGCTTTTTCAACTGCTTCTTCGTAACTGTCTGCCTCAACATCATAGTCCGTAGCGAATACGACTCTCCAATTTGGCTTCTTTTCTTTTTCCATTCAGTTCACCCAAAAAAGGCTATTCACTAGATAAAACACAGGTTACTTCACCAATCCGCGGGTCTGGATGATTAGGATAAAAGTATGGAGCCTCTTTTTCCCATCGCTTCGCCAAGTTATGTTTCTCTATCAGCTCTTTCCGCACTTTAATAGGTAACTGAAAAGAAGTAGCCTCACATTTTCGTCGCTCCAACTTTCCTTCATTCACTAACTCAAGCAGAATATCTACATCCTTGTCTTTGTCGTAGAACCAGTGAGCGTTAATAGGAATAGCGCCTGAATACATGTAGCCCGACTCGATGTATTTGTCAATGAATAATTGCAGGATTTCTTTTTTATCCACTATTTTTCACCCAAAAAAAGGTTAGATGAATTTTTCTAGGTTCTCCAGCATCTCCTTTCCTGTTGGAGACAGTAACTCAAATTGCTTCGCTGTAATCTGCAAAACACACATTGCTAACATATAGTTTCCTGTTTCAGTATCTTCTTCACTGATAGCGCCAGACGCTAAAGCTGCAGCGTATTTTTCGTCAAACACTTTTCTAACGCGTTTCCACCATTCGTCTTTCTGAAATTTCGTTAAAGGATCTCTAACAACCATCCTATTCACCCAAAAAGAAAGAGGGTTAAGCGAAGACATCCAGCTTCATAGTATGTTTCAGTTCTTCTTGAACCTTCGCTACTTTAAGGCCTCGAGCACCTTTTGGCAACGTTGGAACCAGCTGAGAAACAATATATTCCTCAATCTTTGGAACAGCTTCTTCCTCCGTCAACGACGCTAACTCCTCCGCGAAATATTCTTTAAAGGCTTTTTCCCAATCGTAGAACCGTGTCATCGCAACATGATACTGTTCTTTAGCGGGATCAAAATACTTCTTTTTTAGATAGTCGTATCCTGGATAGCCTTTGCCAATTCCAATCTTACCTTCTGCCGTATCGCAGAGATCTCCTTTCTCGGCTGCTTTGAATCCTTTATCTGTCGGTGTAACTTCAAGATAACTGTAGACACGGTCACCTTTCTCCCAGTCTGCTGGTCTAGGAGGTTTAATTCGGACTACTCTAACAAAACCTGCAAGGTTCAAGTTGCATATAATCCGTTTCACATTGTAGTAGCTGAGTTCAAATAAGCCTGCGCTTTCTTCCATTGCACTCTTTACTGCTCCAGTTTTACCATACGGTACTGCCATGCTCGATCGGACCGTGAGTTTTTCTTTGCCTTCGTTAAACGCCTCATACATCATCGTAAAAACCGAGGGAAACAACCGTATTCCTTTGTCGCTTAACGTCAATGTAGTCTTGTCTAATTCCATATTCTTCACCCAAAAATTAGGATTGAGAAAACGTGCTAGTCGAAATCTTTCGTTAGTTTTCAAGTCTGTTTGTTCTCCACTAAGCAACTTTGAATAAGCTACAATCTCTTCTTTAGCATACGTTATTCTGTCCTCGTAGCTGATTTTTGGATATAACCGTTTCAGTTCTTCTGCTTGTTTTATCGATCCTTGGGCGTATGTAATGAATGTTCTGAAAGCATTCGGCATCGCTTTTTTAAAGGCTTTCCAAAACTGTTCAAACGTCATTGTACCGTCTCGTCGTTCCATAGCCCATTGAAAATGTCCAGCGTTGGTACGCCATTTCCTTGTTTCAAAACATTTCTCGACGTATTTCTTAGTTATTCTACCGTTGGGCCACCAACGTATGTCGAAGATCCACGGGTTTGTGGCAACGAGGTTAAGACAGTATTCATCTGAATACACGTTTGGAAGCCGTGATCCTGCCTCTCTTAATTGCTTTGCTTTAACTTCTTTAACAGTTTCTTTTCCATCAACTAACACTTTCGTTTTGATTTTTTGTTCTTCTGAATAATAGTCGAGTAGCGACATTTTTTCACCCAAAAAAAGATGGATGCTATAAAATAATGTTACGTTACGCTACTCATCGTCGTCTTCCTCTTCTACTTCCCATTCTTCTTCCTCTTCAAAGAACAAGGGTAGACCTCCTATTTTTCCTAGACATAGTGAGCTTTATGTTTTTCGCTCACCCAAAAATGCTAAGGCGGAAGCAGGTTTAACCGTTTTTCTCTGGAGTCCGAAGACCAGCCATGACGTCGGGCTGTTTGAGGTAAGCGACACTATTTGGCAGTCGCCCATCCAATGCCTGTCCGCCTCATTTTCCTCCAAACCGTAACCCGCTTCCTAAGTGGCAGTTTTACGGCTTTTCGTTTCATCAGTTTCTGCTTCAACGAAGGGCCCAAATTTATGTGGGGCATCTTAATCGCCTTCGGCTACTTTGTAGGTAGCATGCGTCTACATAACCTCTGGCGTTGCGCGACCCTTTGGGAGGTGGCTTGTGTCGCCACAAGTCCTCTGTAGCATGCGTCCACAGTTACCGCAGGGCCAAAACATGGTTGTTGAACCAGATATTTAAATGTTACTTCACCCAAAAAAGGGAGGTTAATCCCATGTTATTTCGTAGCTGAGAGTTCCTGCACTGCCTTCCCAATAGTAGTCAAATGCAAAAGCGTAGATTTCATGTCCGATCATTGTTCCGATATCCTGGGTTTTCGAGTAGGAACCGCCGCTGTACCACCATGTCAACTTCACTTTCACATTAAAAGCCCAATCTGTGCCAAAGTTTATGAGGTATCCTCTGATGCTTCGATAATCTGTTCCAAACCACACATCATGATATGTGCTTGTTAACGTACCTGAAATCGATGCTGCTACGCCACCTGGTTCGCCTCTATCTCCTTGGGCTCCTTTCAGTCCCTGTATTCCTTGATCGCCTTTTACTCCTTGAATACCCTGTACTCCTGGTTCTCCTTGTACGCCTTGAAGTCCCACGTCACCTTTGTCGCCTTGGGGCCCAACTTTTAAGACTGTGCTGGAAACCACATAGTTTGCCAATACCGAAATACCTAGCACGGCTACTAAGCATATTACGAAGACAGTGTAGCTTACGCCTGTTTTTTCGCTCAATGTTTTTCTCACCCAAAAAGAGAGAAGTTTAGTTGGAGATGTGCCAGCCTTACCTAATCTACTACGAGTCTTCTCCAGAATGAGGAATACTCAATTCTATTGGAGCAAGGTAAAAGCTGAGCTCGTCGAACATGCCTGTCTGCAGATGTGCCGGAAGTTCCTTTGCGTAGCTGAATGTTATGAGGAATGCGTCTTTCGGTAGGTTGTTGATGATTTCTAGTAGAAAGCCGAGGTTGTAATATGCGGTTGTAGACTCCTTGGTTTCTAGCTGTAACAGTTTTTCTTTGGGTATTGTAGCGTTAAAGGCTAAGATGCCTTCGTCGGCTTTACAGTTGAAGTGTACGCCTTCTTTGTCGGTTGTAACCTGAACGTAATCGCTTGCTAACGCGGCGTCGTTTAAGACCTGTTTCAGTATGTTCACATCGACTTTGAACATTGTAGTCAGTTTATCCGCGATTTGTGGGATAGGAATGTCTTCCGTGGTTTCTGGAGCTAGAAACTTTGTGTTCCATGTGCGATCATAATCCGTGTTGTGGATGTCTAAGGTCATGTCGGGATCCGCAAGCTTCAACGTTAAGTCGTCGCCTTCAGTTTTGATGGTGCCGTCTGGATTACTTGTTTGACGCTTGGTTTTTCTGAGGACCTTTAACAGATAGTCTGGGTCGAAACAGACGTTTCCTTCATGTTTCACATTGTATGTTTCGAAGCTGTGTTTTGCTTGGTTAAAGACGACCATAGCAATTGCAGGAAAGATTCAGTCTTTCTCTCTGCTTTTATCCATCATCTGTAAACCAAGACCTTTCTTCGTCACGTGCATAATAATTTCCTTGTCTTCCTTCGGTTCTTTTCCATAGCCTGCGACAGCGCTGCATGCTCGGATGATTTCATAGAAGTTGTAGGCTGGTAGTTTCATGGTTGCGCTTAACGGTTTTGGTGCTGCTGGTTTTTCTATTTCTATGGCTTGTTTTGCCAATTTTCTCACCCAAAAAAAGGATTAGGTAAATGATGTCAGCTTCGCGGTTTGGTTAAGGGCTTCCTTTTGGCGTTCTTGCTTACTCATGCTCTGCTTTCGTTCATGATCCATCTCCCGCATCATACGTTGAAACTCAGGGTCGCAATCACGGCATAGTCCTTTATCAATATCTTTTACCCAACTGTCACATCCGAAATATGTGCTTTGAAAGTTTGGTTTGCCACACTTTTTACATTTGGGCGTATGCTCTATTTCCCACTTGTTCTTGAGGACAATCCAATTTTTAGCGTATACATCTTCGCCGTGGAAATACTCGAAGTTCATAGCTAATTTATAGTCAAGGTTCTTGTCTCCCGTAACTTCAGGTTTCAATTCGCCTAAGCTCTCAAGATATTCTCTGTTGGCGCAAATGGGGCACTTCACTTCTTCTACGTGACGCTCCATCTCTTTCTTATATTCCGCAATCCTCCGTGTGCGATATGTGTTTTCTTCTTCGTAAGAGAGTAGCTGACTCCAATCATGAAAATCGTTGTGCTTCTGAAGTATTTCGAGAGAATGTTGGGAAACATGACAGTTGGCGCCAAATTCAACTGTTAGCTTCGGTTTTTTTAGGTGAGACCCTAAATAGCAACCTCCATCATAATCCTTGTGCAAAGAGTAGAGCTTTGCTTTTGGGTGTTTAATTCGTAATTCTTCTAATTTGGCTCTGAGCACCTTCGCGTTGTGGCGTAGATCCTCTGCGGGGCAGTGTTGAAAATCACCGCTGAACATCCATTCACCTTCGATAAGAATCACATATGTTGAACCATACTTCAAATTGTCGGGTAACTCTTTCTGTTCAAACCACGGACTTGGACGTTCAGGATTCTGATGATTCACTATGTATCCTTGGACGAAGATGTCTGTGCCAACATAGCAGAAAAGGTCACGCATCTGTTTTGTCGTCTCTACCGTATAAGCTATCTTCGCATTTTCTAACGGTTCCTTGATATTCTGTGATGGGCTGGCCGTGCATTTGATTAACATTTTTTCACCCAAAAAAGTTAAGCGTCTCCAAGACTTTCTATAAAACCCAAAGCATCTTTAAAGTTTCGTATTGGACAGGATTGGCATGTTTTTTCTCCGTATTCATATTTTTTAACGGTCCACCAACCTTTAGCTGTCTTTCGCAGGGTATAGGTGCAACTCGACTTATCAAGTCGGTCAAATAATATTGTTCCCATTTCTTTTTCACCCAAAAATTAGGAAAGTTTAGTGGAGGCTCTTCGTGTTACCTGTTTCATAACGCTACGTTTCAAACCATAGAATTTGCCATTAAAATAATGTAAAAAGTTCCGTCTGAAGGGGCTGTCTCGTAGAACACGATAGTAAATATTATGTTTCCCCAATTCTTCTTTAATCAGCATTACCGTTTCTTTGGTTCCTTGAATCCACACTAACGCGCCGCCTATTGGACGTCCCCGCTTATCTTTTTTTCTGACTACACCGTATTTATGCAGGTTTCCTTTGAACATTGTTTCTAGTATTGCAAGTCCGAGACTTACGTACCGTCTGTTGATGAGTATGACGAAGCATTGGCGTGGCAACGTCTGAGAAACCACTTTTCCATCAGCAGACACGATCTTCTCTTCTATGGGACGTGAATCGAAGAATTCTGCGAAACTTTCCCAGCCTTCAAGTTCTTCTTCTTCCATCTCCGCGGTTTTAACGTGTGCATCACGAAGAATCTGACGTTTAATATCCCTGTAGCCATAGGCCTCATAATCAAAAGCCTGCCAATCGAGGTCATACAGATTGCAGAGTTCAATCAGTTTTTCTTTCTCTTGTTTTCTCATTTTCACTCTACTCTTTCACGAAGGATTTCTTCTATGATTTCTGTCGCACGCTGTTTATCGCCTAACGGAATTTTTATGATAATATCACCGTATTTGTTTATCCATATGTCAACGGAATAAGGAAATTGTCGTTTTTTGATTAAGCCTCTTGTGATTTGTCCATTGTATGGTTCTACATTTTCAAGTTTCAGTATTATTCACCCAAAAAAGTTAGACGTGAGTTTTACCGTCATGGTTATGGTCTGGCTTCTTGAAGTGTCTATGGAAATCTCCATGTTCCGAGCAAGTGTAAACACCGTAGCTTTCAGTTGAGCCTGTCCATTTCAACCTTTTCTTACAAATAGGACAATTCGGCATTTTACATTACACACCTTTCCTTCAACACTTCTTCCACGATAGCTTCAACAGTTTCGTCTACGTTATCTTCTTCTATGTTGAACTTGCTTACTGCCAAGTCTGAGCCTCGATAGCCACCATTGTCTACGCATTCGAAATACCATTTTGCTCCATAGATGATTTTGAGTATTTTTTCTTTGAGAGTTTTCGCTGTCATTCAAATCCACCCAAAAAAGGTTGAATTATTCGCTGAACTCGGAGAAGTCAACGTTTTCCCAAGTTTTTAATGTCTCATCTACGCTTCCATTATTCTCCTTCCAACAATAGGTATCATCAGCATCTTTTGGGCGGACAGCGTATATCTTACAAAGCTTCTTGGTTTTGTCGTAGAATATACAGTAACCTTCATCGTAGGTTCTTCTCCACTCTACAAAAGTTCCAGTAATATCCGTTTGGATGTCCTTAGCGGGAAATATGATATTAGTTGTAGTTCCACCTATTCTATCCATAACAAAATACTTTGCGACACAATCTTTCACACTCATCTTGAGATATTTAGCTATGCTTCGTAATTCATTAGGGGTGGGGATGCATGGTCTTTTGGCGCAACAGTGTCCACAACGTAAACAATGTTTCACTTTTTTGTCTACTGCACGTTCTCCTTTTATGCCTTCTAGCCAAGAAATGTACTCAGCTCTCATCATTTGACTTTCTAAGAAACCTGACAAGAAACTCACTTTATTTCACCCAAAAAAGGTTAGAAGATTATGAGAGCTGCGTCGCTATTTCCTCAAGCGTCATTTTTCTGACTTCATTGATAGGTTTGTCCACTACCCCTTGAAATTCACCGTCTAAGTATATTGCCGTTTGTTTTCCCTCATCCTTTAACTTGATAGTCATGCTCATCTCACCCAAAAAAGTTGGTTTAATCTTCGCAGGGTATGAAGAAGATTCCGTGACATTTGAGGCAGTTGATTTCATGTTGGTTTAGGTTGGTTTTTCTGACGTCCCGAAGTTTCTTTTTTTCGCCACAATAGGGACATCTGACAGATTCATATTCGCAGATTTTCATGTGTTCACCCAAAAAAGATGGCTAGAAAAACGCCATCAACAAAAAGAAAGCAATCAAAGCACCAACAACGCCTAAGGCAACTCCTATATAACCGCGGTCATCGCCTTGAGCGACAGCGACAGCACCAGTGATAATCGCAACAAGTCCTAGTGGCAATCCGAAGATGATGAAGCAAACGACTCCTAGTATGATGCTGATGGTAGACCACACTCTACTCTGTTCTTCTGACAAGTTTTTCACCCAAAAAAAGGTTACGAAGAAGCTAGGGGCTACTGTACTAGCCTGTAGAATTCTACTTCCCCGGCTTTGGTTGGGAAGCCTAGCCACTTAGTTCTGCCGTGTAGACTTTTCGCTTGGATCTGATGGTTTTCTCTAACTTCCACGACTTTGATTTCTAAGAACTGGTTGTAGTCGTTTCCAATTCCGTACCAGTGACCGTTTGCCTTTGCGTTTCGCATCATGAAATCGAATACTCTGTAGCCGCGTCTGTTGCTGCCTATGCACAGGATTTTATCCTCAACTTTCCATGACAGCATTTCCTGAATGTTCTGCCACATTGCAAGCCCTTCCCGTTGTTCCTTAAGTCGGTTTCTCACATCATTTAATGGCCCTACTTCGCATGGTTTGTTACAGTCTTCCAACGATTTTTCTAGGTGTGTTTCTTTCTTGGTTAAGCCGTCAACTTTTCTCTGTATCTTTTCTAGAGTTTCCTCAGCTTTGTTCAAGTCTACATTGTCTAGATCAAGGTCTTGTATATCTCTCATATTTTTCACCCAAAAAAAGTTAGTTTTATGTCCGCCTCTCCTCACACTTTTTTGAACATCCAGCCCAGAAACCCAAAAGTTTACTAAGGTTGTTTTGGTAGCCACATTTGCATTCGATGTAAAAGTTCCATGGACACGAAGCATCATGTATTCCCGTAGCTTTTATTTCGCGTGGCAATTCTACACCGCAAATTAAGCATTTAGGTTTTTCGCCCATCTTTTTCACCCAAAAAACGGGACTAGATTTTTGCGTTTGGATAAATTGACTTAACGAGTTCCTTTGCTTCCTTTTCGGACATTCCTGAACGTCGTGATAGATCATAGTTTGTTCTAGCTTCGAATGTTTGGGTTATGCAGTCTTCCCAGCTACATGACACGTGACAGTCACGGCAATACCCCGTCTTGGCACACTTCTTTTACCCATCGATTACAGCTTCCATTGCACTTGATTAGCTTTCGTTTCTTATCCACCTCGCAGACTCCCTGTGCATCATACCAATTATATCCTTTTAGTTCGGACATTGCCTTATCCTTCCAGCACAACTGATACTTTCTCAGCCATCTTATGGTCGTTGACTTCTTCCAAGATTCCGAAAACCAAATCGCGAGCGTCTTTGATAGCCCATTTTACATATCTGCCTATAACCGATGTTACCGCATTGTGCCGTGCAATACATATTTCCTCTTTTTCGTCAACTTTCATCCAACCCTTCAGCCGTGCATACTTCAAATATTCCAAGTTAGCTTTTATGAGCGGTTCAAAACTTTCCACGATTTCACCGATTATCCTGTCTTGCTTGCCTCGTTCCTTTTCTCGTCTTGTTTCATACTCGTTAATCCATTCTTGTTCTTTATCTGTTACCGTTTTAATCACCCAAGCAAGGTTTTTCAAGCCCAGCCCTTGTCCCGACAGCTTTTTGAGGGAGTAGGACAACCTGCATGTCACTATGTCAAGCAGGACTTACCCTCAGCTCAGACTGGGTTTCTTGAACCTTCACCCAAAAAAATATGGTTTAAGATTTCTAAACGCCTAATCGATATAGGTTCTAACGTAGACTTTGATGTTTGCTAATGCAAGCTTGTCTCGGACCCAGACGGCATACTGCTTCTTCGTAACGCATCGCCTGAGTTTTCTTGTCAACTTTAGGTTCCGCTTCCTTTTTGAAGAGCAAGATTATTTTTCGGTTCTGAAGGTCATTCCACTTTAACACAAGGTCAGCAGAGCCACACGGAAACCATTCCTTATCGGGGTAACTGTACTTGTCGAATATTTCGTTAGCGTACACTCGCGCTTCTTCACAGATCTCCTTCAAGATTGCTATCAACGGTTTGTTAGCGTTTCTCATATGAGCTTCCGTGGACACTTCTACTATTGGATTTCTTCCAGTTGCAACGAACACGCTTCCAGGATTAACTTTATGCTCCATATTTTTCACCCAAATGGAGAGGGATTCGAACCCACGATTTCTGCTCATTAGGAGCGCCATATCCTGACTTGGCTACCTCTCCTCACCCAAAAAAGTTTAGGGAATAAACCCTTCGTTTCGCATGTCTTCCCTGCATTCTTTGCATAAGATGTTGAACCATTTTTCTCTTGCTTTCTCTTCTTCCTCTAATGTGCAGTCACCTTTCGCGTTTAGTTTACCAAAGATTTCATCATGTTTTTGTCTGCATCGGTCACAAACCAAATCATATATGCTTAAACACATTTTTTTCACTTCATCAACAGTTTGTTCTTTATCACGTAATCGATTATGAACGCTTCGTTGCCACTAGTTACGAGTTCCGCGTTGATGTATAAATTAAACTCTTCCTCCTCTGGTTCTATTTCGCATCTGCGGTCTAGTCGTTTGAGAACGTCTTTCATCGTCAGTTTTTTCTTCGGATTATTCGTGTTCATATGGAAGAACCTCTCTTGGATAATTAGGGTTCAAATGATAAATCGTGTTTCCGCCTCCGCCTTTTCGTTTAATGTAAGCTCTCGTGTATTCTCCATTCGAAAGAATTTTCGTTGACTCCAACTTTTTCCGTTTAGCAAACGCATCAAGTTTCTGTTGGTTACCTGACATGCTGATAACAGTGTATTTTCCAAGCAACTTATTCGTGTTGTGCAACCGCTCAATTTTAGCTCCGACTTTGATTCCTGTATCCGTTAACCATCTAACTAATCCTGCTCCTGTATGAAAGGCTGTATGTGAACACGCTCCACTTGTGATAATATATCTGTAAGAGCCTTGCTCTAGTTTTTCAGGATCTTTCTCTTCGTAAAGAAGTAAATCCTCACGTGTTTCAGTCATTAAAGGTTCAAGGCGTTGTTCAACATCTCGTTTCCGAGCATACTCTAAATCTTTCTTCATTTGCTCTATTACTTCTGCCATTACCTTCACCCAAAAATTTAGGGAGGAATATTCTTTAATCGTAAGTCCTTAGTTGTTAGTTCCTTTATTTTCACTGCTTCAGCACAAGATTCACATTGTTTATAGTCGCCTTTTGTTCGAAATGGACATCTAGCGCAGAGTTTAGCTTGAAGATGAAGCGTTAAAGACCTCCAATCAGTAATAGTCTCCAAATAATTTGGAAATTGCACCATTAGCTTCACCCAAAAAGGTTAAGGGGTTGTTACATCCTGCTCTTTTAGGATGTCAACTTTAAAGTTTTTCCCTGAATCAAGTAACGCCATGAACAATGCGTATCGCATTCCATAATCTGCGCTCTCTTCTATGACCTGCTCTGTAGGGTTGTGTATATCTTGGTATACGTGATAAACTGTTATTTTATGTCTCAAGCTATCACCACCAATATGTTTCACCCAAAAAAGAAGTTTAGAGGACGCATTCCTCAATGTCTTGGTGACCTTCGATTGGAATGTATTTGCTTGGGATATGCTGTGTTTTCGGGGTTCTCCGTTTCCAGCACACGCCCGCTCTGATGGCTACGTCGTCTAATGTGCTGAAGAAATCAACGAATTCCTGATAATCCTCATCGCGAGAGCTGAATTGCAGGGTTGGTTGACAGTCGCCGCTACAACCGAAAACTACCGTGTGCGTACGTCTTCCCGCCGAATCTGGTTCACTATTCTCTTGTACTAAGGCCAGCTTAGATACTTGATCGAAAGCGGTTCCTTTCTTGTTTTTGAACGGTGGCGAAGTTAAGAGTTGCCATAGCCAACGTAACGTTGGATGGTTCTTTCTGACCTCGCTTCTCACATCCGAGACAAAATCATAGCTGATTTCCCGGCCAACATCGTATTCCTTATTCATCATGGGAACTGATACATGTCTTTTATCAAGGTTTATCCACGAGCTCATGTCAAGTGTTTTGATTTTGTAATCCATGAACCGCTGCAGATAATTTTCCAAGTTGGCGTGGGGGATATCGCCTGTCACGTAGATGCGC
>Ga0180009_10004201_pt1 | contig 16023 bp, 16 predicted proteins | sample OS_PC_MetaG_FD_123537 | JGI IMG/M metagenome (GOLD analysis project Ga0180009, IMG submission 123537) | Groundwater microbial communities from the Aspo Hard Rock Laboratory (HRL) deep subsurface site, Sweden - OS_PC_MetaG | ecosystem: Environmental > Aquatic > Deep subsurface > Groundwater...
ACCCATACACCACTAAAAAATAGCAAAATATTTAAAGCTTGTTTAAAAAACCAAAAATCCCCAACAAACCACAACTCAGTCAAAAACATCCACCACAACAACCTGTCAAACACAAACCACCCTAACCGCGAAACGCAAACCAATAAATTCTACGAAAAACAATCCAAAAAAGGGATTATACCCCTCTCAATCACAGAATACAAGCTACAAAAAAGTTTTGAACATTATCGGCAAAAAAAGATTACTTCACTAACGACCACCAACCAACAACAAAACATCCATCTCTTTCAAAAACGAAAAGTATATAAACTTATCAGTATAGTGATAAGTATGGAAATAAGTTTAATCAATCCACATGTATTGAAAATCTTGATAACAGCAAGAGAAGAAGATTCCATAAATTCAATCTCCCACAGGACTGGTTTGAGTTATGGGTGGACATATAAATGGGTAAAGGAATTGGCAAAAATAAATGTTTTCAGATTAACAAGGATGAAAGTTTATTTAAATAAAAAAAATTCATTTTACAAGAAAACATTGAGATATATAAACCAATCCTTTGGAAAAGACATCGGATTTCATTATGCGGTCTTGGAATTGTTTGGCATTAGATACTCCTTCACAAAAACAGATGCTGTCTTTATCTGGACTAAGGGGGGATATAATATTGGTCGTTATAAACAATTTTATCCAATCTTTATTAAAATCAAAAAAAGAGATAAGGGATTATTTGAATTCTATCATAAAAAATTGAATTTTGAAATAAATAAAAAGAAAGGAATATTTTATAATGTTACTTATTTGGATGATTTTGAGATGGAACATTGCGATGCCATTCCAGTAGATTGTTTAAAGGAAACTATTGCTTTTATGCAGGAAAATAAGTATAATTTTGAACCTGCATTGGAAATGATAAAAGAAGGATACAACAAAAAGATTAATGTGGGTTATAAGGAGGCATTAACAAATGTTTGAGCAGTATATCAATCGGGAAAATACCATCTTTAAAATTATGCAGGAATTTCTAGACGCAGGACTGTATTTTATTGTGATTGGGGGTTATGCTGTTTCAGCATTTAAGCATAGGTTTTCAGTAGATCTCGATATTGTCATTAAGGAAAGTGATAAAGAAAAGTTTATGTCTCTCTTATCAAAAAAAGGACTCAGAAGGACCATAATGAGAAAGTTAGACCATATTTATGCTCCGGAATTCATCAGATATGAAGTTAAGAACAAACTTCCTGTGAGTATTGACTTGTTTATTGGAGGGGTCGGTTCAAGAACTACGGACGCATCATTTAGTTTTGAGCAGTTAAAGGAAAATTCGGAAAAAAGAAATATTATCGGGCTTGAAAAGGAAATTGTAGTCAGGATTCCGAAAAAGGAAATGTTGATAATTTTAAAACTACACTCGGGGCGGCTGACTGATTTCAGGGATATTGCTGCTCTAGGCAAGAATATGAACCTTGACTTGATAAGAAAATTTGTATGGAAAGGAAAGAAGTCAATAGTTAAAAAAAACATAAAAAGATTCCTGTCCTTATTAGAAGACAAAAACTTTATGGATGGATTTAAAGGTGTTTTTATTGAAAAGAAATATGATGTTGATACAGGCGAACTGAAAAAATTAAAATGGTTATTAGAAAGATAATTTGTGCTGGCTTCTTGTTTGTAAGCACAACCCCCTCACTCAAGCGGAATTCCACTCCAAAATGTCCAGTCTTCAGAAGGCCTCACACCTTCGCCGACAATATAAGTTGGGGAAGCAGTTCTGCCAAAATAACTTCCTTGTATTTCTGTCCACGTTGATGTGGCTCCATTTATCCTGTAAATAGGGGAACTCAGTGTCTTCCAGGCAGGATAAAGCGCCAGGTCTTCCGGAGACTCCACAACCATCTTGTCCTTGTAGCCCTCTTCCCTCATCTGCTTCACAAATTCCTTGACAGGAGCAGTTCCTTCACCAACAGGAAGCTCCTCATCATAATACCCAAAATTATCACTAAGATGAACATGTCCAATGATTTCTTTCTCATTCAATTCATTAACCTGGTCCTTCAGCCAGGTATTAAAATTCTTTCCAGCTTTTTTCTCATCAAAGAATTTCTTCCAGGTATATGCGTGGCCAATGTCAAAAGTTGCTTTTATGTGCTCTTTTGCTATTTTCTCTGCCTGCTCCCTGGACATGCTTTTTTTCTCCTGAAGAAGCTTGTTAACCATCTCCCTTCTTGATTTCAGGACCACTTCTTTCAGCTCTTCAGGATGAGCACCATACCCCATCTCAGGAAAAATATTTTCAGGAGCAATGAACAGGGGTTTGTCAAGACCCATTTTCTTTTCTTTTTCATAAGCATACATTGCTGCCCTGGCAATTCCCTGGGAAGTCCTATTAACACCAACTTCTTCAAGAGGTTTAAGATGAGACATGTCTTTTTTAATGGATTCTGCCCTCATCCCATAACCTTCTGCAGATTCTTTCCAATACTTCTCTTCTCTTTTTGCCTCTTTTATGTTCTCTGCAAAAAATGATTTTGGATTTTCCATAATTTGCTTGTATGCTTCTGGGTCCCTGTATTTCAGGTCTTTAGGAAGAACCCCTGAATCAGAAAGCTGACCAACAATGGAATCAGCATAAATTCTCTTTGCAGCTTCTTTGTCTCCAGATTCTTTAATGTGTCTATCATACCCATCAATCATCTTCTCAAAATTCTCTCTTGATTTTTGTGCTTTTTGTGCCTGATGAAAAAACTTTTCACTCTCACCTTCCATTGTTTTTATCTCTTTTTCCATGAAGGTCTGGTAAAAATATTTCCCAGGGCTGTTATTATACTCCTCTTTCTTGGCATCTGGAAATTGGTCAAATTCGTTTACAAAATCCTCAAACTTCCTTTCCTTGAACCTGAGTTCTCCGTGTTTTTTTGTCTCATCTTCATCAACAACAGAGATTTTCTGGTCTCTTCTCAATGGCGACATCTGTCCTGTGTCCTCATTAACAAGATAAATTGGCGCTTTTTCCCCCTCCTCCTTATAAGCTTCAAAACCCTCTCTCTCAAATATTGGTTTTGGAAATTCTCTTTGAAGATGCACAACAACAGGACCTCCACCAGTAACATCCGCAGCAAAATCAACTGTTCTCTTAATTTCATTCAGGCTTCTTTCCTGTGCCTCATCACTAAAACCTTGTTCTGTCATACCAGACACTGCTCCGATATTAGGAGCAGAATGAACAGAAAGAGTAAGGTCATTTATTTTTGCCATCTGCCGCAGGGCTTCTCTTTGTTCTTTCCCATACATCTCAGGTGTTGTACTCCCTTGCTGCTTGCTTCCTTTTCCAGTTCCCCAAAATCCAAGCTCAACATGAGTTGCACCCTGAAAAATCCTCGTCTTCAAACCTTCAACCTGGTCAGCCATAGGAGAAGTAGAACGGCCAATATACCTCGGGCTGACATCTATTCTCTCAGCAGTCTGCTTGTCCAATGCGTGCCAATAATCATTATCAAACCTCATTTTCTACCTCTAACACATCCCCTTCCCTCACCCACATTTTTATTATCAACATCCCTCTTTCTTCTCTCAATCTTTTCTCTCAATTTCCTATCCTCAACTTCCATCAAGACATCTCTCCAACTCTTATCCAACCTATCATCAATACTCCTTCTCTTTTCTTCCTCTCTTATATTTCTCTGTTTCTTTTATAATCTTTTCGCTGCCAGACATTCCCACATCTCCACCAGCATTTAACATTGATTCCTCACTCATCTTGTCCATCTGCTGCTGCACCTGTGTTTTTGGTGCATAGTCTACAACACCTTTTTCAACTCTCTCCCTCATCTCTTTTTCACTCACACCAGCATCAATTTTTTTATACCCCCTGTCAAAATCCATATAACCTCCCCCACCACCAACATATTTTGCAAGCCCTTCATCACCAGCAGTTTCAGCTTTAACCATCACAGGAGATGTTCCTGCAATATCTTCCAAGCTCTCTTCCCTGCCACCCCTATCAATCCTCTCTCTACTCACAACATCCTGTCTTCGTTCTTTTTCATCATCTTTAACCTGCAGCTTAGAGCCAAAAACAACCTCACCACCTGCCTGCCACGACCTGTCCTTGCTGAGTTCTTTTTCAAGAATTCCAATTTCTTTTTTTATCTTTTCAGCAAATTCATTGTTTTTTCCTTTTTTTCCCTTGAGTTTTTCAAGCAGTTCCTTTAAGTACACGAGTCTGTCTTCAACAGGAAACTCTTCAAGTTCCTTCTTAAATTCTTCCCAAGACACCATTATAACCTAACCTCATTAAGGACTCAATGATAACTCTCTCATCTTGCAGATAATTCCTCGCCTTGTCAATAAAATCTTCCTGCTTTACTGATAACTTTCATATCTTGCTGCTAACCTTCTTTTTTCATTAACAACTTCTCCCAAACACCCAATCACCACGCAAGCATCTGGTGAGACTTCTTGAAAACATCATATAAAACAAGACATAAAGTTCCTGCAGTCCCTTCTGCTTTTTTCTTGTCCTGCTCCATTGTCCATTTTGGCTTTTCTTTTTTCCCTTCTTGCTTTCCGGACATATGTTTGAAACCCTTGAAAATCCCTGTAAAAGGAGAAAATAACTCTTTCAGGAATTTTGGCTTTTTTGGTTCTGGTTTTTTATCTTCCTTAAACTCCTCTCCTGCTTCTGTGAGATATTTCTTGAAATCATCCTTAAACACGTCCATTGACTCATTAAGAGAAGTCAAAAGTTCAAAATCCTCTTGCTCCTGTTCATCAAGATAATCCTTAATCTCCTTGTCATTAAGAGCATATGATTCTATCCATATCTTGCTCACTCCAGTATGAATGGCTCCTCTTTGATACTCTCTCTGATAAGCCATCTGCGGTATTGCAACATACTCAAACCGTACTCTTATGCAGGGATGATATGCCTCGCCTTTCTTTTGCTCAATTTTTGCTAAAATCTCAAGTTCTATGACTGAAGTTTCAAAAGCAGTAACAAGCTCTGGCCTGTCCTGCTGTGCCATCTGGAGTTTCTTGAGATTCTTGAGATAAGGTCTTAACCAGCTTATGTAAACTTTCATTGAATTATACTGCTGCCTCAAATACTTAAGGACAAAGATTCTCCTTTGGGCCAGTTCTGAATCAGTCCTCTCTTTCCAAGTAAGGTATTGTGTCAGCTTTCTGGACAAAACCTCCCTGACTTTTCTATTGATTCCCTCTTTTTCCAGGGCATCAACATACTTTCTTACCTCAGCACCATTTTTTGGATGAATCTTGTAAAACAAGTCTGGAAGAATAACAAAACCAACTTGTGAAGCAAGCCCTGTCACTGAAGAAGGATTCTTTGCACCGCCTTCAACCATATCCACCCAGATGCTTTTCAGGGCAATCTCTGCATCTTCATCACCTTCCTTGCTTTTGTTGTAATAACTGTATCTTTCATCAATAATTTTGAGCTCTCTCATAACCTGAAACATGGTCTTTGTCATATTGCTCAACAACCCAAGATACTGCGTTACTTTTTCTTGTTGCAGTCCTTTTCTTTGCTCAACCATCCCAAAATAAGAACTTGTTTCACTTGCAGAATAAATATCCTTGATTTTGTGAATTTTCTTAAAACCAAGACCAGAAGGAGGGTCGCCCTGCAAAAAACTCAGAATCCAAAAATAAAGTCCTTCTATGCCTGCCCCAGGCTCCTCAATCTCAAGATAATATTCTCCGACCTTATTTTTCTCATCAAAAAAATCTTTTTTTGTATCTTCTTTTAATTCCACAGCTTCAGCCATATCCCACCCCTAACACATAACTAACACCTAATTTAATCACAGATAAACATTTAAATCCTAATTATATAAATGTTTTGATACTAAAAGAGCTAATAACATAACTTGGATTTTTTACAACTTTGATAAATTTCTTTTGTTGTTTCCTTTGCTTGTCTTAAATTTTTAAAACCATTGTTCTCCCTAAACAGTTTATATAATCTCTTTGAGATTTCTTGTATTGAGAATACTCCTTTTGACAATATCAAAAACTCAAAAACATCCTTTGGGATATTCTTATAAAAACAGGTTTTTATTTTTATTACTTCTTTATTTAATGGAGCATAAACATATCTTTGGTCTATCCCATCCCAGAATAATAAAATATTCTCCTTCCGTTTAGGGGTTTTAAGATTATTTGAACCTACATTCTTGCACTTCAATCTATATGAGGAGATACTTATGTCCTTAGCGATAGTTCTATTCAAATTAGGATTTCCAAATGAGTCTATTAATCCGTTTTTTCTTAATTCTTCCAGACAAATGTTCACTTCATTATTTAAATACTTCTCATCCAACTTAGGATATAATTCTCTAATTTTATTTTTTATTTCATCAACTGCATATACACCATCTACAAGATGGATTATATCTAATGCTATAGAATCTTTTTCTTCTGAATTACTAGACGATTTTCTAATAAGATTAACCAAATCACAAAAATTCATATCCCCTTTAGGAAAAGGGACATCACATAAAATTCTCCTCTGAAGGTTAATATCTTTATTCTTTTTTCCGAGTTCAGTTGAAGGGTAAGCCAACATCAACAAACAAATAGAACGAACAGACTCGTTAGTGTCCCAATTGTATCTCCTACAATCATGACGAAAATCCAATTGATTAAGAGTACCTCTTTTGAGAATACCTTTCTTTTCTTTTTCTTTAAATCTTAATTGTGAAGGAATAATATCTCTACTCAAAGCAGGTTGTAAAAAATAATTGTATCTTCTCTTTTCAAGCTGATTCAACAATTCAAAAGTCCTTTTTGAAGTGAGGGTATTAGATCCAACATAACCTTCTATCAAAAAAAGCTTAAATGAAATCCCTGATTTCCCTAATATATCAAGCGCCCTCATATTTTTATCAACAGAAACCCCTTTATTCATTAATTCAAGGACCCCACCCTCATTACATTCTATACCAATACCTACCTCATAACATCCTGTTGCTAAAAGTTGATTAACAAAATCCTTATCTATTAGATCTGCCCTTGTTACACATCTGAACCCGAATTTACCATGATGTTTCTTGAATCTTCTTAGGTTGTCTAAAACTTCTTTTCGATGTTTTAGGTTAACTCCAAAGGTTAGGTCTTCGATATAAAATCTATAAACCCCTAAAGAATAAAGATAATCTAAGATAGATACAACTTTTAATATACTCCCTTCTTGATACCTCCTCTTGGCTGCACAAAACCGACATTGGTAGGGACAACCTTTACTAAATTCTTCTGAAGCTAAGACATAGGCTCCTCTTACTTTTGCTGTTTCAATTACATCAATTATTAAATTCTTATATAGTCGATATATTTCTTTAGAGTAAGAAACTAGTTCTTCCTCATTAATTTCGTTTTTTATGATTTTGTTTCCTTCATTATAAATCAATCCTTGAATATCTCTAAAATCTTTTTTTCCAGAAAGCAGATTATTGATTAATTTGGGCAAGGATTTATCAGCATTTCCTAATAAAGAAAAATTGATATTAGGACAAAAATCAAATATCTTTTCTTGTAAATACCCTACTGCTTGCCCGCCAACAATAATAGGTACATGAGGTAATCTTTCTTTTAATTTAGTAGTTAACCAATCGAGAGTGTCTACACTCGCTTGAGCACCAAGAGTTGTTAATATCAAGTCTGGTTTTTTTTTGACAACAAGATTCACTAAATCTTCCTTAGAAAAACTAGGATTCTTGTACCACTCAAAATCAAGCAAAATTATCTCTTTTTTTATATTTTTGATTTCACTAAGCTTTGCTATGACCTCAAAAGGGGTTTTAGAAAGTGGAACAAAATTTCTGCCTATATTCTCTTCTATATACTGCTTACCTGTATCAGTCACATGTAAACATGTGGTTACTGGGGGATTGACAAATAATATCTTCATTTTACCACCATTTATCATAATTTCATTTATTAAAATCTTTAAGAAATACAAAGTTTATTGCATTAACCACATCATTCCCAATTAATCTCACAATCTTCAATTGAGATCCTAACCAATGTGAAATAGTTTCGATTTTTGACCATTTTTAATTATCTCCTACTCCCCGATGAATTCATATTTTTTTGTGGATATAGATTCCAACACAAAATAATCTCTAGGTTCCATCCTCATTCTCCCATGAATTCACAATTTTGGGTGCTTACTTTTTCTAAAGTAAAGTACTCTTTTTCCATTTTTATTACTCCATATTTTTTTATTACTCCATATTTGCTGTACAGTTTACATTAATTTTTTCTAATACGAAATATTCTTTCTCCATTATCCCATCTTCTAACCTGGATTTCATACAGGATTATTACTGTTTGATGTTTATAAAACCATATTCTAAATATATTTGTAAAAACGCAAGATTTAAATACTAAACAACAATAACACAAAATATGCAGAAATTAGATAAACTTGATTTAAAATTGATCGGAGAATTGGAAAATGATGCTAGGCAAACCCTCTCTCAAATAGCCAAAAAGTTAAAGACATCTCAACAAGTTATAAGCTATAGAATAAATTCTTTACAAAAAAGAAATATCATTGATGGATTTTATACTATCATAGATTTTACAAAATTGGGTTACACAAGTTATAGAACCATGATACTCTTTACAAACATTATTGAACAAAAACACAAAGAGATTGTTTCTTATCTGATCAAGCATCCAAATGTTTTATGGGTTGTTGAGTGTGGTGGGAGATGGGATTTAATCATTAATTTTATGGCAAAGAATATTATTCAATACGACCGTTTTATGAAAGATTTTAGAAATAAGTTCCCGGAACAAATACAAAATTATGATGTTCTCACAACTATAGGACTTACATATTTTGGGAGGGATTACTTTACCAAAAAGATTCGGGAGGTTAAACACTTGCCCTATTTTGGTAGAGAATTTAAATTAGCTAAAGTAGATAAAATTGGTTTACATTTATTAGATTTAATTTCTGAAAATGCTAGAATGAATTCTGTTGAGATTGCAGGAAAAATAGGCATTAGTCCAAATACAGTTATCCTAAGAATAAAAAATATGAAGGGGATAGGCGTTATTCAAGGATTTAAACCTTTAATACACTTAGAAAATACTTCTTACTCTTCCTATAAAGCACTGATAAAATTTCAAAATATTACAGAAGAAAAGGAAAAAGAAATCATAAATTACTTAAAAACAAATGTAAGTGTGATTGGAGTTATAAAACTCATTGGAGGGTGGGATTTTGAAATAGAATTTGAAGTTGATTCAAAACAAGCAATGCTGGATCTGACAAGAAAGTTTAGAGACAGATTTAAAGAAGTAATAAAAGAATTTGAGGTTATCTCTTTATTCCACGAATATAGATATAATTTTTTCCCAAGAGACATTTTAAGAAACTTTAATTCAGAAAAATGAAAATAAAAAAACTCAGAATACCCCTCACACTGATTCTTCTCATTGTCATAGACCAGCTCACAAAACTATTCTTCACAACAACAAGAAACTACGGCGCTGCATTCGGAATCCTTCAGGGAAAAAACACGCTTTTCATCCTCATCTCTATCTTAGTCATCCTTCTCGCATTCACGCAATTAAAACATCAGAAATACAGCTTCCCATTAATCCTCTTAATCGCAGGCTCATTCTCAAATCTCATAGACCGCCTTTTCCTTGGCTATGTCAGGGATTTCATCTCTTTACCACTGCTCTCTTTTTGGCCATCCTTCAACATTGCAGACTGTTTTCTCACCATCGGGTTTTTTTGGTTAATAACAAAAATAATAAAGCTCCAAACTAAAAAATAATTCAGTCTCCATTATAAAAAAAATTAATTGCTTTTACTTCATCTATCCTTACATCAAAAGTCCCTCCTTTTATAATGACATTCACGCTTTTATTTTTGTTTAATACTCCCAGAAAATCATCAATTGTGAGAAACTCTCTATGCCCTCGCAGATGAATATACTTTCTCTCAGTTCTCCCCTTTAGATAACAGGCGTTTATGTCCATTTTTTCAATAGAATATGTGAAAACCTCTCTTACCCTGCTTTTGTGGTCATAATCATGGTACAAAAATGAAAAGAGGGGATTAACAGATTCTTCTATACTACTTCTTTTAAACTCAACTGTTTCAATATCCCAATCTTCAAGGCGTTCTTCAGATTCTTCAGAAATTGCCTTCTTAGGAACCTCAAGTCCAAGGATATAATACTCTTTTTTACTCTTTTTCTTCTTCACCACACAAAACCCTAAACCCAAAAAATATAAAAACCCTCCCCTACCCAAAACTCAGGAGGTGATTAACATCCAGAGTAAACAATCCCAGTTCAACAAAATCTGCAAAGATATAAAATCAGTAAAAATACAAGGAGCAGGTAACATAGCAAAAGCAGGATTAAAAGCTTATTCCTTGATACCAACAAAAAGCTCAATAAGAAAATTGTCATCCCTGAGACCAACAGAACCAATGCTCTTCAACACTCTGGCATTAGCAGAAAAATATGAAGTAAAAAGAGTTCTTGATTACATCAAGCAAACAGATGAGGAAATAGCAAAAGAAGGTTCAAGACTCATAAAAAACAATTCAAGAGTTTTCACTCATTGCCATAGCTCCTCAGTGGTCAGCATATTAAAACACTCAAAAAAACAGGGGAGAAAATTTGAGGTTTTTAACACAGAAACAAGACCCCTTTATCAAGGAAGAAAAACTGCAATGGAACTTGCAAGAGCAAAGATTCCAGTAACAACTTTTGTTGATTCACTGGCAGCAATCGCACTGACAAAAAACAAGATTCTGAAAAAATCTAATTTTATGCTCATAGGAGCAGATGCACTTCTCATAAAAAACCACGAACTCAAGGGAGTTATAAATAAGATTGGAAGCAACATGTTTGCTGAAATAGCAAAAGACCACAAGATACCTGTTTACATAGCTTGCTCTTCACTCAAGCTGACTCACAAGAACCTCAAAATAGAAAAAAGACCTCAGAAAGAAGTATGGAATGAGAAATCCAGATACATAAACACCATCAACCCTGCATTTGAGACCATAGATCCAAGATTCATCAAGAAAATAATTTGCGAGTTTGGCATCATCAGCCCAATACGTCTTATCAATATGGCTCACAAGGTCTGGGGATTTTGAGGAGGAAAAATCAAAACAAGTAAGGCAAAGACAAGAAAATGAACAAGAAACTCCTCACCTTTGATATGGACAACACCCTGATTCATTCTGACAAGGCACACATCATAGCATTCAACCTCGCACTTCAAAAACTCAGATACAGGAAAAAGAAGCACTGGGATATACAAAAGCACTTTGGAAAACCAAAAATAGATGTAGTAAGAGCAATCACTCCTGTGAATGACTCAAAAATTCACAAAAAGATGATGGACTTGGAAAGCACATACTTGCATCAAAAAAATACCCTCAAACACGTAACAAGGATAAAAGGAGTTCTGACAGTCCTGAAAAAACTAAAACCTTATTACAAGCTCGCAGTCCTTTCAAATTGTTCCCATAGCCACATCTCTCTTCTGCTTAAATCAGCAAATCTCCCGCTTAATCTCTTTGATTTGTTTATTGGAGGAGATGAAGTCATTCACGGAAAACCACATCCAGATGAATTTTACAAAACAAAAAAACTTCTGCATCAGAAACCATTTTATCACATAGGTGATTCTCCATACGACATAAGAGCAGCAAAAAAAGCAGGAATAAAATCAATCGCAGTCACAACAGGATTCTTCACCCGCGCACAACTCCGGCACCACCACCCAACACACATCATCACCAGCATCAAGGAACTGCCCAATCTGTTATTAAAATAAGAAAGAATGTCTTTCGATTTTTTGAAGAGAATACTTAAATATGTTTCGAAGATCATCGAAACATTTATAAATAACAAAAATAAAAAAAGAAACATAAAAATGATGAAATCAGAACTGATTTACAACTTGCTCTTAGAAAGAGCAATGAAAAGAGAAAGAAAAACCACCCAGCTGGAAATAGCCAGAACCCTGAAAATCTCGCTAAGCACCGTGAACAATGCACTTCAGCCCCTGAAACAAATGGGGGCTGTTAGAATCAACCAAAGAAGCCTTGATATCATCAATGCCAAAAAAATACTTTTCTATTGGGCAAGCAAAAGAAACATAGAAAAAGACATAATCTACCAGACAAGAGTGGAAGCATCAGTCACAGAAATAGAGAAAAACATTCCGCAGAATATAATCTTTACTGCTTACTCAGCTTATAGATTTATGTTTAAGGATGCACCTGCTGATTACAGTGAGATTTACATCTACTCAGACACAGAAACATTAAAAGAAATAAAAAAAAGATTCCCACCAAATAAAAACCCCCAAAATCTCATAGTCCTAAGAAAACAAATAAATGAACTCACCACTCCGAACCTGTTCGTGGACTTCTGGAACATAAAGGAATGGTATGCAAAAGAATACCTAAAAGCAATGGAGGAAAAAATAAATGCAATACTGGAATGATCAAACAACAGAAAAAAGCTGGGACATTCTCCAGCAGATAAAAGGGAAATTCAAATTCATATTAATTGGCGGCTGGGCTGTTTACTTATGGACTAAGACAGCGAAAAGCAAGGACATAGACATAATCATAGACTTCAATACCCTCTCTAAACTAAAACAAGAATATCAGGTAAACAAGAACACTAATTTGAAAAAATATGAAATCAAAATAGACAATATTGACATAGACATTTACCTCAAATTCTTCTCCGAACTCACTATCCCGGCACAAGACATCCAAACAACAGAAATAGAAGGGTTCGAAACTCCAAAAATAGAAGAGCTTATAATTCTAAAACAAGGTGCAGAACTTGATAGGCGCAAAAGTGAAAAAGGGGAAAAAGACAGAATAGACATATTTTCACTTCTGTTCAACTGCAGCATAGACTTTAAGAGATATCTCAAAATCCTAAAACAAAGCAATCTCACGAACTACTTTACTAACCTCACCAGTTTAATCAGGAGCTCAAACCCAACAACTCAATCCAAATATCTCTCCCTCACCCCCAGAGAATTCAAACTAAAAAAACAGGAGCTTTTGGACAGATTAAGGAAGATAAGATGAAGAACATAAAGTTTTAAAAACATCAAAATAATAAATAATAACATCAAGAAGAGGTGATTAACATAAAAAACTACATCAACCTGAAATACAATCCGACAAAGAATGACTTGATAGCAGAGTATTATTTGGAGCCGAACAAAATCTCCCTTCCAGAAGCTGCAACAAACATAGCAGGGGAATCATCAATAGATTCCTGGTCTGACCTGAAAACCCTTAGCTCAAGAATAGTAAGACAGCTTAGACCAAATGTCTTCTCAATAAACAAAAAAACAAAAATCATAAAAATCGCTTATCCGCAGGAACTTTTTGAGCAGGGCAATATGCCACAGATTCTTTCATCAATAGCAGGAAACATTTTTGGCATAAAACTTGCAAAAAATCTACGGCTTCTTGACCTTTCCTTTCCAAAAAAACTCGCATCATCTTTTCAAGGTCCTTATTTGGGAATTCAAGGTATAAGAAACCTCACAAAGGTAAAAAACAGGTTTTTCATAGGCACAATCATAAAACCCAAACTAGGACTAAGCCCAAAACAACACGCAGACCTTGCATACAAATGCTGGTTAAATGGTTTGGATGTAGTCAAGGATGACGAAAATCTATCATCTATGCAATTCAACAATTTCTATGAAAGAATAAAACTGACAGTTCAGGCAAAGTTCAAGGCAGAAGACAAGACAGGTGAAAAAAAACTCTATATGCCAAACACAACTTCAGAATCAAGAGAGATGATAAAAAGAGCAGAGTATGTTAAGAAACAAGGCAATGAGTTTGCAATGATAGACATTCTAACAGCAGGTTTTTCAGCACTGCAAACATTAAGAGAATCAAATCTGAAATTAGGCATACACGCGCACAGGGCAATGCACGCAGCATTCACCAAAAACCCAAAACACGGAATCTCAATGAGGGTAATAGGGGAGATATCAAGACTCATAGGTGTTGACACTCTCCACATAGGTGCATTTGGAAAAATGACAGGAACAAAAAACGAAATCCTAAACACCGAAATAGAGATAGAATCAGACTTCATTCCTGCAAAAGCAGACATCTTAGAGCAGGACTGGCACGGAAAAAAACCAGTACTCGCAGTTGCATCAGGAGGACTTTATCCAGCACTTCTTGAGAAGATATACCCCAAAATGGGCAACAATGTCCTCTACCAATTCGGAGCAGGTGTCCACGCACACAGGCACGGAACAGAAGCAGGAGCAAGAGCAGTCAGGCAGGCAGCAGAAGCAATAATGAATCACACCCCCTTAAAAACACACGCAAAAAAACACAAGGAACTCGCAGTAGCCCTACACCAATGGAGGGGTTAAAGATAATACTAACAAGAATGATTTTTTTCATCTGCATGCAAAAAAGGAGTTATCCTAACTAACAATCCATCAGGAATTTTTATATTCCTTAAAAAATCTGCAAGTTCCATACAAATAAACATCACCTAAAAATATAAAAAACTAACCTTTCCCAGTCAACCCAATCTTCTTGATTATCAAATTCCCAGAAAACTCAGAATCCATTTTTTTTTCATCCTTCATAATCTTTAATCCTCTTTTGAACAGAGGGCATTCCAAAACCACACTCTCATACTCCCCACCCTCACCAGCAATATGAATTCTTTTTCTCCCTAACTCCTCAACTGCTTTTTCATCAATCACCTTACCAAGCCAATTCTCATCCAAGCCATCAGCAGCAACTTTCACGACTACGACCTTAAACTTGTTCTTAATCATCTGATGCATATACTCTCCCTCACTCCACCCCCACATTGGAGAAAAAACCCCAACACTAAGTTCACGACAAATCTTCTTCACTCTCTCAAACTGGTAATTGGAACTAATTGCACCAACACAAACACCCTCAATATCATACTTTTTCTTTGCCTCATCAATAGCCCTCTTCAAATCAATCAATTCCAACTCCTTCTTTCCCTTGCTTTTTTTAACAAGAAGAGGCACATCCATCACTTCAGCCTGTTTGTTAATAACATTTATGTTAACCGGATGATACATATAAGAATCAGGATTTTCAGAAATAACACTTATCAAACACCCTAATTCATATCCTTTCTGCACAGCCATCCAAGCAGCAAACACGCTGTCCTTCCCACCACTAAACAAAACCCCAAGTTTCATAGCAACAAAGAAAAAACAAGAATTTAAAAAACTAACCTTTGGTCAAACAAGAGGACAATCCATCTCTCTTAAGGGTCTCGTAAAACTTAACATGAATATCAATAATATCCATGTCCTGTATTCTCTTAATTTTCTGATTAACACCGACCAGAGAATGCCTGTAACAATCTCCTAACCCCCCAAGCATTCTAGAACTAAACATATGAACGAGGTACGGAAAAAACAAATCACCATCCCCTCCTTCTTTCCAGAATACTTCCTTATAGTTTGAACCACCAATTACACTCTTCATCATTTTCCTGCTTAATTCAATAGAAAAATCTTTGTCATAATAATTATTTTCTGATTCTAATATCTTAAATTCAAAACTCTCTTTTTTTATTCCTGTGCCAAGCTCAAGTACTTTTGGATCAGCAATAGGAGAACCTATCCTCAGGCATTGTTCAATCCAATACTCTTCCCCTTTTTTCTTAAAGGTGGTGAAAGAATATTCTCCCTCTGAAAAAAGACAGGAATACTTTTCTTCCAAAATACGGCTGCCTAAACCAACCCACACAATAGAATCATCAAATGTGTATAGCGGGTCATTAATATATATGGAGGGGTCAATAGGAAGGATAAAAAAATATAATCTCTCCAAAGATTCTCTCAACTGACTAATCTCTTTCTTATTTATTCCCATAGATATTAGTAATAAACTAAAACATAAAAACCTACTCTTTTTTCACCTCAACACCTTTGTGAGAACGCAGCGAACAAAGG